>Ga0209343_10001339_pt1 | contig 33282 bp, 40 predicted proteins | sample RifCSPlowO2_02_FD_184026 | JGI IMG/M metagenome (GOLD analysis project Ga0209343, IMG submission 184026) | Groundwater microbial communities from Rifle, Colorado - Rifle CSP2_plank lowO2_0.2 (SPAdes) (version 2) | ecosystem: Environmental > Aquatic > Deep subsurface > Groundwater | place... | reverse complement strand
CATGACCGGCGACGGGCTTTTGGAATTCGTGAACAACAAACTTTTCAAGCGGCTCAAGGATTTATCGTTTGACGAGTCCGAAGACCCGCGGGCCTTTATCGTCCGCGAGGTTTTTGCCGACAGCTACAATTATATGAAGTCCGGCACCCTTATCCGGCAGGTCATTAACAAAATCAACGAAATTGATTTTAACAAAGCCGACGACCGCCACGCTTTCAACGACCTCTACGAACATCTGCTCAAAGAGCTTCAAAGCGCGGGTAATGCGGGGGAGTACTACACGCCGCGCCCTTTGACGCGTTTTGTGGTGGAAATGGTTGCGCCCAAGCTTGGCGAAAAGGTGCTTGATCCGGCTTGCGGCACCGGCGGATTTTTGATTGACACTCTGGAATACATCCGCCAGCAGGGAGCTCGCCCCGTTAGAGACCGCGAGGGCTCGCAGCGTGATCCTGTCTCTAATGGGGTAAAAACCGCGGCGGATGAAAAGAAACTCCAAAGCCAAATTCACGGAGTAGAACTCAAGTCATTACCATATTTATTAGCTACGACAAATATGATTTTGCATGGCGTGGACACGCCAAAGCATTTGCGCCATGGCGACATGCTTTCCCAACCATTGCGGGAATATGGACCAAAAGATCGCGTTGATGTGATTGTGGCCAATCCGCCATTTGGAGCCGATGTCAAAGACGGCATAGAGAAAAACTTTCCGGCCGAGTTCCGCACCCGCGAAACCGCCGACCTCTTTTTGGTGCTGTTCATACATCTTTTAAAGCCCAACGGCCGCGCGGGCATCGTGCTTCCCGACGGCTCGCTTTTTGGCGAGGGCGTTAAAACCGCCATCAAGAAAAAACTTCTTGAAGAATGCAATGTTCACGCCATCGTCCGTCTGCCCCAAGGCGTGTTCAACCCATACGCCGGAGTGAACACCAACCTGATTTTCTTTACCAAGGGCGAACCCACCAAAGAAATATGGTACTACCAGCTCCCGCTCCCCGAAGGCGTCAAACAATACACCAAAAACCGCGGCATCACCCACGAGGAATTTTTACCGGTCAAAAAATGGTGGGATAACCGAAAAGCAAACGGACATGCTTGGAAGGTATCAATCAAACAAATCCAAGAACGAAACTATAACCTTGATTTCAAAAACCCGAACGGCAAATCAAAAGTCGAACACACCAACCCCAAAAAGGTCTTGGAAAACATTGCAATCGCCGAAAAACAAATTACCAAACTTTTGGGAGATATAATGAAAGGATTATGAGCTTAAAACTAAGAAAACTCGACCTACACGTTCATACACCGGCCTCGCATGATTTTGCCGATAAGGCGATTACGGCGGATAAACTAATTGAGCAAGCTCAAAAGGTTGGATTAGATGCTATCGCGATAACGGATCACAATACAGTTGATTTTATAGATACCGCCAAAGAAGCCGCTCGAAAAAAAGGATTCACGATATTTCCGGGCGTAGAAATATCTTGTGGCGGATCGGTAAATGGCTCTATACACGTTATTGCTCTTTTCGATCCTTCCAAGACAAAAGATGACCTTCAGAAAGTTTTAGGGAAGCTCGATATAAAAGGCAAAGGCGAAGATTCGCTAACCTCGAAAAGCGTCCCCGATGTTGTAGACATAGTTAGGGACGCCGGAGGCTTACCAGTGTTGGCTCATGCGAATTCAACGCATGGAGCGTTGTCTGACATAAAAGGTAATCCGCGAACCGATATAGTGAAGAATAAAAACCTATCAGCCGTCGAAGCCACATCGGGCGATTTTGAAAAAGCGGAGGGCAAGAGACTGGTAGATTATTTAAACGGCCAAGACCCTACCTATCAGCGGAAACTTGCCGTATATAAATCTTCTGACAACAGGAGTCCCGACGACGAGGGGCATTGCCTCGTCTCTATCGGAAGCGGCTTCACTTATTTCAGAATGGGCGAACTGACAATAGAATCTCTGCGACAATGCTTTGAAGACCCCGACAGTCGTATTGTTCAGGACTACGAAACGGAAAAAATAAATCCCGAACACCCTAGAATAGAGAAAATCTCTATAACGGGCGGGTTTCTCGACGGGCAAGAAGTTGATTTTAGTCCGAGCATGAATAGCGTCATCGGAGGAACTGGAACGGGGAAGTCTTTAATTGTGGAGTTTCTGCGGTTTGCCTTTGACCGCAAACCCCATGATGACCTTCTGTCGGATCACAAGCAGAAGTTGGAAAAACAACTCCGCATTAACGGCGAAGTTAAAGTAGTTTTTAAGGACGCCTCCGGCGAACAATATGAATTGTCGCGGACGTTTGATAATCCCCGCGACCCTTACTCCTCTGCTATTAAGTGCGTCAATAAAACTATGGGCAAGGAGTTTAAGGGCAATGTTTCTTCTATTTTCCCCATGCTCATATATAGCCAAAATGAGATACTAGAAATAACTCGCGACCCCGAAGCACAACTCCGCCTGTTAGATAATTTTAGAGACTTTGAATCACACCAGAATAAAGTTTCCGGCATTATTCAGGAATTAGGCAACCTTGACAGAAGTCTCTATGAAGCTATCCAAGGATCAGCGAACCTAGATTCTTTCCTTAAACAACAGGGAACTGTCGAGGAGAAAGTTAAGAAACTAAAAACGAGCCTCGGTGCGTCGGGAGCAAAAGGATTTTCTGAAAAGTATATAAAACTTTCGGAAGAAAAGTCAGCTATCGAGGGGAAGATTGGAGAATATGATTCTCTCCTTGAGAGCGTGGGCGAAGCTATTAACAACTTTCGTGAAAATACTCCTACCTGTAAGAAAACCCCGAAGGAGGTTTTGGAAATCATAGAAGCTAATATAAGTGATAGCTATACTGCCGTTGTAGTGGCGTTGGAGAAGCAACGCGACGCAATCGGAAAAGCGAAGAAGAAGTCGCAGGATGACTTAATAGCGTGGGAAAAATCTAATAAATATTCTCAAGTCGAGAAAAAGTATAACGGCGAGATAAAACTTCAAAAGAAACAGGAAGGCCTTGAGACTGATAGGAAGAAACTCATGGGAGAGAAGAAAGATTTGGATACAAAGATTGCCGCCGCTCAAAAAGCCGCGAAAGCATACTCTACGCTTAGAACGGAACGAAGCGGTCTTTTGACGAAACTTGGAACTACAAAGTCCGCATACTTTACGGAAAGATCAGATCAGGCAAAGCTCATCACTGGTAAATCAGGTGGGAAGCTACAAATTGTTGTTCAGGCTGGCGACAATAAAGCGACCTATATTCAACTGCTCAAGAAATTGAAGGTCGGCTCACACGCCGAGAAAAAAGAAGTTGAAGAAATCGCGAGTCTAGTTTCACCCGTCGAACTTGTCGAGATGGTTTTAGACAAGAACGTTAAGAAGCTCTCTCAAGTGGCTAAACTCACCGAGCAGAAAGCCGAAAATATAATTAACGAGCTAATGGAAACAGAAAATCTGCTGGGAACTTTATGCCTTCAGTATAAAGGCTATCCCGAAGATCGCGTTGAGATTTCTTATCAGAAAAAAGACGGGAATTATTACCCGCTCGCCGAGCTGTCTATGGGACAAAAGGCCGACGCCTTAATAATGATTGCGTTGGGAGACGGCAGTATGCCCGTCGTAATTGACCAGCCGGAAGACGCTCTCGACGTGCCTTCCATTTGGGCTGATATTTGTTCAAAGCTAAGAATAAGCAAGCACGCACGGCAATTCTTGTTCACTACTCACAACTCTAGTATCTCCGTTTCGTCGGATTCTGACCAGTTCATCGTTCTTGAGGCCGACGGCAGTAAGGGGTGGCTCGCGCGATCAGGTTCTATTGACCAGAAAAAAATAAAGGATGACGTGGTCGGCCATCTTGAGGGAGGATATGGATCATACGATCTTAAACGTAAGAAGTATGGACTCTAACTACCCAACAAAAAAACTCAGAGAAAATATTTTCAACGAAGACGCTGTTTGTTATGCATTCTATAAAAATTACATCGCTCAAGACAGCGAGGTATTTTTCAAATTTTTGCATAATAATTCGTCTAAAACCCCGAGGGATTGGAACTATTGGTGTGCGCCAGAGGTTGATGTGATTGAAGTTAAAAAAGACAAAACAATTATTGCTTATGAGTTAAAAGGAGCGAGGAAATACAAAGAAAATTCAACGGATAAAAATTGGCCAGGATTTTATGATGGACTCGGACAAGCATTAGCATATTTGGATTTGCCCAAAATAGCTGAAAACAGCGAATTTAGATCGGCGGGCGGTGCTTTTGATTTTGTATATCTAGTGCACGCAAGACCAGAAGCGAAGTTTGAGGAATACGAGCAAAAAATCTTTAATTTATTGCCAATTGGTTTTATTATAGCTCTTCCAGACGGAAAGTTTGTAAAAGTCCACGAGGCTAAACAGAACCCATTACTAGACAAAGATACAAAACAACATTTTTTGGATAACTTGCATACCCTAGAAAAACACTCAATCGAGAACCGTATTTTCAGAGGCATAAAACAAAAAGGCGAAATATATTTTCAAGAGTTATGAGTACTTGGCCAACAAAAGAACTACGGGATATTTGGGACGATGAGATAAAAGAGAAATTCATCGTTGCTATTGATATGCTATTTCAGCGTGACATTTTTCTATTGCAGAATGGTGTTAGAGAAGATGGAAGTGAACTAGAGAGAGGAGCCCACGAGAGAAGCGTGGCACACAAGCTGGCAGAATATTTGCAGCAACAATTTCCAGAATGGAATGTAGACTGTGATTACAATCGCCGTGAACGCGGAGTCAAAGCACTTAGTGGCAGTGATATTTTTCCAGATATAGTCGTTCATCACCGCGGAGTGAAGGATAATCTTCTTGTAGTTGAACTAAAAACATCAGATGTTAAAGAAGATAAAGACTTTCAAAAATTAAGTGGTCTTACTTCGGCCGGAGACTATGAATACCAACTTGGTGTCTTTCTGAGACTGGTAGATTTAGAGATTAAGGAACTTATATGGTACAAAAATGGCCAAATAGACAATTAGAAGAAGTTTGCGCTTTCCAAAATGGACTTTGGACCGGAAAGAGGCCGCCTTTTGTTACTGCAAAAGTTATCCGAAATACGAATTTTAAAAATAACGACGGTACCTTAAATCTTGGTGATGTGGCAGAAATTGAGGTTGAAGAAAAGCAGTTGAAAAACAGGTTACTGGAAAAGGGCGATTTAATTTTGGAGCGATCGGGTGGTGGCCCAACTCAACCAGTTGGCCGCGTTGTTTATTTTGACGCAGGTGGCAAATTCAGTTTTAGCAATTTCACTACTCGAATCCGTGTGAGGAATTCGAAGGAGCTTGATAGTGTATATCTTTGGCGATATTTGAATCTTCTGTACCTTTCCGGAGTAACAGAAAAGATGCAAAAACAAACAACGGGCATTAGAAATTTAAACTTTCCTGAATACAAAAATCTCGAAATTCTTCTCCCACCAATCGCGGAGCAGAAGAAAATTGTGGCGAGGTTGGAGGGGTTGCTGGGAAAGATTAAGGAGGCCAAGCGCTTGCGCGCCGAAGCCCAGGAAGCCGCCCAAGACCTCCTCCCCGCCGAACTCCACCGCATCTTCACTCAATCCACCACACCACACAAACAACATACCAACAAACTCCAGTTTATTGGTATGTCCGGTAGTAGACAAAAATGGGAAGAAAAAGAGTTGGGAGAAGTTTGCGAATTAAATATGGGTCAATCTCCGTCATCTTCAACATACAACAGCAACCAAGACGGCTTGCCATTTTATCAGGGTAAAAAAGATTATGGCGAAAAATATCCTACGCCTCGTGTTTGGTGCTCAAATCCGATAAAAATTGTTGAAGCGGGAGATATTTTGATTTCTGTCCGTGCGCCTGTCGGCGCGTTAAATATCGCAAGAGAAAAATCATGTATCGGCCGCGGGTTGGCGGGTTTGAGGTCTGGTAAAAGTTTAGAGCAAGGATTTCTTTATTATTTTTTGACGCTAAAACAAAAGGACATTTCTGACATGGGAACAGGAAGTACCTTTACGGCAGTGTCCAAGAAACATTTAGAAAATATAAAAATCCCGTTGCCGCCGGTTGAGGAGCAGAAAAAAATCGTGGCGCGGCTGGATTCGCTTTCCGAAAAAATCAAAAACCTGCGGGAGTATCAAAAATCCACCGCTTCCGATTTCATTTCCTTAGAACAATCCATACTTCACAAAGCTTTTAGTGGTAAAGTATAAATATGGCCAACATTCAACATTACATTTTTGTGGACGAGTCGGGCGATCCGGGAAAACCATTTGAAACCGATACGGATGGAAATAAAATCCCGACGGGAGCGAGTTTGTTTTATATTCTTACGGCAATCTATCTTGATTCTGTAAAATTATTTGCGCTGGAAAACGAGATTATGGAGATTCGCCAGAGATACGGTTTTAGAAGTGAGATAAAGTCAACGATTATTCCACTTCCGATGTACATGGATTTGCTTGCGATTATAAATAAAATCGGGATTCCGATTTATTACCGCTTGGTGGACAAGCAAACCTACAAGGGTAAATTTGCGACGGCTGGCCACGCAAAACTGCACAATATTTTTGACGATTATAATTTGTCCAAACTTGTTTTATTTACCACGCAGAAACAAAAATTAACGGAGTCGGAAGTCGTAATTGATCGAGCTGATAGGAGAATGTATAACGGTGATTACTTCAGCAGTTTTGATGAATACTTATTTGGGCGTGTTAATACTAAAACGATTAAGCGAATAAAACACATCACGCATGTCAACTCCGAATATGTAAACGCGATGCAATTATCCGACCTTGTAAGCGGAGCAATTAAAGATTATTTTACCGGCAAGAATAAGGATTTGAGAAAGGTGATTGATAAAAAGTACCTCTACAAAATATGGTAAAAACCAAAAGAGCGGGCCCTAGACCTAGGACACGCTCTTTTGGTACAAAACCCTTAGAAACAAGGCTTTATCGCTTACATTGCCATACTAACAGATTCGAAATTAAAAATCAATGAGCTGGGGATAATTCAATAGAGTATGTATATAGACGGAAAACCTTGCTAAAATAATCCTATGGAGAACATTATATATTTAATTGTCGGGTTTGGGAGCGGGTATTTGTACGGGAAGGTGAAGGGGAAGGTTTGGGGAAAGTGGGGTAAGATACGAAAAGGTCAGATAACCGAACGGCTCATGGGGTGAGCCATTCTACGTTGAGCCAGTCGAAATGTTGATTTAAGGCGATAAAAAGGGACAATTGGGAAGGGCAATGCGGGTACCGTTTTTTGCTAAACTAATCCCATGGGACAAATACTATAACAACATTCCAACATTCTGCAGAATGTTGGAATGTTGTGGGGAGTATGATAGTATGTGCTAACCATGAAAACCTCGAAACAATTGGAGCGATATTTCAAGGGCGCGGCTAACCACCGGCGGATTGATATCATGTTTACGGTTGAAAGAAACGAAGGGATCACGGTTGAAGAGATTGCGGATGCGCTAGGGGCAAATTTCAAAACCATCTCCCAGCACACTTGTTCTTTGGTTCACGCCGGCCTCTTAAATAAAAAGTACCTTGGCCGCCAGGTTACGCATTCTCTCTCGCCATACGGCCAGGCCTTTATTAAATTCATGAAATCATTCTAATATTCTGCAGAATGTTAGAATGATTTTGGCCTTAAAACTAACAATTCAGCGATATGAAGAAAAAACAAAACAAAAATAAAACAAGAGAGTTTATAGATAAACGGCGACCCGTTTCTGATAAATATTACGATTTGTTAGAACGGGATTCTCATTGCGACGAGGATGTGCTTGCTTTAATTAAAAAAGACCCTGATTTTTACGATACATATCTTTATTTGGCGAATATTTATCGCAATGAAGATAAAAACGAGAAAAAAGCAAGAAAGTTGGAAAATGCGGCTTTTCGCCGCGCTCTTGCGCGTACTAAAGATAAAAATGGAAATTGGCCCGATGAATTGCGGTGGGGATTTTTAGAAAATAGGCACATTATCCGCGCTTTGAACGCGGGAGCGGATAATTTTTGGAAAGATAAAAAAACGGAAAAGGCGCTGGCCATATATCGGAAACTTTTCCATTCAAATCTTAACGACAATATCGGCGCCAGATACGCAATAATCGCGCTTCGCATGGGGCTTGCGTATGACGAATATATGCGGCAGGTTTGGCCGCAGCCAACCGTACTAGCAGATTATATAGACGCGTGGTTTAGAAAAAATGCTCCGAAATTTCCGGAAGAGCTGGAAGAATGGAAGCGGTATTGCAAAACCGAACTCGATTTGAGAGAGGAAGATTTGATTTGAAGAAACGGGTTGTCTTTATGTCGAATAAATCCAAAAAGAGTGAGAAACTTAAGAAATACGGTCATCCGAGAAACGTGTGCTTGATTTTATTTTCCCGCCAGCGGCAGAAATGCTATTATTGCAAAATCAGCCTTTTGGAGGAAGCCAAAGCCGGCCGCGTTCCTCATGTTGATCACAAAGTTCCCAAAAGTTTAGGTGGCCAGCGCAGTGAAGGATGGACTAACTTTTCTAATCTTTGTTTGACATGCGAGTGGTGTGATTCTATAAAGAACAACTTGACCGATAAAGATTTTTCAAAATTTATAGAGCCCCATGCTAAAGGCAAGATCGTCAAAGAAGACCTTCCCGAATATTGGCTGTATAAAAAACTAGAAAAGAAGTTTAAGTAAATCATACCACGCCTAAAATAACATTCCAACATTCTGCAGAATGTTGGAATGTTAGGAAGAAAAGTTGTTGTGGAGTTTTGCTCAATAATGCCACCCGCTTGGCGTATTGAAAAAGACATGAAAAAATCCCGTAAAATCGTTTTCGTAACTTTGGCTTCTGTTGTCGCGGTTGGTGTTGTTTGGGGTGCTTACCGACAAGACATTCCTGCCGATATCGCCGAACACATAAAATCAAAAAGCGACCTTATTGTAGTTGATGAGCCAAGGCCGCTTGAGACGATTGCCTCACCGCTTACGGTAAGAGGCAAGGCGCGAGGGCTGTGGTATTTTGAGGCCAGTTTTCCCATAATTCTCACGGACTGGGACGGCCGGATAATTGCCCAGTGGTATGCGACAGCGCAAGACGAATGGATGACAACTGATTTTGTACCTTTCGAGGGCAAGCTTGAATTTGAAAGCCCGGTCTTTGAGGGAGCCGACAAAGATCATTTCAGTCGGCGCGGTTATTTGATATTCAGGAAAGATAATCCCTCTGGTTTGTCCGAGCACGATGACGCCCTGGAGATACCCATTCTGTTTCAAGATTGATACAAGCACATTCTGAGTTAGAGCATTTGTTCAAAAACAAAAGCTATGCTATCTTATTCCGGTGACTTTAGTTGTTTGAAAAGGAGATAAGAGATGATTGAAATCCATCTTCTAGATATTCTGGATGTACTAAAATTTTTGGGCGTATGGTTCGTTTGTTACGTAATTCTGCTATTTGCCCGTTTTGGAGACGATATCAGTTGGAAGACCGAGCTGGTTGCCGCTATCATAGCCCTAATTCCGCCGGTTCTGCTGTTTACCAACTTGGTTAAATTCGCTTTATAGCCGACTAATGTCGGCCTTTATTTTACCCCTGCTAGAATTTTATGCTACACTCAGAGAATAATAAACTAATTAACAAAAACACATATGGCAAAAAGAAAAACGGGTATAGGCGGAACTAACAGTAAGCGCAGGAGATCACATTCTCATAAAACCAAGAAGCGATTGGAGATAAAGAGGATTCGACTGGAGGCCTTGGCAAAGAGAAGAAGGCATAAATAAATTAGCAACTAAAAACACCCACAAGGGTGTTTTTAGTTGCTAAGGGAGCAGGACTCAAACTAGCATCACTTGAGCGGAGTCAATTTTAGCCATATTCAAGGCGCTGAGGAGCGATGCGTACCTTGAGGTACGTGAGCGACGAACAACGCAGAAGATGGGTAAGATTGACCCGCCCTCTGAGGGAAGCTCAAAAATGGCTGATTTCTTTGTTGCTCCTCCTCAATGTGGTTTAAACCACACTTTCGTCGTCGCGCCAAACAAATCATCTCATTTTTGAGCTTCTCGAGTTGATGATAGTTTGAGTTCTGCTCCCTAAAGTCGGCGCCATTTGCGGGGGCCTCGGCGCATATGCTGACTTTTGCCGAAAGTGCGGACGGATCTGCCGTCGGGCAGGAACATTGCTTCATCGTGAGGGGTCACGGGTATCTGCTTGCGTATGAGCCGTTCTATGTCTCTGACGTCTCTCTGCTGGTCGGGCATAGCAAATGAGACCGCTCTGCCAACCACGCCGGCGCGGCCGGTGCGGCCTATGCGATGGACGTAGTCCTGAGTGTTGTCGGGAAGGTCATAGTTTATGACGAGTTCTATTCCGCGGACGTCTATTCCCCGGGCGGCAATGTCGGTTGCGACCAGCACGCGGTATCTGCCGGTCTTAAAACCGGTTAGGGCTTCTTTCCGCTGGCCAAGCGAGCGGTTAGAATGTATCTCGGCAACCTTGTGTCCCATATCTCTTATAGCCGCGCATATCTTATGGGCGCCATGTTTTGTGCGCGAGAAAATTAAGACAGTTCCCTTGCACTCGTTGAGAAGTTCTCCCAACAACTTGAATTTCAGATCCTTTTTTACCAGAAATATTTCCTGGTCAACAAGCTCTACCGTCGTTCCGGCTGGGGCAACCTCAACCCGGACCGGCGCGGCCATATACTTTGCGGCAATTTGAACTATTTCCGCAGGCATCGTGGCGGAGAAAAGCATTGTCTGGCGTTTAGCGGGGACAAAGGAGAGTATCTTTTTTATCTGAGGAGCGAAACCGATATCCAACATACGGTCGGCTTCGTCTAGAACGATCATCTGTACCAGGTCCAGTTTTAAATTTCCGCTTTCGATATGGTCAAGCAATCTGCCCGGGGTGGCGATTATGATATTCGGGCGGCGGCGAAGAGCCGCTATCTGTCTCCCCATACCTTCTCCTCCTATCAGGACAGCCGTTAAGAGTCCCAGCGGACGTCCTATTTTCTGAAGCATTTCTTCGGCTTGTATTGCCAGTTCTCGTGTCGGTAAGACCACCAAACCAATGCCTCGCGAACCGCGGAGGCGCTGAAGAAGAGGCAACCCAAAAGCAAGGGTTTTTCCCGTACCTGTTTGGGCTATGCCGACGATATCTTTCCCTTCCATTGCCGGCTTAATGGCCTGGTATTGAATGGGGGTCGGGACGGTAAAATTGTTATGCTCCAAGATTTTTAAAAATTCCGGAGCGATGCCAAGGCCATTGAATCCCTGGCTGGGTGATTGTGTCGTCATTAAATATGTGACCCGAGATCTTTTTAGGGTCACCGTTAATGACACTTATAAAGTTCGAGTCGAGACCCGTTAAATGGGTCTTATCTATGTTTTTAAGTATACATTACAACAATAATAAAGTCAACAGTAGCTATTTACAAAAATACGCCCTCGCATACTCTATATGATATAGTTACGAAATATGGAAAAGCTGAATAAAAACATAATTTTTGTTGCGGGGCTTCACGGCAACGAAAAGATGCCCGTTAAATCGCTGACCGAAAATGGCGTTGATTTTATTTTGGGCAGCCCCAAAGCATACGAGCAGAATGTAAGATATACAGCACAAGATCTGAATGCTTCATTTGGCTTAGACGATGGTAGTTATGAGTCCGACAGGGCAAAAGAGGTCCTTAACGAGATAAGCGAAGATACGCTGGTCGTTGATTTTCATACAACCGAAAAAGAAGAAAGGCCGTTCGTAATAATTGTTGATGAAAAAATGAGATCTCTTGCCGAGAGAACGGGAATAGCAGACGTGGTTGTAATGAAACACAACATCAAAAAGGGTCATTCACTGATAAATTATAGAAACGGCATTTCGGTTGAAGCGGGGACACACGAGAGCCGGAAAAGTTATGAAACAACTCTGAATGTCGTTAAAAATCTTGAAGAAAACAAAGTTCATCCGATGATTTTGTACGAAGTATACGACGTGATAAGCAAGCCGGGGGAGTATGAGAATTTTAAAGAGCACAAAGACGGTTTCATCCCGATTCTCGCAAACGAATCGGAATATGAACGTCACGGCATCTTCGGCCTCAAAGCAAGAAAGTTGTAAGTTTCTAGATTTGTATTATAATCAAGCAACTTGTTCTTAAAAGGAGAGCGAAGGCGTTTGCGCTGGAGGCCCACAAGGGTCAGACACGTCTCAATAAAGCCAGGACTCCATTAGCCGAACACATTGAAGAGGTGGTTTCTTTAGTAGTCGCATCTGGCGGCAGTGAGGAAGAAATTGCGGCTGCCTGGCTTCACGACGTTGTTGAGGACACCAGCCGATCTCTTGAAGACATTCGCGATAACTTTGGAGAAGAGGTCGCGAGTATTGTTCACGGTTTGACCGATCCGCCGGAGTTCAATGGTATGCACACATTTGAACGCAAAGCGGCCCAAGCGCGACGCGTGAGCGATGAGAGCGATAGCGTCAAGCGTGTAAAGATTGCCGACCAGATCTCCAACGTGCGCTCAGTTGCCGTTGACCCGCCGGTTAAGTGGGATTCAAAGAAGTGCCTTGACTATGCGAACGGCGCCGAACTAGTCGTTTGGGAATGCAAGGATGCAAGCGGTCGTCTTTTTGGCCTGTTCTGTCGGGCACACACTGACGCCGTAAAGGCTCACGACACCGGAAAAGCGAAACTTCTGTTCATTTGCACGGCCAATATCAACAGGAGCCGTGCGGCAGAGAACTTGTTTGCCAATTCAAGCAGATATGAAGCCAAGTCAGCTGGGTTTACTATGCTTGATTTAAGTGGCCAGGCACTTACACAGGAATTAATTAATTGGGCCGACAGGATATTCGTTATGGATGAAGCCAGCGACCGCCACATCACCAAGTTGCGCGCCGGATTTGATGTTCAAAACAAAGACGTAGTCGTTCTGGGTATTCCGGATAAATATGACAGGAAAGATAGGAATTTATCAGCGATACTAAAGAAAAAACTGACCAGTCACGGAATAGAAGCATAGCCGCGTTTAACGCGGTTTTTATTTTTAATATAATGTGAGACAATAAAACTATAGAAGGGGGTGTTTATGTTTAATTTAGTTTTTTTTAATGCTTATAACGGATGGGGGATGTGGTTCCTCCAATTTGCGGTAGGGGCGATTTTCATTTACCACGGCTGGCCGAAATTGAAGAAGATGGGAAATTTCTTTAGCATCGGCGGAGGTCTGCACGGTGTCGTGGAAGTCGTCGCCGCTCTTGCTTTGATATTCGGATGGTATGTCCGTGAAGCGGGACTCGTTCTTGCAGTAATAATGCTCGGGGCGATATATATGAAGAAGTTCAAGTGGAAAATGTCTTTTTCCACGATGACCACCGGCTGGGAGTTTGACTTTGTGCTTCTGGCAGCCGCCTTATACTTTCTGCTCGGTTAGTGATCTTTAACTTTGTGACAAAAGCCCCGCCCTGGCGGGGCTTTTGTTTTAATATTGACCATCGCCATTTTTAATGGCATCATATTGGCTATTATTGACTGAACGGAGGTTGTGAATGGGAGAGCTGCCGGTCAGGGCCATGATAACTGGTATTTTGTTCGGACTATGGCCGCTTTTTATGAACAGGAGCGGATTAAACGCTAATATCTCTGCCGTAGCGTTCTCGGCCACAGCTCTCGTGGTAATATTGCCGGTTGCATTTGTAAGCAACGGAAGTTCTTTGATGAACATAAAATGGATGGTTGTCATCGGGTGCTTATTTACGGCCTTTTTTATAGCGGCATCCGTTGCCATCGTGAACAGCAGTTCAACCGCCGACGTGATATGGAAGATGGTCGTGGCCGCAGGGATTTCCGGAGCATTGGGGCTATTGGTTTTCACTAGTATGCTGGAGAAAGCAACGCCTCAGAATGTCAGCTATTTGTTCGTGCTGATGATGATATTCCAGATAACAGTTCCGGCAGTTTGGCACATTATTATGAACGGCCTGACCGTCTCCAAGATCATAGGGTTTCTGGCTGCCGTTCTAGCGGCAATCCTTCTGGCATAGCTGCGTGATACGCGGCTTTTTTGTTTGGCTAATTTTATATATAATTTCAATAATGAAACACGTACTCTCCAACCATTGGCATGAGGTCTTGAGGTTTGATGTTGGCGATAACGTAATCGCCGGTATTTTGGAATTCGCGCAAAAGCAAAAGATAGGATCGGCATGGCTCTCGGCCGTCGGTTCGTCAAAGGAAGTTGAGCTTGGATTTTACCATCTGGAGAAACAAGAATATTCAAATAAAGTTTTCAAAGAGCCGCTGGAACTGCTTGAGGCAAGCGGGACGCTGGCGGTTATGGACGGTAAGCCGATACTTCATCTGCACGGCATTTTCTGCGGGGCCGACTATGGCACTATCGGCGGACATATCCAAAAATTGATAGCCAATGCAACCGTTGAGGTCTTCATCCACAAACTCAACGAACGTCTCGAGCGAAAGCGTGACCTCAAAACAGGACTCAATCTTCTAGACGTAAATTATTGACATTTTCCTCTAACCGAGGTATTATATAGCCGCGTTCGTAAACAACTGAAGACAAAAGGAGGACGCGAAATGGCTTTCATTCTGCTCGCTCTTGTTGTCGCACTGCTGGGCACTGTCCCGCTATTGGTGGGACAGCGATGGCTAGCGGCCGTCATTACCGCATCTATCTCTTGGCTTGTTCTCACCGTCGTTTTTTATCTAGGCACACCGACTATGGTGTGGCCTTGGTGGGGTGCGTACGGCCTTTTTGTGTGGTTCCTCTGGATCATCGGTGCTGTCATCGACGGCATTATCAACGAGGGTCCTCGTCCATCCGCCGCATTTCCGCTCCTGCTTACCGTTTTTTATGGCTCAAACTGTTTCGTAAAAGGTTCTGAGTTTATCAATGATCAGGCATATGCCAATATGCTCGGCAACGTTGAGGAAAGGACTTGGACACAGGACGTTCAGCCCAAAGATCCTCGCCATATTCGTATGTCTTCTTCGGAGAACGCGACCCAGCTTGCCCGACAGACGCTTGGCCAAGCCGGCGCTATCGGTAGCCAGTTCCAGATCGACGAGAACCGGATGACCCTTCAGAAGATAGGGGACGAGTTCTGGTGGGTTGCCCCTCTTGATTTCAAGGAATGGGCCACCTGGAGAAAAACTCGCCGCGTTCCGGCTTATGTCAGAGTCAGCGCGGAGGATCCGACATTACCGGGCGACCTTGTTTTTATCAAGGAAGAATGGCAACCGCAATATACCCCCGGTGCTTACTGGGAACATAATCTCGGACGGCATCTTTGGCATGAAGGGTACTACGATAAGGGTCTTACCGAAGACAGCTTGGAAATAGACGACAGCGGCAAACCCTGGTGGGTAGTTACCGTGTTTCATCCGACTATTTTCGACTCCGGTAAGAGGGTTGATGGGGTTGTTGTCGTTGATCCGGCTACCGGGGGAAACGAATTCTATCCTCTCGGAAAAATTCCCGACTGGGTTGACCGGGTCATTCCTTCTGAATTCGTTTCCGATTATATCCAATGGAGAGGAATGCTTCATCTCGGTTGGGGGAATGCCTATTGGATCACCGGAGCCGGTGAACAACTGACTATTCCTGAAAAGCCCAATCTGATTTACGGTTCTGACGGATACCTTCAGTGGGCAACGGGAATTACTTCGACCAATAGCAATGATACTTCTCTTATCGGTCTATACTATACGCATTCCCGCACCGGTGAGACCGCTTACTATAAAGCGCAAGGAAGTACGGATGAGGCCATCATTCAGGCCGTCGATAACGACGACAAAGTAAAGTTCCGCCAGCTTCACGGCGCCGATGCCCAGCTCTACAACGTTCAAGGCACAATGGCGTCTATCGTGCCCCTGTTGAACGAGAACCATCTCTTTCAGGGAGTAGTGATGGTGAACGTGCAGAATATCCAGATCATGGGTATCGGTGACGATCAATTTGCGGCTTTGAGAGAGTACCAGAAGGCGCTTCCTCTATCTGGCCAACAAATTTCACCTGAGTTTAAGAGAGACATTCAGCGGATTCAAGGCGTTGTTGACCGCCGCGCCGACGTCGTTCAGGGCGGAGAAGTTATCGTCTATCTCCACATTCGGGACGTGCCGCATCTTTTCAGCGGAAGTCCCAAGCTTTCCGTTGAACTGCCTATGACGAGAGAAGGCGATACGGTCCTCCTGGACTACTATGCTTCAGGCGAGCAGATAGAACCAATGAGCTCATTTGATAATCTGGCGCTTCAGCTGGAATCCACCCGGGCGGAGACGGAGGTCGGGGAAATGTCCTCGGAACGCAAACAGGAATTGCAGAAGCAGGAAGATGCCGATGACGCTCGTGAGAATCTGAAGAATCTGAGCGATGAGGAGATACTTAAGCTCCAAGAAGAACTGAAGAAGAAATAGCGATAATGCCCCGCCTTGGCGGGGCATTATTAATAAACTAAAAACTCCCGAAAGGGAGTTTTTAGTTTAGCGATAGTTATCTTCGGAAGGACTGTTTTCTGTCTCTGTGGCAGTCCCTGCAAAGAAGCTTGTCCAATCGGGCCGGATCGGGCTCGAACGGCAGTTCTGTTATCTCTTTGCCGCACTTTGAGCAGTTCCAGCTGCCAGTGTACATTTTCCTTGGAGGAAAATCGCCTTGGCCGCCCCGCCCGTAGGCGGGGCTGCCGCCATCATTGTCGTATGCCATTTATTTGTGAATTATTTATTTTTTTCGACCGTTAGTGAGACGAAATAAGCTCCTAGCCTAACTAGGGATTAAGTGTATATGAAAGTTAAAGAAAAAGCAAGTTATTGTGGAAAATTAGCGTTTTGCTATACTAATTTTAGTTATGGAAGACGAACAAATATTAACCAAAAAAGAGCGCCGGGAACTGCGAAGAATGGAAAAAGAATCAGAACGTTCCAGAGTTGTCAGGGGGAATAAGGCAAAGAAGTATCTTGTCAGGGGCTTTATTCTTCTTGCCCTTGTCGCTGTTGTCTTCGGTTTTTGGAAACTGTCTCAGCAAACACCGGTTATCGATACTGAAGTATTACAGATAAATGAAACCGACTGGATAAGGGGAAACGAGAACAGTGCCGTTACTATTATAGAGTATCTTGATTTCCAGTGTCCGGCCTGTGGCGCTTATCATCCACTGGTTACACAGCTTGTTAGCGAGTATGGGGACAGGGTCAGATTCGTGACCCGCCATTTTCCGATAACCAACATCCATCCCAACGCAATGCCAGCGGCAAGGGTGGCGGAGGCGGCGGGAAGGCAGGGAAAATTCTGGGAAATGCACGATGTATTATTTGAAAATCAACAACTTTGGTCAAACAAACCTAATCCCGATGAAACCTTCTTATCTTATGCGGAAAGCATCGGCCTTAATACAGAGCAGTTCTCGTCTGATTATAAGGACGGTTCAATAGATGACAAAGTGGACTCAGACAGAAATGGCGCATCAGCCGCGAGCGTTACCGGCACACCTACATTTTTTCTGAACGGAAAGAAGATGAATAATCCAAGAAGTTACGAAGAGTTTAAGGCGTTGGTAGAGAATGGTTTGAGAGAGGCAGAAACAATGAACAATGAACAATGAACAATTTTGTTGAAACAGTAAAAATTATTCTTCCCATTCTAACTGTAATCGGTCAGGTTGTTATTGTCTTTCTCGTAATTTTATTGCTGGCCGGACGCAAGAGATGGCCTTTGGTTTTTAATTTTACCGCCGATAACTCTTATATTTTTTCTTTCATAGTCGCGCTTACGGCAACTAGCGGGAGTTTATTCTATTCGGAGGTGGCCGGATTTACGCCGTGCATACTGTGCTGGTATCAGAGGATACTGATGTATCCACAAGTTCTTCTTTTCGGCACGGCGTTATGGAAAAGCGAGGAGAAAATAACTGATTATACTATCGTAATGTCTGTGGTAGGCGCGTTTATCGCCGGTTATCATTATCTTTTACAGATAGGATTCTTGCCGGAATTGCCTTGTTCGGCAGTAGGATTTTCCGTTTCCTGCGCCCAAATCTTCACAATGTCTCTCGGCTATATCACTATTCCCTTGATGGCGTTTACCGCGTTTGTGATGATAATGCTCTTGATGGCGGTTAAGAAGCGGTCAAATAAAAACGTCTGATGATTGGTCGACTAACACAGCGAGATTTATTATTGTGAAAAATCATCTTAATAACGCCCGGAAGGCGTTTAACGAGGTCTTTGCTCATCCCTTATATATTGTCATAGCGAGCATCTTGGCTTTGGCCGTGTTTGCGTTCGCGGTATGGCTTCCGAATATCGGACTCATCGCTGATCTTAACATAGCAATAAGTTTGCTCGGCGGCATCAGCACTAATTTTAGCGCGTTTTCCGCGTCTTATACGATTGCTATTGCTATTCTTTTTGGAATAAATATTTCTATGGTCGTATGTCTTGTGAGGAAAAGGCGTTCAGGACTTGCGGGAGGAGGTATGGCGGCCGGATTTGGCGGCATCGCAAGCGGCGCGCTGGGCATTGGTTGTGCCGCTTGCGGGTCGTTCATTTTGACCGCGACGCTTTCTTCTGTAGGGGCCGCGAGCGCGCTTGCAATTCTGCCTCTTCGTGGCGGAGAGTTTGGAATTTTGAGTGTAATTCTGCTTGCAACTTCGCTGGTTGTAGTTAGTAACAAGATTGCTGAACCGTTAATGTGTACATCCGAAAAATTAGAAGAGTTGAAATAAAAATAAAATAAGAGTAATGTGGAGATAATGAGGAAAGGAGCAGTAATATTTATAATCTTAAGTTTCACCGGTTTGGCTGTTTTTGGTTTTCTCGGAATGGGGGCTCACGAGATGGAGCACGGCGGTATTAATGGCTGTCTCGCGGCTCTTCAGAGAGAAATAGGATGTCCCGCGCCGGCGAGTCCTTTTGAATTTGCCACTTTTCATCTTAGCGCGTTCAAAATATTTTCCTCAGCCAATATGGGAACAGCGGTTCTTTTGAGTACAGTGCTTACTACGTTGATGTTGTTTCTCGCCTCTCTTTTGAAGATTTATGAACCGAAGTTGATAGCAATTCCAGCAACAGAGAGTGCCTTTATAACATATCCTCGGTCATACGAGTTTCATACTCCCAACGAACTTAAATTTATTCGCTGGTTAGTACTTTATAAAACTCAAAACCCCGTCTTAGTTTAAGGTTTCTTGTGAACGCATAGTTTTACTGTGTGGCAAAAATTCGCGAGAAACTTTGAACTAGGGCGGTTTTTGTTTCGTCTGATTTAAACTAAAAATATGAATAAATTAATATCGATTATAACTTTTTCTGTAGTCATTCTTGCCTCTCTGGGTTTGCTTATTTGGATTGCGGGACCGAAAGACAGCCGTTCCGGCGCTAATCAAGCAGCAAACAGCGATTTGGTTATAGACGAACCGGTTTTTGACTTCGGCAATATCTCAATGGCGGCGGGTGTCGTGTCACATGAGTTCAGGGTTAAAAATACAGGGAACAATGAGGCGATAGTTGGCCAGATATATACTTCGTGCATGTGTACGAGCGCCAGTTTCCGTAACGGAGAAATTAAATTTGGGCCGTTTGGTATGGCCGGTCACGGTTTTATTCCAAAGATTAACGGGAAAATAGGTGTCGGTGAAGAGGCGATAATCAAAGTTGATTTTGATCCGGCGGCGCATGGACCGGCTGGTGTCGGACCGATTGAAAGAGCGGTGTATCTGATTCAAAAAAATAACGACCAACCTCTCGGAATAAGGTTTAAAGCGGTAGTAACCCCGTAGTAGAAGTTCTGAATGCCAGGCGGCATATATAAGTCAGAACTTCACTACGGGGCAGGCCCCATAATTAAAAAATTAAAAATCAAAATTTAAAATGACAGATCAAAAATCTAAAATTAAGGGATTAATTGTTGTCGCCTTGATGTTGGCCGGTATTTTTATTTTCTTTCGGTTCAGTTCTATGGGTACGACCGTTCTTTGGGACTTATCTGACGGAGGTAAATGGCTTCTGCCTCTCGTGGCCGTTGCGGCGCTTATAGACAGTATCAATCCTTGCGCCTTTTCCATTCTTCTGGTTACTATTGCCTTTCTCTTCAGTATAGGAAAACTTCGTTCCAGTATTATGCGAATAGGCGGCGCGTATATTTTCGGAATTTTTGTGGTATACATTCTCATCGGCCTAGGCATCCTTCAGGCCTTGCATTTTTTTGATGTTCCGCATTTTATGGCAAAAGTTGGAGCGTTGTTTCTGGTTGTGTTGGGAGGTATAAATCTTATCAATGAGTTTTTGCCAGCCTTTCCTCTCAAACTCAAGGTTCCTCATGTTGCGCATCGCAAAATAGCCGAGCTGATGGAACGGAGCTCAATGGGAATGGCTTTTCTTCTCGGCGCCTTTGTCGGCTTATGCGAATTTCCCTGCACGGGCGGACCGTATCTGATGGTGCTTGGCTTATTGCACGACCAGGCGACGTATCTTAGGGGGCTGTCTTATCTGATATTCTACAATCTGATATTTGTCGCGCCTTTGGTTGTAATCTTGTTTATAGCCAGCAGTGAATCATTATTAAGCAAAGTTCAAACGTGGCAGAAGCAGGAAAGGAAAGATATGAGGGTTTGGGCAGGTATCGCGATGATACTGCTCGGCACTCTCATATTTTTCTTGTGATATGAAAATTAGAATATGTCCAATATGCGCCGGAGTTAGTTTAACTTGGTTATTGATCTTAGCTGGTCTTAATCTCGGCTGGTTGACAGCCGACGACTGGTTGTTGGTAGCCGCGATAGCCATGGGCGGAACTGTGGTCGGCATTGCTTATCAAGGCGAAAAAAGATCCAAATGGGCCGCGGACAATACCATGAAATTCAAGGTGTTAGTGATACTGACCGGATTTGTACTGGCTTATCTCGCCTTAAGCTTCATAAGTTGGACCATTTTTTGGGTCGCATTTGCAATCTTAGGACTGGTTGCGTATGTATATTTTGTAATGCCGGGCGGAACCGAAAAAGGCGTTAAAGACACAGTCAAAATCGGAGAAATAGAAGAAAAATTAAAAAATTGTTGTTAAATTAAAATAAAAAATATGAGCAAAATCTATATCATTGCACCGTTTCTTGCCGTTGCCCTTTTTTACGCAGGCAATTTCGTCAAATTTTCTGTTCCCGCGTTTGACGTAGAGAAACTGCGCTCAGGAAGCGCGGCGAAACTGGAGGAACAAATTATTCCTTCAAAGGGCGTGAATTTGCCTATTGAGTGGGGCGATCTCGGAGCGCAGATGATTGAGACGGGCGTTATAAACACTGAAAAATTTGAGAATCTTTACGCCGGTCGGGGCGGTTTGGACGACGAGACGAAGAAGATTCTTTACGGGGTAGATAATAAAGACCTGGTAATTACGAGAGAAAATTCCGGATTTCTGCTGAACGTTTTTTGGGCCTTGGGACTGGGCAACAAGAATGAAATTTTGGAGAAGGGGCCGATGTCTGATTCGAAATACGGCGGAGCGGGAAGGTTTGCTTCAACCGGAGGGTGGACGCTCGCAGAAGGCAATACTATGAACCATTATTCGGCACACGGGTTTATTAAATTGACACCAGAACAACAGCGGCTTGTGGAAGACGTTTCAAAAAACATATACCGCCCCTGTTGCAACAATCCGACTCATTTTCCCGACTGCAATCACGGAATGGCTATGCTGGAGTTTTTAGAATTGATGGCTTCGCAAGGCGTGGACGAAAAAGAAATGTATAGGGCGGCATTAGCCGTAAATTCGTACTGGTTCCCTGACACCTATTTGGCCATAGCCCAATTTCTTCAAACGAAGAACTTTGATTGGCGAAAAGCTGAACCGAAGGATTTGCTGGGATATAATTTCTCAAGCGCTTCCGGCTATCAGCAGATCTTGTCGGAACTGAAACCGATTGATAGAGGTAGCGGAGGAAGTTGTGGTGTATAATAGAATTATAACAAGGCAACGATTCTTCTTCGCGTAAGTCCTAAAGATATGAAAAAAGAAACTTACAAAATTAAAGGTATGCATTGCGCCAGTTGCGCCGGAACGATTGAGCGCGTGCTTTTAAAGATGGCCGGAGTGCGTTCGGTCTCGGTTAATTTTGCTTCGGAATCGGCGCTTGTTGAATTTGACGAAAATATCGTTTCTGAATCGGATCTTGTCAAGGCAGTTGAATCTGTCGGCTATGAGCTTGATATTGGTATTCAAGCAAAAAAAGATAAAGCGATTGATAACAAAGACATCGAAACTGTTTCAATAAAAGCGCTGGGAATGGATTCTCCGCATTGCGCAATGATAGTTGAAGGTGCGCTTAAAAAATTATCCGGTATTCAAAATATTGACATTGACTTTACAAACCAGCGGGCCAAGATAGTTTTCAATTCAAAAACGATCACAATAGGCGATATTTTCAAAGTGATTGCCGATGCCGGCTATAAGCCGATTGAAGAAGAGGGAGAAGCTGAAGAGATGATAGATAGAGAAAAGATTGAGCGGGAAAAACAAGAAAAAATACTTCGAAGCAAACTTATTGTCGGCGGCATTTTCTCGGTCTTTATATTTTTAGGCAGTTTTCCTCAACTGACGCAGGCTCTTGCGGACTGGACGCCGATTTACGCGGAAATTTTAAGACCTTTATCCAATTATTGGGTGCTTTTGATTCTTGCTACTCCGGTGCAACTCTGGGTCGGCTGGCAATTTTACGCAGGACTTAAGCTTCTCGTGAAATACCGAACTGCGGATATGAATACGCTAATTGCCATCGGCACGCTGGCCGCATATTTTTATAGTGCCGCGGTTACTGTTTTTCCCTCTTTCTTTGTCAGCGGAGAAACAGAGCCGGCCATATATTTTGATACTTCGGCTATTATCATTGTCTTGATCCTTCTGGGGAAGTATCTTGAGACGTTGATGAAAGGAAGGGCTTCGGAAGCAATCAAGAAACTTGTGGGACTTCAGCCGAAAACGGCAAAGGTTTTAAAAGACGGAAAAGAAATTGAGATGCCGGTCAACGATGTGCGTGTCGGAGATCTGATTGTGGTTCGCCCCGGCGAAAAAGTCCCCGTTGACGGAAAGATCACCGAAGGAGAATCGGAAGTTGACGAATCAATGGTAACGGGAGAGTCCATGCCTGTTCACAAAACGATTGGCGGCGCTGTTATCGGCAGTACTGTAAATAAATTCGGGACCTTTACTTTTGAGGCAACCAAAATCGGCAAAGACACCGTTCTTTCCCAAATCATTAAGATGGTGGAAGAAGCGCAGGGGTCAAAAGCGCCAATTCAGCGTCTCGCTGATTTAATTTCTTCATATTTTGTTCCAATCGTAATAGGGATAGCCGTTATGGTTTTCGGTGTCTGGTTTTTCTTCGGTCCTGCGCCTGCTTTCAATTTTGCCCTTATCAATTTCGTAGCTGTTCTTATCATCGCTTGTCCTTGCGCGCTCGGTCTTGCCACGCCGATGGCGATTATGATTTCTTCCGGCAGTGCGGCGACTAAAGGAATTTTAGTAAAAGATGCCGCTTCGCTTGAAATTGCAAACAAGATAGATACGGTAATTTTGGACAAAACAGGTACACTAACTCAAGGCAAACCGCAGTTAACCGATATTATCGCTTTTGACAACGAAAACCAAACAGAAGTTCTCAATTTTGCCGCTTCTCTGGAACAAAGATCAGAGCATCCTTTGGCGCAGGCAATTTTGCGATATGCCGCGAGTTTGGACCAAAAATCATCACATCCGCTTGATAAAGCGATAATAGACAAGGCCAAAAAAGAAAAAATCGAGTTGTATAAACTACTTGACTTTAAGGCGATTTCCGGGAAAGGCCTGCGAGGGTCTCTTCAAGTCGGCGACCAAAAAGTCGAGGCCTATCTGGGAAACAGGGCGCTTGCGGCGGATATTGGCCTAGAGGCGTCTGCTTATGAGAATCAAATCAGAGGCCTTGAAAGCGATGGGAAAACGGTAATGATTCTTATCGTTAACAAGCGCATTAAAGGTGTTCTTGCCGTTGCCGATGTGTTAAAGGAAGAATCAATTAAGGCGGTGAAAATTTTACAACGAAGCGGTATGGATGTTTGGATGGTTACCGGAGACAATGAACGCACCGCGCGCGCTATTGCCGGCCAAGCGGGAATAGAAAATGTAATGAGCGAAGTTCTGCCCGATAAAAAATCGGAAAAAGTGCGCGAATTGCAGGCGCAAGGCAAGATCGTAGCAATGGTGGGCGACGGTATTAATGATGCGCCGGCGCTTACGCAATCAAACGTCGGTATCGCTATGGGCGAAGGAACGGATATCGCGATGGAGTCGGCCAATATCACCTTGATGAGAGGGGATTTGATGCTTATTCCGGAAACGATAAAACTATCAAAACGAACGATGAGGATAATTAAACAAAACCTGTTTTGGGCCTTCTTTTACAATTCCGCATTTGTTCCTATTGCAGCCGGAGCTCTATATCCGTTTTTTGGAATTTTACTTAATCCGATTTTCGCCGCCGCTGCGATGGCGTTCAGCAGTATTAGCGTTGTCCTAAATTCGTTGCGGTTGAAAAACAGCGGAACATAATTAATAGATCTGGTATAATAAAAATAAACGTGGAGAGGTCGAGCCATGTTTAGAAATTAGTAAAATTATAATTTTAAAAAATTAATGAATAAAAAAATAGAATGGGTCTTACGGATTGCCGTGGCCGGGGAATTTTTGGGCCACGGTGTGTTTGCGCTTCAGGGTCGTCAAGCGTGGGTTGACTGGTTTTCCATTTTTGGAATTTCAGATGCGAGTATGGCAACACAGCTTCTATTCTTTATTGGGTTGCTGGACGTCATATTGGCGTTTTTAATCCTGATAAAACCGGTTCGCTTAGCGCTTTTGTGGATGGCGTTTTGGGGATTCTGGACTGCGCTTATGCGCCCGATCGCCGGCGATTCAATTTTTGAATTTGTGGAGAGATGGGCTAATTGGGGAGCGCCTTTGGCGTTGCTACTGCTAGTGGGTTGGCCACGCGGTTGGAAAGATTGGCTAAAGTAAAATTTAGTATATAAAATTATGAAAAAAATATTATTCACTTCGGTTAGTATTATGTTTTTTCCTGTTTTTGTTTTCGCTCACGGCGGGTCGATGATGGATTTCGGTGAACTGCAGACGGGACCCGAAATGATGAAATATGTGGAAGAAGGCGTTCTGGGGGACGAGCTTCATGAGGAAATGGAGCAACTTATGGTAAGAATGATGTCCGGTGAAATGACGCAGGACGAAGCCGAGAGAATGACAACGCTTATGGGGCAGTACCCCGGACCTTACGGAATGATGATGAATCGCCTTGGCTGGGGAACGAGAAGTGGCTGGAATATGATGTCAGGATGGAATGGTATGATGGGTTGGGGATTCGGTTTTTGGTCTTGGGTCTTTGTTTTGTCCTGGTTCGTCTGGACAGCCGCCGGGGTTTTGCTCGTCGTATGGCTGTTCAAAAAATCGTTTTCGGTTAAATAAAGTTAAGTACGAAAGTATAATTTTATGAAAAACATATTAACCAAGGTAGATATAAAATGGCAATATGCTCTATTGGTGGGGTTAATTTTTGCTGTGGCATATATTGTCATTGACGATAACAATGTCGTCTCTCGCGGCATTGAAAACACTCTCTATTATATTGCTTGGTCTGGTATCTTCGCCACTATCTTCTTGGCATTAAAGAACAAAACCTCTTAAATTAGATTAAGAGAGAAAGAATCGCTGCCGTGCCTATTGGCACGAGGATGTTGTCGTCAACGAGGAAGGAGAATTGGTCAAGAATGGCGGCGCTTACGGCGCCGATCAAGATCAGTTCTCGGTTTAATGATAAGGGCGTGAGCGAGTTTAAGAATATGCCAGCGACTGTCGCAAAGACAAAGATAAGAACTGCTCCACCGATCGTCTTTTCCCTGATAAATTTTATCGGAAGGAAGACATTCTTGCCCAAAGGAGCCATGATGTCACCGACAATGAAGAAAGTTAATGATACAGCCACAACGGGCGGATCAAATAATTGAGAAATTACAAAGACGCTGAATAAAAATAAGGTATAACCGGATAATCGTTTTAATTCTTTTTCTTTGGCAAATGCTTTTAATTTCAAATACCCCGCATTTATTTTGGGGAGATAAAATCTCAACAGGTCAAAAATAAAAAATCCGGCAAAAATAACAAGCGCCATTCTTATTATCAATTCACGGGGCAGCCAAATGAGGCCAAGAGGGAAGATCAAGCCGCCAAGTTTTAATAATTTTCTCGCCGGCGCTTCAAATGTTATTATCTCGGAATCAATTATTCGGAAAATCAGAGCCGAAATAATAAGAATAAAGGCGAAAGTTGATTGAGTGAAAAATAGAACGGTAATGCACAAACCGGCCAACGATGCCGCTCCGCGTCCGCCGCGGAATTTGAGATAGAAAGGCCAGATATGGCCGGCGACGGCCGCAAGGCCGACAAGGATGGCAACATCGGGGTCAAACCCCTCTAAATTTAAAAATTTAAAAGTTTCAAAGTTTAAACCTGAAACCGCGATCCAGTAAGCGGCGGCAGCTTTTAGCGCGTCAAATATTCCCGCAACGATGCCGTAAACCGGCCCGACTTCGCAGTATGTATTGGTGGCGCCAGTATTTTTGTTCCCGAGTTCTCTTATGTCTATGCCCTTGGCTATTTTCCCGAACAAATACCCGGGAGACAGAGAGCCAAGCAGGTACCCGATCGCCAAAAATAAAAAAATATTCATTGATTAAATAATATCATATTTTGTGGTAATATCACTGAACAGATGTCTTTGTTTCAATCAATAATTCTTGGGATTGTTGAAGGTTTTACCGAATTTTTGCCCGTGTCATCAACGGGGCATCTTATTTTATCTTCATATTTATTAAAACTGGAGCAGAGCGACTTTTTGACAAGTTTCCAGATAGCGATACAGCTGGGCGCGATATTGTCGGTTGTGGTTCTATCTTTCAAAAAATTTCTTCTGAACACGGAAGTTGTCAAAAGGATTGCCGTCGCTTTTCTGCCGACTGCTATTGTCGGATTTTTGCTCTACGAATTTATAAAAAACGTTCTTCTCGGGAGCACGGCTACCGTGTTGTGGTCGCTGCTTTTTGGCGGCATTGCCTTGATACTCTTTGAGCTCTGGTATAAGAACAAAGAAAAGTCGGAAGAAAAGAGTGTGTCGTCGCTTTCTTATGCTCATTGCTTTTTTATCGGGCTTTTTCAGGCGCTCGCCGTCATCCCTGGCGTGTCTCGCGCCGGTGCGACCATACTGGGAGGATTGTGGCTTGGGGTGCCCAGGAAAACAATAGTGGAATTCTCTTTCTTGCTTGCTCTGCCAACAATGGCAGGGGCTACCGGTCTGGACTTGGTTAAGAACGCGTCCAGTTTCTCTTATGACCAGTTCGGTATTCTTGTAGTTGGTTTTGTTGCCTCGTTCATTACCGCGGTTCTGGCTATCAAGTTTTTGCTGTCCTTCATCCAGAAACACACTTTTGTCCTATTCGGTGTTTACCGAATAATTCTGGCTATTGTCTTTCTCTCTTTTTTTCTATAAATTTAAACCAGATTATTTAAAATAAAGCAGGAAATTGTGCCGGACACGACAACGCTTGGCCTCGTATCGATAGGGCTTGCTTGCCTTACATTCTGGCTGTACTGGACGTTAAGAATAAGATTATCCGGACGGCAACGTGTCCGGATAATCACTGTTACCGGCCCGAGCGGGGCAGGCAAGACGACTATTGTCGGAGAACTGCTCAAAAGGCACCCCGGCTGGGGGATGGTTGTTAGTTTAACTTCAAGGGAATTAAGGAACAACGACCTCCCCGGCGAATACAGGTGTAATTTACCGGTTAAATATTTGCAACAGTTAAACAAAGACGGCAAGGCTCTTTGGCTGGAGGGCGAGCATGGCAATGTTTATGTAACGCTTTTCAAAGACGTAAATGAAGCCCGCAATTCCAGGACGAGGACGCTATCCTTTATGCAAATATTGCACAGGTCGGTTGTTAAGCTGCGTTTTTATATCCCAAACGAAGTGCTGTCTGTTTTCATACTCCCGCCAAGTGAGGGAGAATTAAGGCGACGTCTTGAGAATAGGGGCGAGTCGCCTGAACAGATAGACAGGAGAATTGCCGATTGCAAGAAATGGGAAGAAGAAGCCAGGGTGTCCGGTATTCCTTATGAATTCGTAAGGAATGACGGGACGGTTGCCGAAGCGGTTGAGAAAGCGGAGCAGATCATTGACAGATATTTATAGTCCCGACTTGTCGGGATTTTATATTTTGTGTTATCATCGATTGATGGAAGAAACAAATAAAAATTTCGATTGGTCAAAATTTATAATGCCCGGAGCGATAGTTGTAGCCGGCGTATTGATAGGTGCCGCCATCATTTACTCTAACGGCGGACTCGGCCGTCCCGCTGCCGATATTGGCTTTGGTGTTAAGCCGCAGGGACAGGTGGATGTTTCAGTTGACGATGATGCTTTTTTGGGCGATGAGGACGCGCCGGTTGTGGTGATAGAATTCAGCGATTTCCAATGCCCGTTCTGCCGCTCGTTCTGGCGGGACACTCTTCCGGAGATCAAATCCCAATATATCGATACCGGAAAGGTGAAGTTCGTATACAGAGATTTTCCGTTAGATTTTCATCCCGGAGCAATGCCGGCCGCTCAAGCCACCGAGTGCGCCGAGGATCAGGGAAAGTTCTGGGAGATGCACGATAAGATATTCATCGAGCAAGACAAACAAGGCGGGGGAACGATACAGTTCGGCATCGATGACCTGGAAAAATGGGCAAGCGAGATGGGTCTTAATACCGGTGATTTTAATTCCTGCCTTGATTCTCAAAAATACGCCGAAGAGGTTAAGAAAGATTCTAACGACGGCAGGTTGGCTGGAGTGAGCGGTACGCCGAGTTTCTCTATCAACGGCCGGCTGATCGTAGGCGCTCAGCCATTCAGCGCGTTCAAGTCCATCATTGACGAGGAATTAAACAAATGAAGCAATTAATAATATTAACCATAGTTGCGGTTGCTCTAATTGGCATTGTCGTCTTTCTATATACGCGAAATAGCGGAGAAGTGCCCACATTGTCTCCGACATCGACGCCCTTGCCTACAGTATTAGGATCAAAAGTTACCGTGACGTATTCTGATTCCGGCTATGGCCCCGCAACCGTTACAGTGAAAAAAGGCGACACTGTTGTTTTTGATAATAAAGGCTCAAAGATGATGTGGACTGCTTCCGCAGTCCATCCGACCCATAAAGCATATCCCGACTCGGATATTGCAAAATGCGAGACCCCCTCTCAAGCCGGTATTTTTGATGCCTGTAGAGGTTATGGGCCCGGCGAGTTGTGGGAGTTCAAGTTTAACGAACAAGGCACTTGGAAATACCACAACCATCTCCAGCCATCTCATATCGGCACGATCATAGTAGAATAAGTAATGTCTGGCACTCCTTACGTAATAATAATTTTCGTTGCCTTCAGCGGGTTTCTGCTCGCCGCTTACATAAGGCACAAGAAGGTCTCCAAGGAGACCCTTGTTTGTCCTCTGAAGTCAGATTGTGAGACGGTCGTATTCAGCGATTACTCGAGATTTTTTAGAGTGCCGGTGGAACTTCTGGGAATGGCATACTATCTTATGGTAGCCGTTGCTTATGGCGTTTTTCTCGCCGCTCCGGTCAGTATGCCGCAGTTTGTAGTATTCGGTATTTTTTCTCTGACTGTTATCGCTTTTCTTTTTTCTCTCTACCTTACATTTATTCAGGCGTTTGCTCTTAAGCAATGGTGCACTTGGTGTCTTGTCTCGGCTGGTATGTGCACCGCGATATTCGGGTTGGCGGTCTTTGCTTCTTCATATGACCCCACAACGATCTTGAGAGAGTATCGCACGACAATTTTAATTCTTCATCTTATCACCGCGGCTATTGGTCTTGGCGCGGCAACGATAACCGACGTTTTCTTTTCTAAATTTCTCAAGGACCTTAAAATTTCCGAATCGGAAGCGGACATTCTCAACACATTGTCTCAAGTGATATGGTTCGCTTTGGCGTTGATAATACTCACCGGTATCGGGTTGTATTTACCCGCGTCGGAACGCTTACTGGATTCGTCTAAATTTTTGATAAAAATGATAGTCGTGGCCGTCATCGTGGTCAACGGCGCGTTCCTTAATTTGTTGATATCGCCCAAATTAGTCCACATATCTTTTGGCGGGTCGCACGAGCATCAATCAGGCGAACTGCACAAACTTAGAAAGTTGGCTTTTGCTCTTGGCGCCATTTCTAGCACTTCTTGGTACTCGGCTTTCATTCTGGGCGCGATTAGGCAACCGCCCCTTTCGTTCTCGCAGCTTTTGGGTGTTTATCTGGCGCTAGTTGCCGTTGCCGTTATCGGGAGCCAGATAATGGAGCGGGTATTTGCTAAAAAAGCCGTACTGTGATATACTTGGTTTATTGTAGGTTTCTCTGTCAGTGTTTTCCTCTTAGTAGGAGCTAGACGAGAGGTCGGTCCTACTAAAAACATATAGCATGAATCGTGGAACGTGAGGCGTTTCTAAAACGTTTCAAGTTTCAAGTTTCAAGTTTGAAGAAAGTGGAAAAGAAATTATATGTCGGTGGATTGTCTTACAACACCACCGAGACCGGATTGAGAGATGCATTCTCTCAGGCCGGTGAAGTTGTTTCGGCTTCCGTAATCACGGACAAAATGTCCGGCCGTTCAAGAGGTTTCGGCTTCGTAGAAATGGCCACAGAAGAGGATGCCCAGAAGGCCATTGATATGTGGAATGGCAAAGAGCTGGATGGCAGGACATTGGTGGTTAACGAAGCCAAACCGATGTCTGATCGTCCGAAGAGAACCGGCGGCTTCGATAGAGGCGGCAGCCGGGGCGGATTCGGCGGCGGAGGTTTTGGCGGAAGAAGGGACTACTAACCAAAAATCAAAAAGAGCCGATTGGCTCTTTTTGATTTTTGCTACGGTTGTTGTATTATTGCAAGACAGATTTTTAACAGAGCAAAGCATGCCGCGATCAGGAGAAATTCTGGTTATTACTGGTCCGATGAGGGGCAAGAAGTCAGATTTTCTTATTATTGAGCTTGAGCAGGCAGCGATCGCCGAGAAGCGGGTTATAGCTTTCAAGCCTAGGAAGGATACGAGGACAGCAGAAGAAATCGTTTCAAGAAAGTTTAACAAAAAAGGCAAGCCCAGAGTTTCGCGGAGATTTCCTGCGTTTAGCGTTGGTACTCCAGATGAAATGTTGCAGGTTATTGATTCAAAACATCCTGAAATTGTGGGAATTGACGAGGCGCAATTTTTAAGTACGGATTTCGTGCCATTTATTAAGAAAATGTCTAGTGAGCGTGGTATAGAATTTGTAATTTCTGGTTTGGATATGGACTATCTTGGCGATCCTTTTCTAGAGACCATGCCGAAACTTCTGGCAATTGCTCACAGGGTTAGAAAAACAACAGCTATTTGCTATAGATGCAAAAGCCGACAAGCTATTTTTACCCAAAAAATAGCCGGTTCAACTGACAAAGTGGAGATTGGAGATCTAGAATATAGGGCGGCTTGTGGTGATTGCTGGTATCCTTATCGAGGATAAATTTAGGGGGCACACTTGATGCCCTTTTGTTTTTATCAGATATTTAGTTTATGCGTTTCAACTTTCCAAAAAATGACTCAAAATATCATTGGACACAGCATTCCATAAGGAAAATGCTGTTTTATGGCCTAACGGCGGATAGAGTCAAAAGGATCATCAGGAGTCCTAAAAGAGTTGAAAATGGCGTTGCAGAAAATACTATCGCGGTAATGGCCCCCGGTTCGAATAAGAAAAAACCATCAGAAGTGTGGACAATGTACCAGCAAAAAGGAAGCAAAAAAATTATTATTTCCGCTTGGCGCTATCCCGGGATCAGTCCTGTCGGCAAGCAAATACCCATACCGGCTGACATTTTAGAAGAACTCAAAAAAGAGGGGATTGTGATATAATATAGTTAGGTCGAAATAAGTTTTAAATATTTAAATTTTTATTTACAATGTACAACAATTTTAATTGGCCGGGATGGCATATGTCGGGTTGGCAGATGATGGGCGGCTGGTGGCCGGGTATTGGCCCGGGTTGGGGGTTTTTGTTCATACTATTGGTCGCTTGGGCACTAGTATGGAAGGGGATGGCTCTGTGGAAATCAGCTCGCCACGCTCACAAGGTCTGGTTTGTGGTATTACTTGTCACGAATACAGTCGGTATATTGGATATTCTGTACCTCTACGTTTTCTCAAAAAAATCCAAGTCCGTGGAGAGATAGTATTTTCAGGACTCGAATTGTTTTAGGAACCTATTTTTAAATTGCTTGAATTTGTTATTTTTTATTGACCCGCGGATCTCTTCGAGCAAGTTATTGAAAAACCAAATGTTATGTATGGTAGCGTAGCGTTGCGCTTTGGTTTTGTCTGTGTTTTTAAATAACTCGTTTAACTTGGCACGAGTTATTTTTTTGGAACAAGTTGGGCAGCCACATCCTTTTTCAAGCGGGATGTTTTTATTTTTATGTTTTGATATATCAAAGTGGCCATTTTTTGTGTAAATCCTTCCGTGACGGGCTTCTCGGGTTGGGATAACGCAATCAAACAGGTCTATCCCTTGTTCAACTGCATTAAAGATGTCTTCCCCCTTGCCTATGCCCAGAAGATGCCTTGGTTTTTCTTCCGGCAAGTAGGGGATAACCCATTTAAGCGTCTCAACCATCTCGTCTTTTCCGAAAGACCCCCCGATACCTATGCCGTCAAAAGGAAGCGAGGCGATATCCTTGGCGGCTTTGGTCCTTAAGGACTTAAATCTCCCCCCTTGTACTATGCCGAATAACAGCTGGTCTTTCCTGGTTTTAACAGCCAGGCACTTCAACGCCCACTTGTGCGTTCTCTCGAGCGCCTTTTTATTATAATCAAAGTCATCCAGAGGAGACGTGCACTCATCGAAAGCGAAGATGATATCGGCTCCGAGTTTTTCCTGAATTTTTATTGAAAGCTCCGGTCCCAGAAATCTTTTCTTGCCATACAACAGAAAATACACCCCCTTATCGGTAATTTTTACCCCGTTAGAACTTGCGGTCGCCTCTAGCGACCTACTTCTAACGGGGCGAGTATTCTTTTTTAACACCTTACCGACTCTAAACTTGTTGCCGAACCCAAGAGAGAATAC
>Ga0209343_10001338_pt1 | contig 33309 bp, 27 predicted proteins | sample RifCSPlowO2_02_FD_184026 | JGI IMG/M metagenome (GOLD analysis project Ga0209343, IMG submission 184026) | Groundwater microbial communities from Rifle, Colorado - Rifle CSP2_plank lowO2_0.2 (SPAdes) (version 2) | ecosystem: Environmental > Aquatic > Deep subsurface > Groundwater | place... | reverse complement strand
CATGTTTGCAAAGTATCAGGCGACCAGCCCCGCACACATCATCAAACGAATCGCCGAATTACATCTTACGTTTGAATATATTCATCCATTTGTTGATGGCAATGGACGAATTGGTCGGGTAATCAATAATTATTTTTTGATTCGCGAAGGATTTGTGCCAATCAATATTAAGTTTATAGATCGCAAACAGTATTATGAAGCATTCAAAGAATTTGACACTAGTGGAGCAACACGCATTATGGAAGAGATTGTTGGAAAAGCCTTAACCAATAGTTACCACAAGCGATTGGCATATCTTGAAGGAAAGAAAATCGTGAGTCTGAAAGAATTTGCCACGGTGAAAAAAATGTCACATTCTAACGCAATCAATAAAGCCAATCGACAAACCCTTGAAGCGTTTCTAGAAAAAGATGAGTGGAAGATTGGATTGTGAATAGTCAAAGTTCCACCACCAAGGTATGCATTCCACATTTGAAGAAAAAAATAAAATATTCTTTGATCGTCACGCGGTTCGATACGACAATGCGCTCGGCCGTTTTTTCTATTTCGATCATTTATACAAACGAGCGATGGAAATTATAGAAAAATACGTTCAAGAAAAGTTAAGGCAGAGGATACAAGTCGCCGATATTCCATGTGGCACCGGAGAGATGATCTTTCGACTCGCAAAAAAACATTCTACCTCGCAATTTGTTGGCGTTGATTTGAGCAAAAAAATGATTGAAAAAGCAAAACAAAAATGTGCGGAGTTCACAAACACATCATTTCATATTGCCTCCGTAAATGCACTGCCGATTGAAACCGAGAGGATTGACCTTCTTCTGTGCATGGAAGCCTTTCATCACTTTGAAGATCCACATATAGCTCTTGAAGAGTTCAGACGAGTGATGAAACCAGATGCAACGCTTCTTCTTGTCGATCCTGCTTTCAACCGACACATCTGGAAACAATTAGCACGGAAAATAGTACGTCCGCTTGAATTCGCGCATGATTATTATTCAACAGATGAACTGCAGACTCTTCTCACGCAACACAAATTTTCGATAGAATCAAAAGAGGTATATTGGTTAAATTCGTTTGTGACGGCGAAAAAGTAAAAAATCTGTTTGTATCATTTTACAAATCATTAATCTCTTTCAAAAACCCTTTTCGTGGTTTTGTATCATCACACGGTTCGTAGACAATGTCGTCCACAGCATCGCTCGGATCGGAAAAAACCAGTCCGTTCGGAACATCGACAAGGCCTTGATGATCTACCAAATCAACATCAATTTCATCCAAAAACACGCTTGGGCCTTGTAAAAAAGATGACCGGCTTCCGGAAAGCGGATAGGTAAAATACAATAATTTTTTTGCGCGCGTAATGGCAACATAAAACAAACGACGCTCTTCTTCAATTCCTTTTTCTTCACGCGCCGCGCGTTCATTCGGAAATTGTCCGTTTGACACATTAAGGATAAACACGGTTTCCCATTCCAAGCCTTTTGCTTGATGCACAGTAGACAAAATCAATTTTTCTTCTTCATGCGCCGTGTGCGCGCCGGCGACCCCGCGATAACTTTCTTGCAGGCTTGCTTCTGCCAAAAATTGATTCAGATTTGTTTCACGTTCGGCAAACACAGCCAATTGCTCAATATCTTGCAATCGTTCGCGCGCGTCATCATATTCATATTCAAGATATTCCGCATATTTTGATTGCATAAGCGCGTGGATAAGCCCGGCCGGCGTCCCGTCTGCCGCGCATAGAGCGCCCCAGATACCCAAAAAGTCGATCCAGCCAACCTGCCCGCGCGCGGATAACACCGACCCCAAATGACGGTACGCATCCCTCGGACGGGATAGTTCCGGAACGGACCCTCCATTCGGAAAAACGTCCACTTCGGTTTCAAGGCCGGCTGTCGTGTTTTTGCGTGCCGCATGCACACGACGAATTTCGGCAATAAGCGTCTCAGCGCTTGCCGGTCCAATACCTACCTGCATCCGGAGCACCCGGCTCCATGCGATTGCGTCATCCGGATTATGAACAATTCGCAGATATGCGAGCACGTCTTTCATGTGCGCACGCTCAAAAAAACGAACCCCGCCGCGATACTCATACGGGATATCGCGTTTGGTGAGTTCCATTTCCAGCGCCTGCGAATGATGCGCCGCGCGAAAAAGAACCGCGATTTCGTTCAACGGCACGCCCTCGTCTCTCAACTCAAGAATGGTCTCGGCAATATATTCCCCTTCTTCCAGCTCATCGGCAAAGGCATGAATTTCCGGCTTTACGGACCGACCCAAAGGGCTGTGCAGGATTTTTTGATATTGCGCTCGATTATTTTGTATGACGCTGTTGGCCACATCCAAAATGTCTGGCGTTGAGCGATAATTGGTCTCGAGGCGAAAAATTTTTGCGTTTGGGTATGTTTGTTCAAATCGTAAAATATGTTCGATATTTGCCGCCCGAAACGAATAAATGCTTTGCGCGTCGTCGCCGACGACAAACACATTCTTGTGTTTTGACGAGAGCAATCGGATAAGCGACGCTTGAATGGTATTGGTATCCTGATATTCATCAACCAAGATATATGCAAATTGATTCGAGAGCGTATCTCGAACCCGATCCGACTTCAAGAGAAGCACATGAAAAAAAACCAAAAGGTCATCAAAATCCATGGCATTCGCATCGCGTTTTCGTTTGGCATACTCTTCCGCGATGCGCTCAATGATTTCCGCGAGGTCAATCCAGGACGGATATTTTGCATCAAGGACATCGGCAATGGGCAACTCGGCGTTTCGCGCGTAACTCACGATGGACTGAATCACTGCCGCCGATGGAAAACGGCGCTGTTTTCGATCAACTCCTTCTTGTTTGAGGCACAGAGCAAATAAATCTCTGCTATCCTCGCTGTCAAGAATGCTGATAGTGTTGGCAAAGCCAAGAAGCGGCGCGTACCGACGAAGCATACGATACGCAATATGATGAAATGTGCCGGACCACGGAAGATGAACCTCTGAAGAAACCAATGTCTGCAATCGTTGGCCCATTTCTTTTGCCGCTTTGTTGGTAAATGTCACCAAAAGAATATGGTTCGGATCGATACCCTTTTCCAAAAGATACGCCACGCGATGGATAATGGTTCGAGTTTTGCCGCTTCCCGCACCCGCCAAAATAAGACACGGGCCGTCGCCATGAAGGACCGCGTCTTGTTGCTGAGTATTGAGAGAAGATACATTATGAGACATAATTCCCGTATTCTACCACACCAACAAATCCAAACAAAAACACAACCGCGTCGGTTGTGTCATTATGTATAAAAACGAAGGGAACGCGCGGGTTTGCGTTACCGACTGGAGCATTTGAACAGCGCAAGCGCTGTCCAACACGGCGTCAGGGAGACCCCTGTCCGATCTCCCGAGGAGGGACACCGGGGCTTCCACAGCCAAATGCCGCAAACCCGCGCACCAAAACCCTATCAGGAAAAATCCGCATTGTCAAGCGGAAAATAGGCATTTGTGCCGACCCTGTTTATTCAACCACCAAGACCACCGGCTTTCCATGGATAACGTCTCCATTGTTCCAATCGTGAATAGCGCGAAGAAGGATCTCGTGCGGGTACATATAATTTTCACCGAATTGCGTTCCGGGATCGTTGGTGATAAACGCTTCTTCGGTGTACCCGCGAATGATAAGTGTGTGATACTCCGGACCGCCATTTTTAAAATGAGGATTATGCAGATCTTTTCCTCGAGCCACCACAAGAATCGGCTGGCCGTTGGCAATAAATTGTTTGAGACTGCTAATGGTTGGATACGCCACCAGGCGGAGCGTTAATCCGGAATCCGGCGTGAAACCATAAATCTCTTCCATCATCTGCCGCATTTTTTCAATTTCAATACTCACCCCCCATCCCCGTTCATCTTGCCACTGTACGGCGTCAAGAATTTTTTCTTTGGCGAGCGGAATCGAAACATCATATTCTTTATAATACGCATCCATCATAATCATGACCGCCTCTTCGCACGCGTCTTGCCATGGCTGTGTCCAAATTTTTTCCGGCGCTTGGGGGACAAAAGGGACGTCCAAATTGATTTTGGCAGGAAGGGCCGTATCTATTTTTTGCGGCTCCGGAGATGGCAGGGGTAATTCTAGCGCGTCATTGAATGAAACCGGGGCAAAATCATCCTTCTCAAATAATGGGACGTCTTCTATCACTTTTGCCCTTTTTTGCTCTGTTAGGCTGTTTCCAATTTTTTTCCAAACAAATCCGCCTGCCACAAAAAACACAACCAGAAAAAAACCAAGTCCAACCGCGTAATATGTTGTTTCTCTCGTTTTTTTCATAGAATGAGCCATAAAACATGAAAAAAGCTCTTTTTAAAGTATAGCAAATGAACATGCCAAAAGTGAATATGTCAGTCGTATTGATCCACACGTCAACGTATGATACGATGCGCTCTACCTATGTCTTTTTTTACGATCACACACAAAGAAAAACATTCCCGCGCGAGAACAGGAATAATAAAAACCGATCACGGCGCCATTGAAACACCGTGCTTTATGCCGGTTGGAACCCAAGGAACAGTAAAGGCGCTCGACGTAAACGATCTCCATACGCTTGACGCGCAAATTATTTTAGGCAACACCTACCATCTCCATCTTCGGCCGGGAGAAGATTTGGTCGCGGAATTTGGCGGGCTTCACTCCTTCATGGGTTGGGATGGGCCGATACTCACCGACAGCGGCGGATTTCAAGTCTTTAGTTTGGGACACAAAAAAAATGCGGGTGAGGATACTCCCAAAAATAATCAGTCAAAATTGGTGAGGATTGACGAAGATGGCGTAACCTTCAAATCATATATTGACGGATCCACGCATCGCTTTACGCCAGAATCCGCAATTGACATCCAGCATAAACTGGGAGCGGATATTATTATGGCCTTTGACGAATGCACGCCGGACGATGTTGATATGGAGTATGCAAAGCAGGCAATGGAGCGGACGCACCGATGGGCCAAGCGGTGTATTGCCGAACAAAGGAAGCAGATGACACAGAGCAAACCCGCGCTGTTTGGCATTATGCAAGGCGCAAAATACAAAAATCTTCGCATTGAATCCGCAAAAGTCATTTCCGCAATGGATTTTGATGGCATCGCAATCGGCGGCGAATCCATTGGCTACAATATGGACGCGACAAAAGAAATTTTGTCCTGGGTTATACCAATTATCCCGGAAGAAAAACCGCACTATACCATGGGCGTCGGCTTTTCGCCGCTTGATCTTTTTGATGTGGTCGAACAAGGTATTGACATGTTTGACTGTGTCGCGCCAACCAGAATTGCGCGCAATGGAAGCCTCTATGTATCCCCTGCAATCGCAAAGCAAGAGCATCAAAATTTTGGCACAAAAGACCGGAAACAAAAATACCGAATCAATATCTTGAACGCGCGCTATGCAAAAGACGCGTCGCCGATTGACTCATCCTGCGCGTGCTTTACGTGCCTGACGCATTCTCGCGCCTACATTCATCATCTTTTCCGCGCCGAAGAACTGTTGGCATACCGTCTCACCACCATTCATAATGTTCATTTCTTTTTACAACTCATGAGAGACATGCAGGACGCGATATGCCAAGATCGATTTTTGGCGTTTAAAAAAGAGTGGCAATAAAACACCCTTTGCCGACGCTATTGAATTATCATCGCATCACCAAAACTAAAAAATCGATACTTCTCCTCCACTGCTTGTGCGTAGCACGAAAGCATAAATTCCGTGTCCCCGGCAAACGCGGCAACCAGCATAAGGAGCGTTGATTTTGGTAAATGAAAATTGGTAATAAGCGCGTCAACAAGATGAAATTGAAATCCGGGCGTAATAAACAGATTGATGTCTCCGGAATACGAAAATAATTCCCCATCCGGTTCGGCAGACAGCGCCGCAACGCCCTCAAGCGTCCGAGCGGTGGTGGTGCCAACCGCGACAATACGCCGTCCCTCCCGCTTTGCTTGATTGATGAGCTCAACCGCTTCATCCGGCACCTCCACCCATTCGCTGTGCATGGTGTGGTCTTCAACGCGCTCGGTTTTGACCGGAAGAAATGTTCCAAGACCCACATGCAGGCAGACTTCGGCAAATTGCACGCCTTTTTTTTGGATTTTTTCAATAAGTTCTTTGGTAAAATGAAATCCCGCGGTCGGCGCGGCCACCGACCCTTCTCGCTTGGCACTCGCGTACACGGTTTGGTAACTTTCAAGCTCATGCCGCTCATCTTTAATGTAGGGAGGCAGGGGCACCCTTCCATACCGATTGGCTCTGCTCCGAACCGTGGCTTCATTATAAGGAAACTGTATCAGAAGGGTGCCATCGGATTCTTTCAAAATTGCTTCGCAAAAAAAATCCGGACCAAATGAAATTCGAGCGCCCGGACGAACATGCTTTGCCGGTTTCGCGAGGGCTTTCCAGACACCAGGATTTTCCATTGAGCGGACCAAAAAAACTTCAATGTCTTTGGCGTGTTCAAACAAATTGCGTCCGGTTCCGGAAATAAGCCGGCCAAACAGCCGCGCTTTGAATACTTTGGAATTATTCCAAACCAAAACATCTCCGCTGTGCAGATGTTCCAAAAGCGCATCAAAACGCTCATGCGCGATTGTTTTTGTCACACGATTGATTACCATCAGCCGCGCATGGTCGCGCGGCTCGATCGGCCGCTGAGCGATGAGCGCTGTCGGAAGCGCGTAATCAAAATCAGAGGTTTGCATACTATTCGATAGTTGGATGTTACTTTATTCTACCATATTGAAGACAAAACGATTCAATCATGAAAAAAACAATGCACGCCGGCGGCATGGATCATTCCTTCCAGGATTGGTTCGTGCGCCACCTACCATATTCTATATAAACCGCTTGAGACGGTTTTTTTATGAGACGCATTACTATGCGTCTTTACTTAATCTCTATATACCACACTGTTTCACTGCTTCGGCAACCGCTGTCGCAACCGTCCGATCCAACGGATCCGGCAATATATGATCTTTATCCGGATGTGGAACATGATGGGCCAATGCTTCGGCGGCCGCACGTTTCATTTCCTCTGTGACGCGCCGAATGCGCGCGTCCAATAACCCACGAAATATACCGGGAAACGCCAGCACGTTATTGACCTGGTTTGGAAAATCACTGCGTCCGGTTGCCACAATGGCGGCACCCGCGCGATCGGCGACGTCGGGCATAATTTCCGGTGTTGGGTTGGCCATGGCAAAAATAATAGGGTCCGGATTCATGGATCGAACCATTTGTTCGTCCACGAGTCCCGGTTTACTCACGCCGATAAAAACATCCGCGCCCTTCATCGCTTCGACAAGACCGCCCTTTCGTTGTTCCTGATTTGTTTTGTCTGCCAATTCATCTTTAAATGGATTCATGCCATTTGTTCTTCCTTTATATATCATTCCCTGGGAGTCAACGAGAATAACATTTGTTACTCCGGCGCCCAAAAGAAGATTGGTCACCGCGACACCAGCCGCGCCAACGCCATTCACCACAAGAGAAATTTCATCCATCTTTTTTCCCACAACCTTGAGCGCGTTCATAAGACCGGCAAGGGTTACAATAGCCGTGCCGTGCTGATCGTCGTGAAACACGGGAATATCGAGGCGTTCAATAAGCCGCTCTTCAATCTCAAAACATCGCGGCGCGGAAATATCTTCCAAATTAATGCCGCCAAACATGGGAGAGATAAGTTCCACGGTGCGAACAATCTCGTCCACGTCTTTGGACTTGATGGCGATTGGAAACGCGTCAACGCCGGCGAATGATTTAAACAAAATGCACTTGCCTTCCATAACCGGCAGGCTTGCCTCAGGCCCAATATCGCCAAGACCCAAGACCGCCGTGCCATCGGTCACGAGCGCGACCATGTTCCATTTGCGCGTATAGTCGTACACTTTTGCAATATCTTTTTCAATTGCCTTGCACGGCTCGGCAACGCCGGGCGTGTAGGCAATGGATAAATCTTCACGGGAATCAAGCGGCACGCGAGAAATAATTTCCAATTTTCCTTTCGCGTCTTTATGATATTGGAGTGGATCCATAGAAAATCTGTTACAAATACTTCGCCCTATTTTTATTGTGCTCCTCAAGCGTTTCCGCATATTTGACTTCGCCGTCAAGAGTAGTCAAAAAATACCAATAATCATTTTTTGCAGGATAGATGGCCGCCATAATGGATTCCAAACTTGGTGTGGCAATAGGCCCTGGCGGAAGCCCCGGATATTGATAAGTATTCCATGGATTTAAGGAGTCTCTGTCTTCTTTGGTGGTAAACACATCTCCTTTTTTCCCGACGGCGTAATGCACGGTGGAATCGGCCTGAAGCGCCATACCAACCATGTATCGCCGCCAAAAAATATCGGCGACCAACGCACGATCCTTTGTGGAGCGCACTTCACGCTCCACAATGCTCGCCATGGTGAGCATGTCGTGCGGCGTCGCGCGCAATGTTTTTTCCTGATTCGCGTCCGGATATACCCGCGTAAAAAAATTTTCCATATCCGCGTACATCGTATCCGTGAATTGTTCCACTCGCGCGTCAAACAATTTTTTTAATACATTTTCAATGGAATCATCCTGAAAAACGCGATACGTATCCGGACGAAAATATCCCTCAAAGCTCACGTTGCGCGGCTTCTCTTTTGTGAGCGGGCCCTCCAATACAAGTATGGGCGTCGTATACCCCAAAAGATCAAGACGATTATTTGCCGGAGGGCCAGCCACGCGAAAAAATTGTTCTTCGGTTTCCACAAATCCTTGCGCAACAAAATAGGTTGCCATATCCCGAAAATCCCACCCCGGTATGATAGTCACGACCTTCTCATTAACCCCCGGCTCTAAGAGCGCTTTCACAACCCGCGCCATCGTAATGGGTGTTTCAACGACAAATGATCCATACTGAATCGTCTTATCCATTCCTTTCCACAACACATAGCGGCGAAAAAGCCATGCATTCCGAATAACGCCCTCCTCTTCAAGACGCCGCGCCAACGAGGCCGAGCTCTCTCCCTGTTTCACGTCAAACGCAAGACGTTCAACCGGCAACGCTTCGGCAAAATATATTTCCGAAAATACAAACCAGGCGCCAAAGACCACACACAGAAACGCAATACCCAAAATACTTTTTTTCATACATACTCAAACAAATAAATTCCAGTGTTCTCTCGCCCAAGATAAGCGGTCCGGAACGCCCACATCAATCCATATCCCGTCCCACGGGTATACATCGAGATCGGTTAACGCGGGAAACACATCATATTCCACACTAAACGCTTCTTCACGGGGAAAAAATGATTGTACCTGTTTGGTAAAAAGGTATACTCCGCCATTGACATAGCCGTGGGTGGCGTTTCCTTTTTTTTCTTGAAACGCGCGCAGGCGGCGCTCATCGTCATAGTCAAGCGTGCCATAGTGCGACGCGTCGTCCACACGCGCTCCCATAATTATCCCCTGGCTATTGAGGCGAAGCGAACGAATCATCTGAGAAAAATCACACGAAGAAAGCACGTCGCCATTCAAGACAAATACAGGATCATCAACATGCTCAAGATAACGAAACGCGTGTTTGATAGCCCCGCCGGTTCCTAATTTTTTGTCCTCAATCGCATACTGTATCGACAGACCCTGTCGTGTGTCGCCAACCGCATCGCGCAATACATGCGCCAAATGACCAGCGGCCAACACCACATCGGTAACGCCAGCTTTGCCCAATTGATTGATCTGCCAATCCAACACGGTCTTTGGGCCAATTTCAAGCAATACTTTTGGAATGTCTTTCGTCATATCTCCCAATCGCGTCGAAAGGCCGCCGCAAATAATAATCGCGTTCATACAAGCCGAAAAAAAGAAAACAAAAACGGGGCGAACCAAAAATAGGAGAGAAAGAAAAAAAATAATCCACTCAGGATACCACCTAAAAAATCCCGTGGATAATGAAGCCCGACATACACGCGAGCCGCCGCAACGCACAATGCCCATAGTCCTGCGAGACCCATTCCGTACACGACGTCCGAAAAAAAGAATACACTGACCGCCAAAACGGTCGCAATCATGGCGTGATCGGATGGAAACGATTTAAATTCTTGCACCGTGGAACACAAGGTTTTGACGTTCGACAATTCCGCATGAGGACGTTTGTGCCTCCATATCACGGCCACCACCCAATGAATACACAGGGCACTTCCTGCGGCAACAAGAGGAACGGCAAGCATAAACCAAGAAAGCGAGGACGCATGAAAAAAGACAATGTCAAAGACGGCAATGCCAAAAAGCGCAACAATGCCCCATGTGGCAAAAAAAACCATTATCCGGTCCAGCCACGCCCGTCGGCCGAGCGTGCCATTGATTTTTAAAAAAAGTTTTTGACTCCAAGAAAGCGTCATAGAAGAAAATTACATACGAGAGAACGCGCGCGCTTTTTTTGCCAATGCGTATATGCGGTATCGGCGCGGTGAAAAAACCACCTCAAAGGCCGGCGGGTACGACACGGCTTCGCCGCCAAATCCGGCCTTGAATCGGGTAATGCCCGTCCATGGATGATTGGCTTGCCACGACACATGATGAAAGGCGGTTTCTGGCGCCGGGTGCGTTGTATCGCTTGGCGGCGCAATACCCCAAAAATCATAGCATGCATACCCTTCCTGTTTTGCATATTGCATGCCGCGCCACTGCAAAAGATATGGCGCCATCCTCTGCCGCTCTGCGTTTGAGGAACACCCATGGAGATACGTAAAACGATTTTGATACCCGACACAGAGCATGGACGCAAGCGGCGTTTCCTCAAAAAACGCGACAAATTGATGACACATGTCCATGGCAATCATTGCCTCATAATATGATTTCTCATGACTGCGAAAACGATCTCTTTTGGTGGTTTCTGTGTTGAGACGCCAAAAAATATCGGGATTTTTCATTTTTTGAACGACCACCCCTTTTCGTTCCGCGAGCTGAATATTATAGCGTGTTTTCGCATGCATGGAAGAAAGAATCGCATCATTATCCGATGTAAGCGACAAGAGAAGCGTATGCCGCGGCTGACGGTTTGAAATGGAAACAACAGAAAAACCCTGCCGGCGCAAAAAATTTTCAGCCTCTCCATGCGCGGGCTCAATGCGCGCAAACGCATATCCTTTTTGTTGCATCTCACGCATAAGCAACACCCACGATGGGCCATCCAAAGCGCCAATCCGCGGCAAAGAAACAAAGCGAATGGTCGGCACTATGCGCTCTCCAAATCCTTGCACCCGCTCTCTCGCATGCGGCCCCGCCTCCATGAGAAAACGAAAGACTGTTTTTCCGGTCTTTCGTTGAAATTCTCCCCATTCCCAGGATTGAAGAAACTCGCCATCCGTTGTATCGCCTTTTCTGGGTTCCCAAGCGGTTTGGTTGTCGCATAACGCAAGAGTCATGGGAGTATCATACCGAAATTTTCCCTTGACTGCAACGAAGTGTCATGCCCTTGATTTCTTTCATTCTCTCGTATATACTGCCCACACGTGCGCATAATTCACCTTTTTCTTATATCATTGTATGGGTCTCCCTTCCAAACAGCGAACCCGAACATCAAAACGCCAACGCGCGTCTCATTTTGCATTATCCAAAAAGGCAATCCAATCCTGCCCATCCTGCGGCGCGCCCGCCCTGCCTCACACCGCCTGCCCAAGTTGCGGTTTGTACCGAGGGAAAAAAGCCGCCAATGTAGAAAAACGGACCGCTCGACGCGCCAAACGGATCAAAAAGATACACTAACGCTCATTGCCGCTCTTTATGTCCAATCGACACCTTGCGCGTTCCATCGCCATGCAGTCATTGTACCAATGGGATTTTCGAGGCAAACCAAGCGCGGTTCTCCCCGCGATTATCGAACAAAATTTAAAAGAGTTCGGTGACGGCTTGTCATCGGACAAAGACTACGTCCGGCAAACCGTGGACGGCATTCTGGAACATCTCCCGGACATTGACGCGTGCATTGAAACGCATGCCACCAACTGGCCGCTTGACCAAATCACCATTGTGGACCGAAATATCTTGCGTCTCGGAATATACGAACTCTTATACAACGACGAAATACCGGCAAAAGTGGCCATCAATGAAGCCATCGAAATCGCAAAAAATTATGGTGGGCCGTCATCGGGCAAATTTGTGAATGGCATTCTCGGGGCGCTCCTCAAAGAATTGGAAACAAAAGAAAAAAAACAAGAATAATCGCTCTTTCCTTTATTCAACGTACCCATCCGTTCTCATAAAAGCTCAAATGTTTCTCTCCTCGCGCATGGAGTGTGACATTTGAAATTTGATGAGGGAAATATCGGTGGCAAGAGTACGATCAATTTTTACAAGTATGCCTATTGCCGCGTATACAGAAAAAAAATTCCCAAAACTCGAAGAAATCATCGGCATCACATTTCACAATCCAAATCTTCTGGTCCAAGCGCTCGTCCACCGCTCATTTCTTAATGAAAACAGAGACTTCCCGCTTGCGCACAATGAACGGCTGGAATTTTTGGGTGACGCAGTGTTGGAATTGATTGTTACACAATTTTTGTTTGACCGTTATCTCAATCCCGAAGGAGAACTCACCAACTGGAGAGCGGCCCTTGTCAACGCAAAGATGTGCGCGGACGTCGCACGTGAAATTGGCTTGGAAGAATTTTTATTCCTGAGCCACGGAGAGCAAAAGGATGAAAACACCAAAGCTCGAGATTATATTTTGGCAAACGCGTTTGAGGCGGTGATTGGCGCCATCTTTATTGATCACGGGTGGGATATGGCCAATCAATTTGTCACAAGATGGATTATCAGTAAATTGCCCGAGGTCTTGGATTTGGGCCTTTGGATGGATCCAAAATCGCGGTTTCAAGAAGCGGCGCAAGAAATTGTCGGCATCACGCCCACATACCGCGTCCTCAAAGAGGACGGACCCGACCACGATAAGCAATTTGTGGTTGGCGTGTATCTTGATAAAGAAAAAATCGCGATTGGCGAGGGTGGCAGTAAACAAGAAGCCCAAGTGGAAGCCGCGGAAAAAGGATTGAAAAAAAAGGCATGGAAAGGACCAAAAATCCAAATTTTGGAACGAAAAGAAAATGATCCGATTGGGTAAATATTTGAAATATCTAATTTCTAATTGACCTAAAAAATAAAATAATATACAAAATATGGAGGGGAAAACTCAACCAAAATGGGATTTGTATGAGAGGACAAAAAATTTTGCAAACAAAATAACCGAACGACTTATTCCACAACTGATCGGAGCATCAACAAGCATTGGAGCAAACTATTGTGAAGCAGACAACGCCGAAAGTAAACGAGATTTTATTCATAAAATAGGCATTTGCAAAAAAGAGTCACGGGAGACGGTTTTCTTTCTGGAAATTATTGCAACTGCCGTCCCTCATGTAGCGGCTGAAACAACTCCATTACGTCAAGAAGCGATAGAACTCAATCTTATTTTCAACGCGATTCAAAGAAAAATAAAAACAAATCAAAATGAGATACTAGACCAATTAGATATTATTAGATATTTCAACTACGGGTCGCTAGCTCAGTTGGTAGAGCAGTTGCCTCTTAAGCAAACGGTCCTGGGTTCGATCCCCAGGCGACCCACGAGAAGTCTTTGCCTCTCTAGTTAAATAGATAGAACGACGGTCTCCTGCCCGCCATGACCCATGCCCTCGTAGTTCAACGGATAGAACGTCAGTCTTCGGAACTGAAGATAGGGGTTCGATTCCCTTCGGGGGCACAGGCGATGGCAGACGGGGAAAGGTACACGAATTTGAATTTTATCGAGAAGAAAGAAGCTGTTTCACGGTTTGAATAATGGCGATGTTATCAATTTCTTCATAATGCAAGAGCTCTGCCGGCGTTCCACTCCTCGGCATTTTATTGACAGCAAGCGATACGACCGGGCGGCCGTTTAATGCTGTGCGCACCGCTTCGCCGAGTCCGCCTTCTGGATAATGATCTTCAACAGTGATAACTCCTCCGGTGTCTCTTACTGCTTTTTCAAGCGTAGGCTGGTCAATCGGTTTTATACTATAGAGATCAATCACACGGATGGCAATACCTTCTTTTTTTAGCATATCATAGGCTTTGAGCGCCTCATGAAGAGTAATGCCAGCCGCAACAACGGTTGCAACATCGTTAGTGCTCTCTCGCAACACCTTTGATCCGGCCACCGGAAAGGTTTCGCTTTCATCATATAAAACCGGCACCGCCTCGCGCGTAGTCCGCAAATACGTAATACCGGCGTGTTTCGCCGCTTCTTCCACGAGCCATGCCGTTGATACCGCGTCCGAAGGATAGAAGACGACGCTGTCTCGAAGGGTACGAAACATGGCGATGTCTTCCAAACCCATTTGAGACGATCCATCATGACCGATGGACACCCCGCAGTGCGAGCCAACAAACGTGATATTGCCCAAACTGTATTGTGCCATCCGAATTTGGTCAAACGCGCGAGAAAAAAAAGCGGCAAATGTGGAAACGAACGGCATTTTTCCGCGACGGGCAAGCCCAAGCGCAGTGCCCACCATGTGCTGTTCGGCAATAAACATTTCAAAAAAACGGTCCGGCCACGCATTTTTGAATATCTCCGCATAGGTGGAATTGCTGGTTTCCGCGTCAAGCGCGACAACTATCGGATACTTTGCGCCAAGCGCGGCAAGCGCTTGTCCATAGGCCTTTCTTGTCGCAACCGTGTCCCCTTTTGCATACGAAAATTTCACTGGTTGCGCGGGCGTATGGGACAATGGTTTGGGCAGATCCTCCGGCGGCAATGGCAACATGCCAACTAATTGTGTATCAAGAGGCTCCAATTCCGGAAGCGCTCGAGCCAGATCTTCTTTTGACAGCGGCTTGCCGTGCCACCCTTCTTTATCTTCTATAAACGAAATGCCTTTTCCTTTCAATGTTTTTGCAAGAATGAGAACGGGTTTTCCCTGTGTCTCTCCCGCCTGTTTCAACGCGGCAACACATTCGGCCATATCATTGCCGTCAATCGCTATCACGTGCCAACCAAACGCTTCCGCCCGCTGTTGATATATGCCGACCTCGTGCCCTTCCATGGTTTCACCCCGCTGTCCAAGACGGTTCACGTCCACAATGGCAACGATATTGTCGAGATTTCTAAATGATGCCCACGCAAGCGCTTCCCACACCGATCCTTCGGCCATTTCGCTGTCTCCCAAAAGCACATACGTGCGATACGAAAGATGATCAAGAAATTTTGCGTTGACCGCCATGCCAACGCCAACCGATAATCCTTGTCCCAATGACCCGGTCGCGGCCTCGGTGTACGGAAATCGAAGCGTGGGGTGCCCTTCAAGCCGACTGTCAAATTGACGCAACGTTTGTAATTCTTCTTCTGAAATTTTTCCTGCCGCGGCATAGAGCGCATAAAACAATGGCGACGCATGGCCTTTGGAAAAAATGAGACGATCATTATTCGGAGCATCTGGATTATTGAGATCGGCCCGAAAAAAACCGCCAAAAAATAACGCCGTCATAATATCGGCGGCAGAAAGCGACGAACTCGGATGACCGGATCCTGCCGCGGTCGTGGAAATGAGAATATAATAACGCACCAGACGCGCAAGGGCGTCAAGATCGGAAAAATTTTTTTCTGATTGATTATACGTCATATCAATGGAATATCATCCTGTCTCCTACAATGCAATCTCATCACCGAGAAGAAATATCTCCGAGCCTGTGACCGTGTCTTTCGCGCGAAGCTTCACCGGTGAAGAAAGTTTTGTCTGGGTGGGATTTTTTGTTTGCAATGCAACGACAAACTCAAGCGCCAGCACATCCACACTGGTCGGCATCTGCTCGATATTCCATGTCAATGTTTTGGTTGATGGATCAAACGACGCATTTCCGGCCGGAGTAGATAGCGCGCTCTCGTCCCACGCAAGATCTCCATACCACTCCGCACTGAGCTGAATGTTTTCCAACGGATGAAACGTATTGGTCAAGATCCACCGTACAGGATGCCTCTCCGAGGTTCCTTTCGCCACCGGCCCGCTGTCTTCCACCCGCAGGGCAAGATCGGACTGAATGGTTATCTGAACGGGCGCTAAAGAAAATAATTGTTTTGTTTTATTCATGTCATATTGGACATCAATGGATACTGTCCCCTCGTGCGTCAAAAATTGGGCCAAGTCCGCGTCATCGGCGCTTTTGACAGGGAGAGAAAAATCAATGGAAACTTCTGAACCTGGCGGAAGTGCTGTCAATGCGCCTATCTCCGCTTCGCCCCAGAGAATACTCCCCCGACGTTCGGTTGGAGAGCGCTGTTCTCCTTCTATGATTCCGTCCTGCGGATCGTCAAGAAGCGCCCAATGAAGAATGCTCTTGTTGTCTGCCGACGGCATATCAAAGACAGCGCGGACACGAATATGCTCCACAGGTTCTTGTCCATTATTTTTTACCACAAGCGTTATATGCATTTTTTCTCCAGGCTGTACGGTCACATCGCCGGCAGTGCCATTCACGACCATGGTGCCGCTTAAATCGGCTTGCGCCACATGGACGGTCACCGTCTCCTCGTCGAAAACAAACGGATCAAGAGAAGGAAGCGCAGAATTCCACCCGATAACTTTGAAGGTAAGCGGAACATCCGAAGGTCCGGACGCATCTGGAGCAAAAAAACCCTTTATGGTCATGGTCTTTTCTTTTTCAAGAACGGAAACAGGCCAGCGAAGATCATCAAACGGATCGCTCGGTTCGCTGGTTTCTTTTTTGGTAAACCGCGGGTTCGGTTCGAGCACGATGGCGAGATTCGTTATGGGTCCTTCATACGCGTCGGCAAGACGAACCGATGCGGAGAAAGACGCGTCAACACCGGAGAGGATTTCTTTTGGCGCGTCAACCAAAAGGATGACGGGCGTCTCCGTAACCGTCATGTTCACGGTTGCCACCTTTTGGAACGAAGAGCTAAAATTGCTTGGCGTATAATTTAAAAAAATACGAAACGACTGTTCGGTTTCCACGTCCGCATACAAGCGGCCGACAATATCAATATACCCGCTTTCGTTACCCGCAAGTTCGCCCAAATCCCAGCGATCGTGCATGTCGTCTGCCGGAGCGGGATTGGCTTCTTCAAAAACAAAACCTGCAGGATATCGAATTTCGAGTTCTGCCTTCTCAAGCGAAACCGATTGATTATTTCTATACCGGATCCGATACTGCGCGCGTTCGCCGATCATGAGTGTTTCTTCGCCGGAAATGGAGAGAACAACATCTTCCTGAGAAAACGACGCGCGCGGCTGAAACACAAAAAATCCAACCCAGGCCACAACGCACAAAAGCGCCACGACAGAAAGAAAAGTGAGTGACACACGGAATAATCCGTTTCGTTTTCTCTGAGAGAATGCGCTCATATCCGGCATGCTTCCATCGCCATTTTCATAAATTTCTACCAGCTGTTTTCCAATGGTCTCCATCTTTTTCGCGTCCTTTTTGGAAAAATTATAATCGGAGGCGTTCTTTTGTTTGGCGCGTAATTGCGTATGGTTCTTTTTCTTTGTTTCCTTGCGCACGGCTTTTTCTCGAGATTTTTTTTCGTCTAATTCAGAAGGGCCTATTTCTTTTTCCACAAAATCATGATCCTCTGCCAAAGAAGCATTTGCTGGAGCGTCGGATGAGGAATGATTTGAAGAAAAAGATGGATTGGCCATACAGTATGAATACAAGAGTGCGGTACGATTGTACCAAAAAAAAATTTCCCTGTCGAGAAATGCAGAACAAGAATAGTATTAACTATTGCGCTCCATGACTACGCCAATTGCATCATCAGTATCGAGCACGGAATCCATCGCAACCCCATGCGGCAAAAGTCTCAGCCGATCATCGGTTTTCCAGACCGGTGTCCAATCCTCGGGATAGCCGATCTGAAAAGAAAAACCGCTTGCTGTACCCGACTGTTTTTGAATAAGCAGACTGTATCGAGAGATGTCCAGGTCTCTTGGTTTGGAAAAAAAAGATTTCCATTTTTCCGGAAGCGAGCTGTCCGGCGAATCCTGGCTCTCGGCGAGAAAGGCAGAAGAGAGAGAAAAAGGAAGGCGATATGTAAAACGAACCTCGCTCGTTTCGCCGGGCGGCGTAATGGCCCAATTGCCAAAAACGGTTTTCCCAAATTCACTGGTAATATGGGTGCCGGTTTCCACATGAATAGATTGCTCGCGTTCTTGGGCAAGAAGATCGGCATCATCCTCATACCACGGCTCCGGAACCAAGAAAACATCCTCCGGGGGATACGTAAATCCTTTTGCATCAAGAAGCTCTGAGCCTTCCGGGACATACACCCGTACATAATTGACATTATTCACACCATAAAACTGCTCCCCAGACTCCCCATGATGCTCTCGCCGAACAATGACGGTATCGATGACCGAGCCATCCGGCGCGACGGCCGCGTGATGTTCGATATGTTGCGACACTTTCGCATCGGTTTTCGACCCCAAGAGATTCGTGTTGACGACCATGAGATAATCCTGTTCTGTCCGGGTTTGCCATATGTCGCCGGTCCATCCAAATGTGCGAAGCGTGTCTTCTGTCGCAGGGTCGTTCGCATACAACTGAATTTCCTTGTGTTCGAGCGCCTCATAAAGCTGAAACAAGAGAGCAATAACCTGATCGGGAGGCACCTCGCGCACTTCAGATAAAAACTGATCCAAAAGAGCCGCAATAACTGCCTTCGGCTGATTTTTTTCTCGATCATACCCAACCTGCACTTCTTCTTGAAGCGCAGAGAGCGCGGTATTCACGTCGAGCGATAGCGCATAGTCGCTATTTTCAATCGGCCCAAGGACGGCAAGAAGCCGCTCCAACACCGATGCGTTGATTGCAATCACCCCATCAACGGTTGAGCCTCGTCCATGTTGATAAAACCATTCCATTTTTTCCGCAGATGCCGGAAAATCAGGAAACCAATTCGCATCTTGGAATTCCCACCGTTTATTGATGACTTGCAAAGGCAAAGGCGGCTTCACGTACTCCGAGAGTTGGCCCTGCAAATCGTATGTTCCTCCTCCGGGCACTTCCATGCGCAACACTTTTCCTTTTTGAACATCCACAACCGCAAATGCCCCCAAAAAACCGCCGGTGGGCCGCAATTCATGATGATTCTGGAACATCACCAAATAGCGGTGAAAATCGTCCGAGCCAATCATGGTCGTGACAACATCCAGCAAATCGGCCATGTCTTTCATGTCATTGACAAAGACGGCAAACAACAGACGGAATTCTTGCAATGACGACTGATACGCTTCCGGCAAAATGCTGGGCTCAACACTCGATAAGTCAACCAAGGCCGCCTCATATTCCGGAATGGCGCCACGAATAAAATGCTGTAACGTTTCCAATCGATCGGTCAAGGGCGTCGTTCCCTGGTCCATCGCGTCGGAGACTCCTTTTACGAGATATGCGTTGCCAAGCGCCACGTGTTGGCCGGCGATAAGAAGACGGTGGCGCGACGTGACATGTTTTCCAACAAAAGGAAGAAGCCCGCCAAGCGACGCGACTGTCCCATATTCTTCATCAATAATGGTTTGCGCATCGCTAAATCCTTTGAGGGCTCTGTCAAGATCAACTTTTGCCTGCGCCAAATTGGCTTGCATCGCGGCGACGGTTGATGATTGGAGTGACCCAAACGCTTCTGTCGCGTGCGCCGCCACTCGGCCGCTATCATTTTTTATTTTTTGATAATACGCGACCGCGGGAAACGGAAGAATAAGCGCAACAATAATTGAAACGCTGACATACCGAAAAAAATATGTTGACAAAACTGCGCGTCTTGTTTCTTGGAACGGTATGGAATTATGAAGCGCAAAAAAATTCTGCAACCATCGCGCTCTCAAAACATGGCCATACGCAACTGAATCACGAAGCATAGAAAAAATGCTTTTTCTCTTTCTTTGCTGTGTCTCTGCAGTCGCCATTTTTTTCAAAGCGCCTTGTGTGGAGAGAGACAAATTCGACTGATTCGCCTCACGCACGAGCGCCGCAAAATCAACTTCTTTGCGTTCAACCCGAGGCGTCTGTTTTTCTTTGAAACTCACAACGGATAAAAGCGGATGATCCTTTGGTATTCCCTTAAGATCCACCACATGTTTGGAAGGGTTGGCTTTTGAAACCCACTGCACAAAAATTGATCGTGATGAAGATTGCCGACGAGACCGCGAAGGAGCCTTTACTGGTTCCTTTCCCTCTGTTTTTTTGTCCACATTCTTCTGCTTCACAGAAGGAGAAGAAGTCAAAACAAAAGAATCGTTCGGCTGTTGCGTGCACCGACGTCGGTTATGACCGGTTTTTCCACAACCGGTGCAGGTTTGCGCCCTTTTGTATCTTTTCTTGGCCATGATGTTTTGAACTATTGCTCTCAGTATAGCATAAAAAAAATAAAGAGTGAATAAACTCACTCTCTCTTTTCCATGCTTTCCATTGCCGACGAATTGCCTCTATTTATAGTACCGCACCCAAATGCAAATACTGCTGTGCCGTCTGTCGAGCAAGCGTATCCCACGAATATCGCGCGAGCTCATGTTTTGCGTTTTCTCGCAACAGAGAGCGAATATCTTCATTTCGTAATACCTCATTCATGCGCGCCGCGATGTCTTCAGGGCTTTCCGGATCAACATAGACCGCCGCTTCTCCCAATACCTCCGGAAGAGAGCTTCTCTCAGAAGCGATAACCGGAACGCCATGAACGAGCGCTTCAAGCGGAGGCAGGCCAAATCCTTCATAGAGGCTCGGAAAAACAAAGAGATTGGCGTGGTGATAGAGCACTGCAAGGTCATGGTCGGACACAAGACCCGTAAAAATCGGCTGGCGCGCCAATCCTGATACGAGCGCACTTTGTTTGAGTCTGGTATAAAAATAATTTTCTTTTCCTGCCAATACCAAATCGTAATGGGTATCATATGTCTCGGTATATATCTTCCACGCCCTCATCAGTGTTTCCAAATTCTTGTGCGGATACGCCGCGCCGACATACAAGATATACGGCTCATGAATTCCATAGCGATCAAAAAGGATATGCTGATTTTCTTGTTCGTCCGGGCGGCAGATAGTATACGGAGCTTGATAGGTCACGGTCATTTTTTGTTCTGGCACATGAAGCGTCGCGTGAATATCCTGCTTCGTATATTCACTGGTGACAAAGATATGCGCCGCGCGATGCGCCGCACTCTTCATAACCGCGCGATGCGCATGGTCTTTGACCCAATACATAATCGGCCCCCACGTGGTCGCCTCAGGTCTTGGATAGTGGAACATCGTCAAATCATGGATAGTCATGACAAACGGCCCGCGACACAAGAGTGGAATATTCCAATGCGGAAAATGCATAAGGTCCACTCGTTCTTTTTTAAGAAGAGGAATAAGCGCGTATTGTTCTTTCCACCCGTACCATGGAATATCAGCAAACACAATTCGAACATTGGGCGCATTGCGCATCTCTTGTTGCATTCCGCTCTCAACAAGCGCATCTGAACGTTGCACAAACAAAACATACGTGTTCGTTGTTTGGAGACGAATAAGATGCAAAATCAATTGTTGCACATAGCGCCCCAGCCCGTACCCGAACCCAAGCATGCGCGCATCAATGCCAATAATCATATACCGATATTGTACCTCAAAAGGAAACGGGTGTGTTATAACGTTACTTTGAGCGTATTCCCGACTACAGGGTAAGAATCTGAAGCCGTATATGGAAGAAGATTTTCATCACCGCCAATCGGTATATAGCTATATCCAACATTGCCATCCGTCCAATTCTTTTCAAAGGATGCGTTACCCGATTGAAAACCAGCATCGCCGTCTATGCGCGAAAAAACATCCACAAATCCTGACGTTTTTCCATTCAGGGCATTGCTCGTATCCGCGACAACAATAAACGTACGAGAAGAACCCTGGGCAATTATAAAATTTTCGAATAGATCATTCATATCATTGTTGGTGCCAAAATAAACATCAACCACATTCGCAAATTGACTTTTACTGCACCACGTCGGCACCCCTGACCCGGCGAGAGGACAATCATCGGTTACTGCAAGAAGCGTCCCAAAACCGCCAACCGAATTTGCTTCCCATAACTGCCAGTGTTGGATTGTTCCTGAGGGAGACATGCCAATTGATTGCAGTGTAACCGTTAAAAATCGAAGCCTCATCTCCCTGTCGCCATTATTGGTGATTTTGAATGTGAATAATTTTGCCTGACTTGATATTTCAAGATTGGGGTTCTCATTGATTGTCGTAATAACAGGCGCCGCATTATGAAAAAGATAATAGGTTGAGGTGGCAAATGATTCACTGAACGTGTCACCTCCTGCGGTGTCGTCAATTTGTATTGGAGATAACTGAGCACCCGTCTGGTCAAATGACACGATATCAAAAGCGCTATCACTTCGTACCACAAATACGTTGATACTTGCAGGATCCATGGTGCCGGAACCATTAATATCCGCTTTTAAGACGAGATATCGGATGTCTCCTCCCGGAATCTGCCATGCCATGCCACTGAATTGCACGAAACCATTGCCTATCCCCGGAATATAACTGCCTGTGCCAATCGGCGTATTCATGTCGAGCGCATCATACAGCATGAGCGTGCCAAAGTTTCCTGCGAATTCATCATTGGCGCCATTTTCATCACGAACTTGAAAGGTGATTGTGTTCATGGTAACCGACCCGTTTTGCGTTTGGACTTTCCACTTTCCCACTTGTTGGGACGCGCCGGGCAGGAGAATCTTTGACGCGGTTGACGCATCGTTTGTGGCCTGAATGACAAGATTGACGCTCCCTATGGTCATGAATTGTCCCAACACATCACCGTCATTTTGTTGCAATTCCTGAGAAATAGAACCGGAGAAGCCAAAGGCGTCAATGACCGTGGTAAAACTCATGGGAGAAACGCTGACTGAAATATCTGCCACGACTTTGGCAACGGCTGATTCTCCTGGAGAAAAACAAGACGACCCAATAAATATATTCTGAGAAACCGACACATTGGAGTAGGTTGTTCCAAACGGCTCACCGCCGATAGAAACAGACATATTCTGGAGCGCGAGAAGGATGGTTTCATCTGTTTCGAAGGAGGTATCAAATGATACTCCAAGCGAGGAAAGACAGACAACTTCTTTGTTTGATGCCGGCGCTTTCAAAAGAAATTGTCCGACCGTTTGCGCCGCGCTCGCGGGAAGAAGCGTTTTTGATCCAAGAGAGGTATCCTTTACCACAATCAATTCTGCTGTGGATTCCGGCCCCGTTGCATTGATCTGAAATACCGCTTTATTCCCTTGAAATATGCCCACATAGGTAATAAAAAGTGACGAACCATTCGTGAGAGATGTTGTTGACTCTTTGGTATTGAACGGAAGTTTCAGCCACGGGTCGGAAGCGCCACCCAGCATCACAAAAGCGCCCGCACTGGTAAAACTCCGGAGGGTGATGTTGATATTTGTTGATTCATGAAAGAGCGTATTCTTTTGACAAAGAGCAATACTCCCGCTCTCTGCAATGGCGTTGACACACGCGGGGTCTTTTACCTGAAACGCCCTGCTTGGCCATGGCAGAGCGAGTACCCCACCAAAGATAAAAAGGCTAACTACAGCGAAAAACTTTGTTTTTTTCATCATAGAAAAAAATAAAAATAAGCGTTGTCCTGACAGGCTTTTTCTAGTATATATAAGAGACAAAAAAAAGCAAAAGAATCTTACACCCGCTCTTTCAGCCGAGCAATATGCCCCAAAAACTGCTGAGCGGTTTTTTGCCATGTAAACTCCTGCGCCCGTTGCTTTCCTTTTATGCCTAAAGCGGACGCCCATGCTCTTTCTTGAAACAACCGAGCGAGTCCGCGCGTTATTTCTTCGCTATTCATTGGGTTCACAAAGTACGCGGCATCCCCTGCCACCTCCGGCAGTGACGACCGTGCGCTCGTTATAACCGGCGTGCCGCTTGCCATGGCCTCAAGAACCGGAAAACCAAACCCTTCGTACAAACTTGGATACACAAAAACGCGCGCCAGCGCGTACAATGCCGCCTTTTCTTGCGAGTCCACATAGCCCAGAAATCGAATATCCGGCGATTGCCGCATGCGAGAAAGGATGCTCGTATTTTTCCACCCCTTTGCTCCGGCAATGACGCATGCACAATCGTCAAAAAGATTGGGATATTGTTTTTTGGCCTGCGCAAATCCTTCCAGCAACGCAACAATATTTTTTCTTGGTTCAATCGTTCCCACAAAAAGAATAAAATTTTTCGGCAACTGATATTTTTTTTGGACATCTTCGGGCGAAGACATGCCGAATGCCTGCATCGACGAAGAAAGGCCCGGGGGCAGGACATGAACCCGGTCTTCTGAAATCTGATAATACTCAACAACATCCCTCTTTGTATTTTGTGAAGGCGTAAAAATGATGGCCGCTTCATGACATTGTTTTTTTGGTTGGAGCAGGGAATGCCACAGCCGCTGTTTGGGCGTGTAGCAGTCAGGAAAATATTCAAACGAAAGATCGTGAATAGTCAAAACATGTTTTACTTTGGGAGAAATCGCGGTAAAATTCAAATTCGGAGAAAAAAAGATATCAATCGGAATATCTTTTTTTTGTTGGTGCGTGATGAGCCGATCAATTTTTGGCTGCCGAAAGAGAGCCGTGGAAAGATGAAATATTTTGTTTGGGTATCGCGTATGAATATACTGAACATTCGAAAAAGACCGCGCGGGCAAGACGTCGGCAACCGAACCTCGCGCGTTGGAAAACAAAATATACGTGTTTATGTCATCACGAGCAAAAAGCGCGGCCAACAGCCCAAAGGTGTATTCCGCAACCCCGGTCCGTTCATGGGAAAGAAGACTGCGGATATCAATGCCGATCTGCATATTGCCACACGTCAAGGGCGCACTGGAGAAGGCCGCGCTGTGACTCTTCATAGCGGTCTTCCACGTACTGCCGTATGCGACGTTTAAAATTGGCCGCATCAAACCGCCCGGCTTGTTTGCGGATATGAGCGCTATCCCATTCCGACGGATGAAAATGAATGACGGCGTCGAGCAGGGATTCCCATGTTTGTTCATGAAAAAAAATACCGGTTTCGCCAGGGATGACGGTCTCGGTGACCCCCCCAACACCATACGCAATAACCGGCCGGCCGCTCGCCATGGACTCAATCGGCGTAATGCCCAAATCTTCAACCTGCGGATGAATAAACGCGCGCGCATGAGACAAGAGATCGGCTTTTTGCTGTTCGTCCACTTTTCCGAGAAAGAGAATATTCGATTTTGCGTATTTTTTGAGCCGCTCCATTTCGGGTCCGGTTCCAAAAATCTTGAGCGGAATGTTCAGTCGGTTGAATGCTTTTATCAAAATATCGAATCGTTTATAAGGCACGAGCCTCCCGCCGGACACAAAATAATCGCCAATATCCGGAGAAACAAAAAACTGATCGACGCCAACCGGCGGGTAGATGACGTCGCTTTCGCGGCGGTAATATTTTTGAATTCTATGCTGTACGGTTCGGGAATTTGCAAGAAAATAATCCACACGGTCAACACTCATCGTGTCCCACAGCCGAAGACGGTGGATAAGGCGCGGGAGAAATGCTTTGATCCATCGGCCGTATCGAAGATCTTCAATATATTCATGCGTGTCTGTCCATAAATACCGCGTGGGCGTGTGACAGTACGAAATATGCAGTGTTTCCGGCCGCGTGAGCACTCCTTTTGCAAACGCGCTGGTCGAAGAAATCACCACATCAAATTGATGAAGGTTGTGCCGTTCGGTCGCAACCGGCATCCATGGCAGATACCACCGGTAATGACTCTTATGGAATGGGAGTTTCGCAAGAAAAGATTGGCGGACATCGGCATGATGAAAATCCGCTATTTTTTTCTTGTCATGAAATAAAACAAACAAAGGCGCTTCCGGCCATATCTCGTGGAATGCCTTGAGGACGCGTTCGGCGCCGCCGTCTTGCGATAGATAGTCATGGACAAGAGCAACCTTCATAGTTAGATAATAATCATGGGAATCGTCTGTCTGAATATGTTGTCGCTGTGTGGCGCCTGAGGCGACAAGAGGGCTTTCCGAGATGCCCGTATAATTTTCCGGTCCGGGTCAGAAAAGAGGGCGCTCCCATGGCCATCTTTGAGAGAAAATATACTATACAATATATATGATCGAAAAGAAAATGGATGTTTTGTATAGCAATCATACGCTTTTTCTATCATAGAAAAGACATACGCGCAATCATCTTGAGATATTTGGCTTTTGGGGGACAGTTTGGAGCAAAGAATGCGCTGACAGAGAATTTGGTCGTCCGTCCCCATATCCGGCAAGACATGCTCCCGTATTCCCCGAATGGAAAACAGAGGCACCCCGTAAGGAATGGCTATATGTTTTCCAAACGCCAAACTCCATAATGCCTGAAGCAGGGCTTTTCCCGCGTGATAGACAGATGCTTCTCCGGCTGTCGTGCGAGAGAGAAAAAATTCTCGATATGCAACTTTGAGCGCCGTGTTTCGCAACAATCGGGCATCATACGGCGAGCAATACCAAGCCCCTTGTGCATCCCACCCTTCTACAAAATACAACTTATGACGAACAAGCGGCATCGCGGAAAGAATAAAGCTTGGTGTGATACCAAGCTCTTGCTTCAAATGACAAATCGTTTCTTTCTCACGAACAAGACGAAATAATTCTCTCAGAGAATATGCGACCAAGTGGCAATCAATATCGCTGAAGATGCCCGCCTCGCCAAAGACATGGCTGCCGGCAAAAATAATTTTGCCGTGAAAATTGATCCGCTCACAGAGCAAACATATATTTTGTTGGAACCGCGCATCCATACAAGAGTAACCGGGCCAGAATTACAGCGCCTTTCTTTTTTTCAATAAAATAAACGGCGTTTTCAGACAAATGATCATATCCAAGAGCACTGTCCATTTTTCAATATAAAAAATGTCCAATTTCATTTCTTCTTCAAATGACAAGTCGCTTCTGCCGGAAATTTGCGCAAGGCCGGTAATGCCCGGCTTTAACGTAAATACTTGCTTGTACGTTCGTTCGTACTGGCGCACTTCCCGGGGCTGGTGCGGCCGAGGACCCACAACGCTCATTTCGCCTTTCACCACATTCAAAAATTGCGGCAACTCATCCATGCTTGAGCGCCGTAAAAAACGGCCAAAGGGCGTTACCCGAGGATCGTCCGGTATCTTATAAATCGGCCCAATGCGCGCACTCTTTTTTTTGATGAGCTCTTGCTCTTTTTTTTCCGCTTTTTTGCCGGACGCGCCAAACTGCGGCCCTGTGGAATCTTCTTGATACATGGAACGAAATTTGAACGTAAAAAATGGCTTTCCGCGCAAGCCAACCCGTTCGTTCTTATAAATAATTGGCCTTCCGGTTTCGAGGGCAATAACACAGGCAATCAAAAAAAAGAGCGGACTCAGAAGAATGAGAGCAATGATGCTGACGACCACATCAAAACCGCGCTTGACCACTCGTCCCCACCCATCAAGCGGCGTGCGCTGGAGCTCCACAATAGGAATCCCGGCAAGCGGATGAACCGACATGTTGCTCGCGATTGTGGCAAAAAGATCCGCCGAATATTTAAAAACGTTATGATGCTGGTTGCAAAACTCAATCGCGGCAACGGCCTCATTTTCGTGCGCGCGCGGATTGGTAAAAAACAATTCATCAATATTCAGCAAAGCAGATGCCGCTTCTGTTTCTTTTGAAAACGTTTTGAAAACACCCACAACCGCGTATCCCAATTCTTTTCTCGATTCAAGCGCTTTTGTGATCCGGTCAGCAACAACGTCACTTCCAATGATAACGACACGACGAAGCCCCATTCCTTTCCGATAAAGCAATGCTTTCAATCCGCGCAGAAGCAGGCGTCCGAAAATTACGTAAACAATGGCAAATCCCCACGCGGCCACCACCAAAAAACGAGAATCAAATAATTGCTGTGTAAACATGACATACACGGCAATAGCCGCAAGACCAAGAGAAGACGCCAAAAAAATACGGACAATATCGCTGGCAAAGCGACGGTTGGGATTGGCGGAGTAGAGCCCGGCAATCGCAAACATAACAATCCAGGATAGTGCGACCCAAAAAACCAAAGAAAAAAAATCATGAAACGTCAATTGAAATACAACCGGACGAAGCGAGAGTGCCCATGGAGTAAAACGAAGCCAATAAGCAGAGGTGCCGGCGAGAAGAAGCGCGATCAGGTCAACCGGCACCTGAACAATCATAAAAAAAATTTCCAATCGCTTCATAGAAGAAAAACAATGAGTGTATAATACCGAAAATGAATGGTTTGGTCAATAAATCCCGCACCTTTCAGCCGCGGTATTGAACCCCGCTGAAAGGCTATTCTGATCCCTCATCCCTGTGGCAAGCTACGGGGTTTTCGAGAAAGGTGCGGGATAAAAAAACTCCACGGAAATGGAGTTCTCTTATACCAAACGGCGATAAGCCGAGTTCTGTGGACCACGAATTTGAGACACGAATCTTGACACGAATTGAACATGAATTATTTGAAGGTTATTCGTGGTCCAAATTCGTGGTCCGATGATCATTTCTCTTGTCCAGACATTGCTGTCGGGATCAAACGAGCTAACTTTTCCAATCAAGACGCTTGCCCTGAGCGAGCGAAGCGAGTCGAAGGGCTGCTCTTTCTCCTGATAGGGTTTACCATCCCGATAAAATCGGGAAGTTTGGTAGCTTTTGTCTATAGAACAAAAACATTCAAACACTTTTCACCTTTCCCCCGACATTGCGTCGGGGTAGTATTGTCTCTGTGGCACTGTCCCTAACGTACTGTCACCAGCACATCGGTGGGCGTTACCCACTATCATTTGCCCCGAGGACATCGGGGGGAGCTCGGACTTTCCTCCCGGCCCGACTCGCAAGAACGAGAAGGGTATAGGGCGATCATCTGCCGTTTGGCAGGATGATAATACCAAAAAAAGGAGGCCGTGTCAACAAACTACATTTGGTGCTGTAATTATACACTTCGCGCGAACCTACTTTGAACGGAACTAAGGAAGCCAGCCCGCCGCCGCTCGCTACCACTCGCCGCACCACAGAAAAATACTCTTTGCTCTTTTCATTTTGCGCGCGCCGGATTTCTTTTTCTTTTAATGAAAAGAGTATTTTTCTGTGGTGCTTTGCTTTGACAAGCAAGGCGGCGGGGCTGGCCTCATTCTGATTTCGCTCGGGTGCGGCGGAATTCCCCCCACACCCCCCTTCCGCCGTACCCTCGCTTGGGAAACGAAAATTTGTGGCGCCGGTTATAAATCAATATTTGTATTCGCCAAATTATTCTGAATTAATGATACCTCTTTTTCAACTTTATCATGCGTTTTACACATATCTTCAATCTTATTGAAAGCATGAATTATGGTAGTATGATCGCGTTTAAAAATATCTCCAATTGCTGGGAATGAGTACTTAAGTCTTGCTCTAATCAAATACATCGCCACTTGGCGTGGTAAAACAACCTCCTTCTTTCGTGATACTTTTTGCATATCGCTAACTTTTATAGCATAGAAATTAGCGGTTTGCTCGACGATTTTATCGGCTGTTATATTTAGAGATTTTTCAAAGCGATCAATATAATCAACTTTATCAGCGGTATCTTCTGTGCCGATTTCGCTAATAGATTCTTCTTGCAAGAGATCTACTTCGGCAATTTCTTCTTCTTTATATAACTTTGATAAAGCAGTGTTAATAATTTGCCGAATTCTTTCTCTTGTCAGCTTAAATTTTATTGCTATCTCATCAAGAGTATGTTTCCTATTTTCATTCAACCCAAATCTCATTTCAACTATTTCTCTAAGTCGACCGCTCAACATATCAACCCTTGATACTAAAACATTTGCGTCACTAAAATCGGTATCCCTACGAATAATGTTTTTATAATCATCATGGAGTCCCTTATTTACCCATGTTTCATATATACCCGGGCCAATTTCCAGCTTCTTCATAACGATATGGTTTGAAATGTCTGTATGAGGATCGTCTGTTTTTTGCCCAAGGTTCCCTTTGTTATATGCTTCGGCAACGGAAAGATTAAGAAATTCAGCCAAAATTAACTCTGCCAAATACAACTGCATTATGACTGATTTATCGATATCAGATCTCACTGGTGTTTCTCCAAAGTAAATTTTATTAATGGGATTTTTTCTGTTGATTATTATGAATCCTTTATCCTCACCAAATTGCGATCTTCCCATTTGGGTTTGTTCTGGCATATTTCCGAATTTCCATCCTCGAAAAATTCCGCCATCTTTTCCTGGTGGTTTCAGCTTATTTTTATCACTAATATTAACTTTTGCTCCACATTCGTATTCCCCAGAACGCGCAACGATATGACCCGACTCATTGTTCTGATTACCAAAAAATCTAACTGGTATGCAAACATTCTTAGAGCCGCTAATTTTCTCAGACGGTACTTTAACTCTCTTATCCAGCAAAACGATTGAAGAATTATCAGAATTAAGATTGATGCTTTCCCCAGCTTTAATTTTTTCTAGATCAACGAATAAATGCAACCTGCTCTTTTTGTTGGTTATCGCATTAAATTCATCGGGGTTAAACTCCATTCCGTTCTTAGGATAAAATATTTCTCCTTGTACGACGGAGACAACACACCGCGCCTCTGCTTCTTCGCAAACAGCAATAATAGTGCCGACTACATCGGAAGCGCCAGATTTAATTTTAATATGTTTTGAAACGATGCCATGTTCGTTTGCTTCTGACTTCTTAACTGCGATAGTTTCTGGTGAAAAAAGAATCTGGGGTTCGCTACAGCTAATATCTATCTTTGCCTTGTCCGAAAAATCATTAACATTAATCCTCAACTGCAATCCATATTGTTTGTTAACTGTTACCTTAATACGGTCTCTAGCAAACTCTAAATTACGTATTACCCCTGATTTTACGTCTTCGAGGGTTCCGCCGTTTTTTTCACCAACAAGTTCTGAATATATTTTATTGAGTTTATCGAAGACCTCCCGATGTCTTTTTTTAGTTTCTTCCGATTCGCTACTTTCGTCTTTTTCCGACTCTTTTAGTTCGTTAAAGACCGGCGCCAACAAATCTTTGATTGCGTTTGAAAAGTGCTTATAAAATTTATGAGATTTGTCAAAACCATCTCGAGTATCCGTAAGTATTTCCTCCGGTATGGTTTCTGCAAGCTTTTGATCAATAATCTCACGAACATTTGTTAACTTGATATAGCCAAAAACATTGTTGGCACCTGGGCTATTTTCAAATCCAAAAAAATCTAAATCATATACAGAATTATCGTGGTGTGCATCAAAGACAAGCAATCCTGTTGCATCATTACCGATCTCCTGCTTTAGATCGAAATCGGTTTTGTACAAAACAACTTCGATTTCGACCGGCTTAAAATTTTCGTATTTAAAGTATAATTTTTTTTCTGGGAGTACCTTCGAGACATTTTTAGGATAAACTTTTTCAGTAAAAGAGTATTTTATTTGTTTTTGGATTCGTTTCCCATTATTTTCTGTTTCAATCAGTGTGATCTGTCTATCGGGATTACTGTTAACAAATCTCAACATATATGAACTCGTTAACCCAGAAAAAAGATTTTGAAATTGTGGCAAGTTTATTTTTTCAGGCAATTTAAACTGAATGACAGTCCCATTTTCCGGTATGTCATACTTATTCCTTAGTTTTTCGAGTTCCAAATCTTTTAAAATTCTCGAGTTGTATGTTTGATCGTCGTCTTTATAATAAAACTCGCTCGTGTATAGTTTGCCATTTTTAATAGAGTATAAACTGCTTCTGGATGCGGGATTTAAAAACAAAACATCTGTAAGCCCCTGACCATAAAGACCTCTTCCTCGGTGTCCTCGTTTATCTCCACTTTTAATTGCCCCGTATTTTTCAAAGTTATTATCGATATCAATCAAATCCATACCTTCGGCACAATCAACAATTTTTACAATTCTTGTCTTTCTATCAATATAAATTTTGATACTTTTAGAATGAGTACTTTCGTGTCCTGCTTTTTTAAGCCGATTATAACTTTCATCAGAGTTTGTTATAAGTTCCGTAAAAATTTTATAAATATCACGTAGCGCCTTGCTGTGCTTTCGAGCTGAATGTCTGCGAGAGTATTTAATGAAATGTTCTGACATAAAATTTATTTAAGATTGAGCGACTTTGCGATGTCATTTATAAACGCCTCGGCTTCGGAATTTTTTGTATTTTTGCAAATATCTCTTAATCTGGATATGCGTTTTTGAATGACATCCATTTTCGTAAATGACATAACACCCAAAAATGGAAGGATTTCAAATTCGCTTATTTTTTCTTTCTTTTCTCTCCATTTTTGGAACAAGTGCGAATCTAATATTTCATTCACATCTCCTTGAATTGATTTAATCCTCTTTGACTCATTTTTTTTAGTTCTGATGTTTTTTTGCTGCTCTGGATTGTTGAGCAATCTTTCAGTTTCTTTTGCGATTTCTCTCCCAAGTGGGGTGATCGAAAAATTGGTTTTTATATTTCCAACTGCCCAATTTCTATCCGAAGGCCTAAGGCGTAGACGAAGCATATTAGAAATTCGGTATAAGTCAGGAAACTCTCTAAAAGTGATCAGGGCAAATTTCTTCGGAAATAATTTGAATAGTGCAACGCCTATGTATTCAAAATAAAGTGGAATACCCTTTTTCTCTAAAAGATCCATCGTAAATATAGCCAATTGATCTTGGATAATATTTTTATACTGCCCTTCTTTGTAGGGCTTTAGACCCTTCACTGTTTTTTTGTAATTATCCATATTCTTATAACTTAAAGTCTCTCTTTTTAGGGAAGTGAAATTTTGCCTTTGTTTCTTTAACCTTGCGCTCAATCTCGGAAAAAATCTTATCAATATCCTGTTCGTCGTATTCGTAGATATTTCGATTAGAACAATTTCCCAACACCTTCAGACGCTTTAGGACTATATTTGTCCGAGCAGTGGCAAGTCGCTTGAAGCGGTCGCGCGGATGTTCGTTTTTTTGGTCTTGCTTATCCATAGGTTTTACACTATTATTATATATATGCTATCCTTACACAAGAGTCAAGCACTTGTAAAGAGTCTATCATATGTTAAATTTTAATGCAAGGGAGTTTCATAATCTTGTCCGCGCACCGGGTGGGTGGGGCAAGGACAAGAATTCCGGCGCCACAAATTTTCGTTTCCCAAGCGAGGGTACGGCGGAAGGGGGGTGTGGGGGGAATTCCGCCGCA
>Ga0209343_10001337_pt1 | contig 33332 bp, 29 predicted proteins | sample RifCSPlowO2_02_FD_184026 | JGI IMG/M metagenome (GOLD analysis project Ga0209343, IMG submission 184026) | Groundwater microbial communities from Rifle, Colorado - Rifle CSP2_plank lowO2_0.2 (SPAdes) (version 2) | ecosystem: Environmental > Aquatic > Deep subsurface > Groundwater | place... | reverse complement strand
CTTTACGTGTTTACGGCTTTACAGATCAGGTCCACGAAATTATGGCCGAGTCTGACCTGATTATTACCAAGGCGGGTCCGGGGACTATTGCCGAAGCTTTGGCGATGAACTTGCCAATTATTATTACCTCATGGTTGCCGGGACAAGAAGAAGGGAATGTTGAATTTGTGGTTAGAGAAAATATTGGCCGGGTAAGCAAGGACCCAAAAAAAGTGGTTGAGATTGTAAAAGAGCTGCGCGAGACCACCGAATTTGAGGAATTAAAAAAGAATATTGCCCGGGTCAGCCGGCCGCAGGCGGCGGTAGATATTGCCCATGAAATATTTCGTTGTCTTTAGTCTGATTATCTGTGTCGCTTCTGTGGTTTTGGCGGAAGAGACGCCGCGGGATGTACCCGAGGACCATTGGGCAACAGAGGCGGTTTATGATCTGGTTAAATTAGGCGTTACCAGTGGTTACCCGGATGGCACCTTTCGCGGCACAAAGCAGATTTCCCGCTATGAAGTTAGTTCTTTTATTTCTAAATTAGCCAATTCTTTAAATTTTACTCGCGGTAAAAATGAAAAACTGCTGGAAGAGTTCAAAACCGAATTAGCTTTAGTTCAGTATAAAAAAGAAAAAGCGGCCTGGGGGACACACTTTAAGGGAGAAATGTCGGCTATGTCCAGGCTCGCGATAGATGCGACACGGGGAGCCGAAGCTAATTACCGCTTAAAGTTAAGTTTGGTCAAGAATTTTGACCCGGCTTCCAGCTTGAAGATCGGCCTGGACACGATGGATGCTGGTTATGGTAATTCCACCCCCAGAAACCTGGCTACAGAATTATTGGATTTTGAAGGCAAGGTTAAACTGCCTTACTTTGATCTTAAGGCAGTTATTGGCCCTGGTTTAGTGGTGCACCAGGATTCAACAGGCTTATTCCCTTACGAGGAAAGAATTGTCGTTGAACGGCCTTTTAGTGCTCTTGAGGTTTCTAGCCGGGGGAAAAGTTGGGGCATGATGGCCGGGTTTATTGTCCGTCGGTCGGCAGTTTCTGGTTCTGTTGCTCTATACGAAATAACCGGGAGCTTAAATTTTTCCCTTAATAATTCATTAAGGCTGGGGATGCAACCGAGTTTGTTTTCGGAAGTGGGGACAGGACGTGATTTATACAGTAAAATTTTTCTTGATTATGCGCCGGACCAAAATTCGGTGACCAATATCCTATTGGGGATAGGGGGGACAGGAACCAGCAGTTGGCATTTGCGTGTGATTCAGGAGTGGCAGGAGTTATTTGGTTGGGGATTGACGTTGCGGGTAGATAAATTGGGCAGTAGTTATCGTCCGGCCATGATTGAGGACGAAGTATATTTTCTCGATAATTTTAACCGACCAATTTTAGACGGCACGACAGACCTGGGCTGGAGCTTTAGCAAACGACTTGGTGAAAAGTTAAGAGTTGAGGAGAATGGGAATCTATCTCTGACTGGATCCTATCAATATGGGGCAGGTTATCCTGGAACGAATCACACCGAACAACTTTCTCTTGTTTATGACCTTTGGCCGCAGCTTAGTTTGCAGGGGTACTATCGTTTTTATAATGTTCCTTCCGGCCTTTCTCACTATTATAAAGCTGTGGCGACCAGAACAAACCATTTTGGGTTTGAGATCAAACATGCGTGGTGACAGGCTGGTTTAGAGGTCGGTGGTTCTAATGGGAACGGTGAAGACAAAAGTGGACCCGTGGCCAAGCCCATCCGATTCTGCCCAGATTTTGCCTCCCAGCCTTGTTACCAATTCGTGGTAAAGATATAGTCCCATGCCTGATCCTGACGCGCTGTCATCAAGTTGTGTTTTTCTCTCAAATATTTTTTCGAGATTTTTTGCTTCAATGCCTCTGCCCCGGTCAATGACTCTTACCTTAAGATATTTTATTCCGCTTTCCTCAATCGAAGAAAAAACTATCTGTATTGGGTCTCCCGGACTCCCATATTTTTCGGCATTTTCAATCAAACCATAAAGGATTGACCTGAAATGGAGCGGATCCAGAATAACAGTTTCCGGAACATCATTATTGATGGTTACGTCGTGTAAAAGCTTTAGCTCATCAGTAAATGCCCGACTTAAATTTGTTTCTATAGCTTTGATTGGAATCTCAAAATTTCCGCCTCGAATCAAAGGCGCAACTACTTGAGTGATATAATCTATCATTCTATGAATATTTCCAGGAGCGACTTCAAGTATTTTTTCGGCTCGGGCAGGATCTCCAGGTTTTCTCGCCAGCAAGGTTAAGTATCCCAGTGCTGCATTTAAGGATGACTTTAAGTCATGCTCCACTCTGGACATTAAGTCCGTCACCATTCTCATTGTGCGTTGTGCCGCTTGTGCCTGAGCGTCGAGCGCCATTCTTTGTTCAAATGATGTTAGATGGACAGCAGCTTCCCCGGTTATCAGGGCTGGGATATCAAGGATGGTTTCGTTGTCAAAGCCAAATTCAAATGGATGTCGGCCGGATAAGAACCAGTCAGCTTTAATAACGCCATAAACGTGATCACGCTCAAATAAACAGCCAAATAGAAGCGCCATTGACGCTGAAGATCCAAAATTAGCGCCAAAATCATGTTTGTAGCGCTGGGTGACTGTTTCATCTAATTGACCGAATAAACTGCTGGAAGTTACTTGTCCTGTTGCACTGAAAAAGAACTGCTCTCCGTCATCTATTGAGGGAAAAAATTGGAAGCCCTTTGTTTCCTGGACAGATTTTAAGGGGCCTTCTGCCGGACGGGGGTCGCGATAGTGACTTTCCTCTACATAACTGGGATCGTTGGCGACATAAGCTTGAATATCACCTTGCTCTGTTATTCTATAGAAAACAACCCTGTCTGCCCGTATGGTTTCTGCCAGACAATCGGCCAGGCTCTGGATAAATCGTGGGCGGGAACGGCAATCTTGTAGATCAACCCTTAATCTTTGCAGCTGTTCTATAGCGCGTTGGTATGGTGAACTCACGCCATGGTTGATTACTTGTCCAGTCGCTTGATGTATTCCTGATACAATTCTCATATTTTTCATACTATTTTGTCGCCAAAAAAACGCAGGAATTTCAGTTTTTATGAAATTCAAAATCTGTTATAATAATATTGTCATGATGCGTAATATTTTGCTTGTTATGTTCCTGGTATTTTTGTCTCTTGCCTCTTTTGCCGCTGTTAATTTTCCGGCCCCGTCCGGTTTTGTTAACGACTATGCCGGCATTCTTTCTTCAGCCCAAAAGCAAGAGTTGGAATCAATCTCACAAGACTTAAAACAGGCAACCGGGGCTGAATTAGCAGTAGCCATTGTTAAAACAGTTGAACCCCTTGATTCCAAACTCTATGCGGTCAAACTTTTTGAAAAGTGGGGGGTTGGGGAAAAGGGCAAAGACAACGGCGTGCTTTTACTGCTGGCTTTAGAAGAGAGACGGATTGAAATCGAAGTTGGTTATGGTTTGGAAGGAGTGATTAATGACGCCTTAGCCGGACAAATTCTTGATACTTATGCTGTGCCTAATTTTAAGAAAGGGGGGCTGGCGGTTGGCGTTGTAGAAACTGCCATGGCCATTAGTCAGATCATAGCAGGCAAAGAAGTTCCTCTAGCACAGCCAGCGACAGCAGTCCCGAAAAACCCTGGCAACGGAGCTTCTTTATTGTATGTTATTATAGGGATAATTGTTCTCGGCATAATTTTTCGCAAAGGCGGTTCCATTATTGTGGGGATTTTCGGCGCTCTATGGGGTAGTGAGGTGGCTGGGGTTGCCGGGGCAATTATCGGCGGTTTACTTGGCTTGTTTTTTGGTTTTTATGGTTTGATGTTTATGGGTAGGGGGGGTGGCAGTGGAGCGGGGGGAGGGTTTGGTGGCTTTGGTGGGGGTAGATCGAGTGGTGGAGGTAGTGGCAGAAGCTGGTGATTGGTGTTAGAATTTAGACAAGGGAGGTAAATGATATGAAAACAATATGGATTGTTCTTGGTGTCGTTGTTGTTTTGGGTCTGTTTCTGGTGGGGACTTATAATGGTTTGGTAGGGATGGATCAGACCGTTAAGCAGGCGTGGGCGCAGGTTGAGAATCAGTTGCAAAGAAGATACGATTTGATTCCCAATCTGGTGTCAACTGTTCAAGGATATGCCAAGCATGAGAAAGAACTATTTGAAAATGTGACCAAAGCGCGTTCGGCCTGGGCTAATGCCAAGTCGACCGCGGATAAAGTGGCTGCGGCAGGCGGCATGGAAGGCGCGATTGGCAGATTGCTGCTGGTAGCAGAAAATTATCCACAACTCCAGGCTGCGCAGAATTTTAGAGCGCTGCAGGATGAATTAGCCGGCACAGAAAATCGTTTGGCCGTTGCCAGGATGCGTTTTAATGAGACGGTTCAAACATATAATACCAAAGCCCGTTCCATTCCCACGGTTTTCCTGGTAAGAATGTTTGGTTTTGACTCAATCAAGGATTTCTTTAAGGTAGAAGGGGAAGCTGCCAAACAGGCGCCAAAAGTAGAATTTTAGTAGATTTTCTGTAAAAAGAGAGTATAATGCTCGTGGAGGTGTTTGGGATGAAAATTAAAAAAATCCGGACTTATTTACTTATCTTATTGGGGATTCTGCTTATTGTGGGGGTGTTCCTTTATAGCTGTGGTCAGACGGAAGGTGGTAGTGGCAGCAGTGGAGATCATAATCCTGCGGTTTCTGCCTCAAACCTTTTTGATGTTTCTGGTGCCAAAGCAATTGCCACAGCCTCTTCTGGTACTTCTACTTCCAGTGCCATTAAGACAATGTCTGCGGCCCGCGTTACGGAGCTTTTAAAGCTAAGCGATGATGGGACTATTTCTTCTGTGTTTACCGAGTCTCTTGGATCAACCTGGCATCCGCCGATTTCTGTGATTGAGACCGGGCCGGACGGTACTCTTTATGTCGGTTTTCAGTGGGGGATTTGGATTTCTGATGGTGGCGGCAGCAGCGGCACAGGAGAATCGACCTCTGGTGGCGGCAAAAGCGTGGCTTTCTTCAGAATTTTTCCCAGCGGCACAGTGGAATCTGTTGACGAAGATATTTACGGCGTAGGCACCTGGTATGGCTCTGATGAAAATGGGGAACTGCCAAAGAAACAGGTGCAGTTTGACAGCGACGGCAATATTTATTATTTAGGCACCGGGCAGAGCGGTTCGACCGTGCTCAAGAAAAAATTGGCCAGCAGCGGAGCGATTTCACAAATCGGCAGTTCCAATATGGAAGTGCGTGACTTTTTGATTTGTCCCAATGGCTTTGTCCTCTTCCATGGTTCCAATGCCGGCAGTTGGGGCACAGAGTGGTTAAGAGTAATGTATGGCAGCACGGTCAGTAATGTTTTTTATAACAGCGGCGGCGGCTGGCTGCGTTCCTACTATTATCAAGTCATTGACAGCGTGAATTATGTTTTCCTGGTTGGTGAAAATTTGACCCTTCTGGATTCAAGCGGCGTGCCCCAAAATTATACTGGCATTGTCAAAGTCACGCTGGCCAGTAGTGGCGCGCCTTCTTTGGTTGAGGCCTTGTATGACGATAATAATATGTATAGTGATGACTGGGGGACGATTGGCGGCCAGCTTACCTGGGGTTATTGGGACTCGGTCGAAGCGGCAAATAAAAAGTTTTTTGTTTCCAATAATTATGGTGAGCTTATCCGTCCGTTATCTCTGGAAGCCGGCGTGACCGAAGCCGAGATCAGGGCTTTTATCAGGAAGAAATATCAGAGCATAACTACCGATACTTTAAGTAGCATTACTTTTGCGGGGCAAGCCGCGACCATAGAAGGTTGGCAGGTTAGCAATTTCCTGGACGACCTGGTGAGCGCCAATATAGACGGAAAAACCTGGAAAAAATGGCGTGAAGAAAATAATTTTTCAACCGGCATCAGATTTGGCAATGCCAAGCAACTGCTGTTTGCCGATAACGGCAAACTCTATGCGGTGATGGGGCTTGATACCTGGGGGAGCGGGTCTTCCCGGGGCGATAAGCTTTTCCAGATTGTTAACGCGTCCGGTAGCGCGGAAATAGTTGCTTTTCCTCAAGACACGGCCACTTATTATAAGTCAATGAGCAAAGCCCGCGCTTACGGCAACTATGTCGTTTACCTGTCAAATAAGGTTGGCCAGTACAAGATCTTTCGCCTGAATTTGAACAGTCCGACGACCGCGCCGGTTAATATGCTGCCCGGCAAGTCTGATATTGAAATTTTTAGCTTTAACTATAATCCTGTTAGCGGTAAGCTTTTATACGATGTTTATGATAACAGCAACAGCACATCATATTATGCGGAGCAGGATATAACCGGCACAACAGGCGCAATCGAAATCAGCGCCGAAGGTTACACTATTACGGATATCGTGCCGTTTGACGCTAGAGAATAAGTTGAAGCGATTTTCGATAACTGAAGCCCAGGCTTTTGACTGGTATGCCCGGCAAAAGCTTGGGCTTTGTTCTTTGATCCTCATGGAGAATGCCGGCCGCAGTGTTGCTGAAGAAGCTCTGAAAATGTTGCGAGGCAAAAAAAGAGTGACTATTGTTTGTGGGGTGGGGAATAATGGCGGGGATGGGTTAGTGGCTGCCCGGCATCTGATCAATGCCGGGAAAAAAGTTCAAATTATTCTCATCGGAAATGTTTCAAAACTCAAACCAGATCCTAAAACCAATTATAATATTCTCAAAAAAATGAAAGTTAAAATAGTTAAAACGTTAAAAGAATTAAAAGAGATTGGGAATGGAGATCTCGTAGTCGACGCGATTCTTGGAATTGGCTTAAGGTCAGAAGTGCGAGGACATGTGTCCAAGGTTATCAGGGTTTTGAACCAAAGCAATAAACCAATTTTGGCTGTTGATGTTCCCTCCGGCCTAGATGCTGATACGGGCAACGTTCTTGGTGTTGCGATTAAAGCTAAAAAAACCATAACTTTTGTTGCTGCAAAAAAGGGTTTTTCTAAGGCTGATGGGCCTAAGCACTGCGGTAAAATTATAATTAGACCGATTTTTTGAAATTTTTTACAAGGCTTAAATCCCCACAAAGATCCGTTCTATTCCGGAATTGTCTTTTATTATTTTTATTCCCATAAATCTATTTTTTGCCAGCTCTTTTATTTTTTCCGCTTGATTGATGCCAAACTCAAAAATAAGTGGGCAAGTGGCTTGTTCAATAAGTTTTTTGATATAATCCAACCCGTCTGGTCCGCCGTCTAAAGCTCCTCCGGGTTCCCAACCCTTAACATCAGTTTCCAACGTGTCTATATCGGCTGTTGGAATATAGGGTGGATTGGAAACAATAAGATTAATTTCTTCGGGTTTTTGAGTCATAAAGGTTAAAAGACTTTGGAACATATCTCCAACAACAAATTCGCAGCGATCAAGAACGTTATGAGCTTCGGCATTCTTTTGTGCGATTTTTATAGCTTCAGGTGATGAATCAATACCAATAACCTTAATATTTGGCAGATACTTGGCCAGGCTAACTGCGATGCAGCCGGAACCGGTTCCTAAGTCAGTAATGAGCAATGGGGAATGAGTAACGGGCAGTGTTTTTATGAAATCAATTACTACTTCAACTAATTTTTCGGTTTCAGGGCGGGGGATGAGAGCCGATCTATCGACATAAAAATCCAAAGACATAAACGGTTGATTGTTTGTTATGTAAGCAATGGGTTCGTGTTGGCTACGGCGCTGGATAAAACCCTTAAATTTACCAAGTTCTTCCGGTGTTAAAATTTGCTCATGTTTTGTATAGAGTTCTATACGCTTGAATTTGAGGGCATGGGCCAGGAGGATTTCTGCTTCAAGGTGAGGCCATTCAATATTGTATTTCTTGAAATAATCGGTGGTCCAATCAAGTAGCCTTTTAATTGTCCAGGATTCCATTTATTTAAGTTTCTTGAGTTTGGCTACCCGGTCGGCAGTTGTGAGTGCATCAATTATTTCTTCTAACTCCCCCTCAAGCACCGCTTCTAGCTGATGAGTAGTAAAACCAATCCTATGATCGGTAATTCGTCCTTGGGGAAAGTTGTATGTTCTGATCTTTTCTGAGCGGTCACCGGTGCCAACCATCACCTTGCGGCTTTCGGCCCGTTTTTTTCTCTCTTCTTCAACCGCTTGCTCAAATAGGCGGCTGCGCAAAAGCTTCATGGCTTTTATCCGGTTTTGGAGCTGGGAGCGTTCGTCCTGGCAGGCAACGACCAGGCCCGAGGGCATATGGGTAATGCGGATGGCAGAGCTTACTTTGTTGACGTTTTGCCCGCCCGGGCCGCTGGCCCGGTAGGTGTCGATGCGCAGCTCTTTTTCCTCTATTTTGATGTCAACTTCTTCGGCCTCGGGTAGTACGGCAACCGTGGCAGCCGAGGTATGGATCCGGCCGCTGCTTTCTGTCTTGGGCACGCGCTGAACGCGATGTGTCCCGCCTTCGTATTTAAGACGGCTGTAAGCGCCTTTGCCGACAATATTAAAGCTTACTTCTTTGTAGCCGCCCAGGCCGGTTGGGCTTGAGCTCAAGAGATCTGTTTTCCAACCGCGAAGTTCCGCGTAATGTAAATACATGTGCAGAAGCTCGCCGGCAAACAGGGCCGCTTCTTCTCCGCCGGTGCCTGCCCTGATTTCCATAATAATATTCTTGTCATCCAACGGATCTTTGGGCAGCAGCATAAACTCGATATCTTTTTCCAGCTTGTCCTTGGCGGGGGTGAGCCGGCTTAATTCCTGTTTAGCCAGATCCGCCATGTCTTGTTCCTTGAGCAGCTCTTGGGCCTCTTTGATCTCTTGGTAAAGAGCTTTAAGCTCCAGGATTTTTTCGTGGCGCTCTCTCAGCTCACCAAGTTGTTTTGAATAATCCTGGAATTTTCCACGGTCTGCGATAATTTCCGGGGTGCTAAGAAGTTTTTCCAGTTCATGGAAGCGTTTTCCGACATTTTCCAGTTTTTCTAGAAACATGAATAGCCCTTTTTAAATCAGTTACTTCTTTTTCAGTTTCTTCTTTTTAGCGGGTTTTTTCTTGGGTGGGGTAACACCAGCGTATTTCTTTTTAAACTTCTGAACGCGGCCTTCGGTGTCTATCAGCTTTTGCTTGCCGGTGAAAAGGGGATGACAGGCTGAACAAATGTCTACCCTGATATTTTCCTTGGTGGAGCCAATTTTAAAAGTGGCGCCACAAGCGCAATGCGCGGTAGTATCGAAATACTTTGGATGGATGCCTTCTTTCATAACATATTTATTTTAACACAGGCGCCGGGATTTGTCCACGAGCGGATAGGGAGATGATTGCCAGATAGGCCTTAAGTTTTTCCGGGTTAAAGAGCTGGAGCGGCAAGGTGAGGCAAAGGATTAGGCAGAGCAGGCAGCGATAAGCATGAAAGACCAACTCACCATAGTGCTTGCGGCAAAAATACAGGCCGCCTTTAAACCCCTCTACAAAGATCTTCTTGTTAAATATTCCTTTGCTACTATAGCCTCTGTAGTGAGTAATTTCTGCTTCCGGGAGAAAATATATTTTCCAGCCAGCTTTGCGGATGCGTAAACACCAGTCTAGATCGTCATTGTAGAAAAACAAATTCTCATCCATCAGACCTATTTTGTCGATGACCTGCTTATTTACCATTAAAGCGGCGCCGATCACAAAATCTACCGCCACAGGCTGTTTGGAGAGCCAGAATCTTTTACCAAAAAGACCACCTTGATGTTGGATCGTGCCATCTACATTTAGTAGTCTTGGACCGCAGGCTCCGACGTTTGGGTGCCTGTCCAGAAATTCAATCATTTTATCCAAGGCTTTGTCCTTGACTATAGTATCGTTGTTTAATAGGAGCAATAAACGGCCTGAGGCGACTGCCAGACCCTGATTATTTGCTTTGGCAAAACCGAAGTTTTCCTGGTTGGCAATTAGTTTTATAGAAGGGAATCTGGTTTTGAGCATTTCCTGCGAGCCGTCTGACGAGCCATTGTCAATTACAATAATTTCAAAGCTGATATTCTGTGAGTTTTTTATTACAGAAGTTAAACATTCTTCAAGGAGCCTTTTGTTGTTCAGGTTAACGATGACAACTGAGAGGTCGTTCATTTACGGCAAAATCCCCCCTTTGTATCCATAACAATAATAGATATTTGTCATGTTGAGGATATCCGCATCTTTTGTGAATAGTCGTTTGTCCGGTTCTATCTTAACAGCTTTAAATAATGGGATAAGTTTTTCGTAAAGGCTCTCTTCACGGAGAGCAAAATAGATAATATTATCTCCTTTTTGGACTTCCGGTCGTTCCCAAAGGTCAAATTGTTCCTCCCGTCCAGCGGCCATGTAGACCTTAGCTTTGCCATGGAAAGTGACGAGGCCAGCCAGCCCCAGGTTATTGGCATAAAAGAATATCCTGCGCATTTTATGATTTGAAGCATTAATAAATTCAGGCAGCTGTTTATTGATAGTAAATTCCTTCCCCTGTAGTTCTTTGGGGATGGGATACAGGAAGAGATAGTAGGAGAAGGCCAGGCAGTTAATCAGGACGGCAAAAACCAGGGTGGTGCCGATCAGCCACCGGCGGTTTGCCTGGGCGATAAAAAGAATGGCCGGGATGTAGGCCGCGGCAGGCCAGTGTCCACCGACATCCAGCACCGGGCTCAAGGCCAGAAAGGCCAGGAAAACAGGGGAGGTCAGGCAGCTTAAAAGTAAAATGTTATGATCAATGGTTTTAACTTTCCTGACCAGGAGAAATATTAAATATAGTACAATGGCCAGTATTATCGGAGTATAAAGTGCTGTTTCCATGGCTAAGAACGATAAAATATTCTGGATAGGATGAGGGGGGGTTCTGGCAGCTCTGTCAGCCCAAAAAGATAACGAGGTAAATTTTAGGTTGATGTTCCAGATGATAACCGGTGAGAAGAGCAAAAAAGAGATTATGGCAGCAAGGTAAGGTTCTTTTTTCAGCCACCAGAAGCGGAGTGATTTATTTAAAATCAGATAAAGGCCAACTGCCGGGAAGAATAGGATCATTATATAGTCGCTCAATAAGCCGAGTCCTGCTGAAACCCCCAGTGCGTACCACCAGGTGCCCCTGCCGGTTTTGACCAGTTGAATGAATAAATATATGCTTAATGCCCAAAACAGCAAAAAGGGTTGTTGCGGGACCAAAAAAATGCTGCCGCCAAGGAAAAGAGGGAGTAAGTTGAAAATTATGGCCGAAAGAGCCCCGACTTTGGTGCCAAAAAGTTCTTTGCCAATATTGTAGACAAGTATAGTGACAAGTGTTACCAGCAAAATAGCTCCAAGACGGAAAGCTGACTCGGTCTGGCCAAAGATCAGTGTCAGGCCTTTTATGAAGTAAGCGATCATCGGCGGATGACCAACGTAGCTAAGGTCTAAGTGGTTTGACCAAAGCCAATATATCGCTTCATCTCCGATTAAAGGGAAATATTTGCCCACAACAAAGCGGAAAATGGTCGCTCCAACCAAAAAGAGGCTTAAATTCATGTTACAATTATAACATAATTATGAAGATTCTAATTATTAAAACCGGGGCCGTTGGAGATGTTTTACGAACAACCTCAATTTTACCAGGCCTAAGGCAAAAATATCCATCCGTGTCAATAGATTGGCTTACCTCAACTATGGCCAAAGAGCTTCTCATAAATAATTTGTTGATAAATAGAATATATGTTTGGGAAAAAAGGGAGGAACTTGGAGCGTATGATTTGATCATTGCTCTTGAGGATGATCTTGCTTCACGCCAATTTGCCTCAAGTTTGAATTCTAAGTGGATAATCGGGGCTTACGATAAAACTTATACTCCAGCGGCCTGGTTTGATATGTCGGCTATTTCCAGGTTTGGGATAGAACAGGCAAATGAATTGAAAAAGAAGAATCGCAAAACCTTTCAGCGGCATATGGCTGAGCTGCTGGGGATCAAAGTTGGGCCATATATTTTTAAGTTGACGGACGAAGAGGTCGAATATGGTCAAAAATATGTGAGGAAGTTGGGGGTCGGGGTTGGGGATCGGATCCTTGGGATAAATACGGGGGCGGGGCAGAGATGGCAGATGAAGAGTTTGAGTGTTGAAAAAACAATCGAGCTTGTGAACCGATTAAAGAAAGCATTGGGGCTGACTTCTATTATCTTAGGTGGGGGGGAAGAACAGGAACGCAATGAGATTATTTGCAAAGAGACAGGCATGCCCAATGGCGGGATTCATTCTTTGCGCCATTTTGCCGCCGTCATTAATCAATGTCATGGCCTTGTGACATCAGACAGTTTGGCCATGCATTTTGGAATTGCTCTGGCTAAGAAGATAGTAGCCTTTTTTGGTCCGACATCACCAAGTGAGATTGAACTGTATGGTTTAGGAACAAAGATGTATCCAAAAATAGATTGTCTGGTATGCTATAAGAAGAAATGTGATAAAAAGCCCAATTGTCTGGATCTTTTGTCCGTGGATAATATATTTAGAGCAGTGAGGATATTGTTTTGATTGTTAGGAAAAGAACGCCCAATATTATTACAGCCTGCAGCATATCAAGCAAGATTAGAATCGGCACGGTCCAGCTCCCGTAGTGCTTCCCAAAAAAATAGTTTCTACTTTTGCGCCAGATGTAACCGCCGCGCAGAGCGGCCTTTAGGCCCTGCCACTGTTTGAAGCTTTGTCCTCCATAGTGGACGATTTGAGCCCCCGGTGTAAAAAATATTTTCCAGCCGGCTTTTTTAATGCGAAAGCAAAGGTCCACTTCATCTGAGAAGATGAAAATGTTTTCGTCAAACAGGCCGACTTTATCCAGGGTCTCTTTACGAAATAATATAGCCGCACCCATTGGCTGATCAACTTCTTTGACCTCATTGTGCTGCCAATAACCCATTAAATGCCTGCCAAAGAGTTTTGTCTTTGGCAACAAGCTATCAAGAAACAGGCTGGTATATAATTGAGTCTTGAGGGTGGGGAAGGTGCGGCACGAAAGCTGAAGACTGCCGTCGGGATTAAGTAACTTTGGTCCCAGAGCGCCGCATTTTGACGTATCCTCCATGAATTGAATCATGTTTTTGAAAGCTTGTGGCCGAATGATGGTGTCTGGATTAAGGACTAAAACATATTTGCCGGAAGATTGTCTAATGGCCTGGTTGTTAGCTTTAGGGAAGCCCAAGTTATCTTTGTTCGCGATTAGTTTAACTTGAGGGAAACCATCTTTGACCATTTGACAGGTATTATCTTTTGAAGCGTTATCGACAACAAAGGTTTCAATGTTTAGCTTTTCCCGGTTAGCGTAAATCGAGGTCAAACATTCTTTCAGGAGATACGCCACATTCCAACTGACAATGATTATTGATAAATCAACCATTAGCCAAGGCCTCCTTGGCGCCGCTTAAATAATGATATTGTTCGAGAATATATCTGAAAAAAGGAGAGGTTGGGGCTTTATTTTCAATTATAGCTAATAACCATTTGTTTTTTTTGATAAGAGTATGAATGGCGGTGGCTAATGGGTTTAAGCCAAGAAATAATTTTATCTGTAAGTTTGGATGTTTTCTGTAAAAAATTGCGGCAGATTTACCCATCTTATAAGAGAGCTTTAAAAAATCTTGTTTTGATACCGGATGATGGTGGTGGTTCAGCGCCGAAGGCAAAAAAAACAGCGGGGTGCCCATCTTGTGCAAACGATAGCCAAGTTCAATATCTTCCCAGCCGTACTCTTTAAAGTTTTCATCAAAAAGTCCGGCTTTTATTATGGTTTCCCTGCGGATGGACAAATTGCCTGTTAAAAAATAAGACCAGGCTATTTTCTGTAAAGGCTTAAAGCGGGCGGGCAGCTCTGTGTCGGTAACATTGGCGCTTCTTAGGCGGATAGTTTGTCCCGCCAGGGCAACGTTTCCAAGTATTTCTTGGTGCTTGAGATGCTCTTCAATCAGATTATTTTCAGCCACAATATCAGCGTCGGTCAGTATAATAATATCGCCCTCAGCTTGCTGAATAGCAAAATTGCGGGCGTTGACTTTGCCTTTATTCTCCCGACGAAAATAACGCAAGCGACAAGAAGGTCTGAGGCTGTTGACCATTGCTTGGGTGCCATCGTCAGACAGGCTGTCTACCAGGATGATTTCGTATTGATCGGGAGAGAGTGTTTGATTAAAAAGTGATTCTAACGTTATCTTTAGGATCTCTTTTTGGTTTAAAGTGCCGATAATTACACTGGTTTTCATATTACATTCTTGGTAAATGTTTCCTGGTAAAAGCTTAGCAGATTTTCTGTTTCACAAGAAATTATTGGATTGTCTTTGACATATAATACAGGAAGGACTAGGGTTGGTCCAGAGCAGAGGGTGGTTAGTCTAATTTTGAGAGAGTTATCAATCGCATGAAGGATGTTAATGTTCAACTCTTTAAAAAGCTTGGTCAGGTTGGGCTTTTTGTTTGTGTCAATTAAAACAACATTATAATTTTCCCGGGCTAATGAGCGGTAAACATTTTCGGCCCGCGTTTTGTTGTTGGAATAAGTAATCATTATACTAAATGTTTTTTTGAGCCACTCCTGATAGCTTGGCTGGCTGGCTTCACCGGTCAATACTTGTTCGGCAGCGGCAATTATCTCTTTTGAGCTGATTTGCTCGGCACAGAGGATTTTGCGGCAGAGGCGCGGACGGCAAAAGTCTTCACAAGCGACCATTTTTTTTACTACGACTTGTTTTGTCTGCCAGGGGCCCCATCTTGATGGATAAGAGTAGGGAGAGGTGAAAATAGCAACCACCGGGACATTAAGCGCCGCAGCTATGTGGAGCGGCCCCGTATCAACTCCAATAAATAGCGTGTACCTGGAGGTTAAGGCAATTAATTCTCTTAAGGAAGTTTTGGTTGATAAGTCTATAATTTTATTCTGCGCGGCTTTTTGCGCCTCGGCTATCAGTTGTTTGTCTGTTGCCTGGCCACTAGCCACGATTTTGTAGCCTCTGGCCGTAAAATGGCGGGCCACTTCACCAAAACGTTCCGGCAACCAGGCTTTGTTGCTAAGTCCGGTGCTTAAGTGAAGCCCGATAATTTTGTCTTCGGCCGACACGCCGTGGTCAGCCAATATTTTGTCTATTTTTATCCTGCTTTCCTGATCGACAAACAACTCCAGTTTCGGATCATCTGGAGGGACGATCCCCAGTGGTTTTAGCAACGCCAGGTTTTGGGTGACTTCATGTTTGGTAATATCCCGCCAGTTTTGAAAAGTTCTGATATTGTAGAGCCAGGAGAGCAGGGGCTTGGATGTGTCGCCTAGTCGGTGTTTGATCCCCAAACGATAGGCCAGCCAGGCATAATGAAATTCGTTGTAGAAATGGACGGACAAATCAAATTTATTTTTTTTAATACTTCTTTCGTCAGTGATGATTTCACCAACATTCGGGTTGTTGAGAAAAACATCCCGAGTTAATTCTTTAACCAATACGGTGATTTTTGCGTCAGGAAATTTATTTTTTAGAGCAGCCAGGGCGGGGGTAATGAGAACGCAGTCGCCAATGGCGTCCGGGCGGATGACTAGTATATTCATCTTATATTTTGGCCGGAGAGGAATGAGGTGAAGCGTTTTGCTGAATTCTCGAAATCAAAAAACCTGATTTTTTCTAAAGCATATTCCCGGCAGTCTTTGTAGAAACCGGGATTTTCTAAAAGCCTGATTGCTAAAACGACAGCTTGTTTGGTGTCAAAAGGGTCCACGCATAAATTTGGGAAAAGCATTTTATGGGTGGTTGAGTGCGGGGTACTGATACAGGGAATCCCGGCAGCAGCACAATCAAGGCTATAACGGTTCCAGGTCCAGCGATGATCCAGATGAAGTGCCAGATAAGCCTGGCTATGGCGAATAAAATATTTTTGCCAGGCTAAGGGGGGGAGAATCTCAAGATTGAGGCCAAAGCGGTCGGCCAGCGCCTGGTCGAGTTTCCTTTTATTGCTATAGCTGCGGCCTTTTGCTTCCGGATGTAATTTTTGAATCTCTTTTAGGGTAAAAAAATTAGTTAAGCCGCCCATGCCGGAACAAAAAGTATGGAGCATCTCTGCGATCGGTTCTTTTTTTTCTGGAGGAATAATGTGGGCGCGAGACCATTCTACCGGAAAGGGAACGCCCAGCCAAAACACAGGTTTGTTGGTTATTGATTGAAAGTAGGGGATAGAATCTTTAATTAATACGCCAAGGGCATCGACTGTCCTGTACGCCTCGATAAATTCAATGCTGGTTTTGAGTTGGAGGTCGTTGCCTAATGTATGCAGTGAGCCTTCCAGGACGCCAATTAGTTTTTTGTTTGGGTATTTGCGTTTAATCTTTTTTGTCATGGCTAACGCCCGGGGGATAAGCTCTATCATTATGATGTCGTAACTTTTTAGGAGGTAAATGGAAAATGGAATGTAATGGTTAAACACATCTCCTTCGAGAACCGTAGCCCAGGTCTGGATTTCCTGGGAGAGGCTGACGCTTTTACCCCAGCGTACCAGATCCGATAAGAAAACCAGATTGAATGGTCCGCCTTTTGATTTTTTGTTCATATGGTTTCTTTAATAAATTCCGCAATTTTATTAACCGCCCCAATCCCTCCCATTCGCTCTTTGCCAATTTTGCCCATCTCCTGCATCCTGGCGGGATCACGCAGCAGCTTGAGTGTCCTTGCGGCAACCAGGACAGGGTTATTTTCCTGAACCAACAAAAGCGCGAAGCCCAAGAGTTCTTTTTGGGCGTCGGCAAATTTCTTATTATATTGCGAACCTCGGCCATAAAAGGAAACCAGGGGCTTGCCGATGCCGGCCGCCTGCTCATTACCCGTGCCGGAGAGGCCGACGATGAGTGTTGATGTTGCCAGGAGCTCTTCAAAAGGCACATTTTCCATAGTGCTAAGTACATTTTTGAGTTTGGTGGCAATAATAAACTCAAATTTATCAGTCGGCTCTGCCTTTTTCTCAATTTCTTCTGCAACTTTTTCAAAATCTTCGATATTTAACTTCGCATCATCCCTTGTCCCCGGCAAAAATCCTATAATAGTTTTACCTTCATTGGAAATTGGAAATTTGTCATTGGAAATTTCCCCCATGCAGTCCATCAGGGGATTACCCACAAACTCAGCCTTGGGTACTCTGATGCCCCGGGTTTTGAGCCCAAGTTCGGTAATTTTGTCGCGCACAAAGACTTTGAGCGCGTATTTTTGCAGTAAAATCTTTTCCCAAAAGAGGTAGCTTGAGCCAAAACTTTTGTAATAGCTTGATTTATTAACGCCGACAAAGACAAATGGGGATTTGACAACCAGCGCGCCAATGACCGGGATGATATCCCCAATGGCAATGGTCAGGTCTATTTTACCACTTAGTTCTTTAAGGATTTTATAATGTTTGAGGGTATTGCCAACCAAGCCGGCGCTGATGTCTTTGGCCAGATACCGGAGGTTGCGCAGCGAAAAGCCGCCGCTGGGCAGGCTCTCATTGGCCAGCGAAAGCCGAGTAATGTTGAAGTCGGCTGGCAGATGTTCTGTCAGCCTGTCTGCGACTAAAGCTTCGCCGTGACCATTAGTGATAAATAAGAGTTTTTTCATTTTTTATCTATCCCCACACCAATGTTATTGGTGTGGGGATAGATCATTTTGAATTTATAAACCATATATAGTGTCTTTAAAAGGATAGCGAGATTCAACTTTGTCTCTCCCTGTCTGCGATCTTCAAAGACAATTGGCGTTTCGTATATTTTAAACCCTTTTAAGGTTGATTTGTAGAGGAGCTCAGTGACAATTGAAGGGCCGGTGGAAATCAGCTGATCCAAATTAATCTCTTCAAGAACTTTTCGTCTGAAACAGCGATAACCGGAGGTAATATCCTTAACTTTTATGCCCAGCATTTGTTGAATATAGATTTGGGCAAAGACGGTCACGATTTTTCTGGTCCAACCACGGTTGATATCTTGACCGCCCGCAACAAAACGTGAACCCAGAACGATATCGTAGTTGATGATGTGTTTGAGCAGGTTGGGGATATATTTGGGCTGGTGAGAGAAATCCGCGTCCATTTCAACAATGTAATCAGCGCCTTCTTTTAAGGCAAATTTAAAACCCTCAATGCCGGCTGAGCCTCGTCCGCGATCTTTATAACGATGGATGACCTTTAGACCGGGGAATTCTTTGGTCAGCCGATCAGCAATCTCTCCTGTGCCGTCCGGAGAATTATCATCTACCACCACTGCGGTTAAGTCGGGGAGATTTAGTTGTTGTATCTCCCGCAAGAGCGGCTCGATATTCTCGGCTTCATTGTAAGTTGGTATTATTACGTAAGTTTTCATGTTTTATCGGAGGAGAACCAAATTTTCTTTGTCATCGGTTGTAAAAACATAGCCCTTTTTTTCCTTGAGAAAAGTTTTAAATTCTTGTTCGTTTTTAAGATAAACGACCGGTTTTGAGCTGTAGAAGACTATTCCCGGCCGATTGCCGGTGTTGTAAGCAGCGATAGTTTGGTTTTCCTTTATGTTCTGTGTGACCTCTTGAGCTAATTCCTTTGTCCCCTTATATTTTTCAACTGCTGGCAAGGTTTGGGTTGTTAAAACAAAGGCCAGGGCGAAGACCATGATGGGAATGGCGTAAAATGACATCTTAAACTTAGACCACAGGGCACAGATCGCAGAGCACAGGGCTCCAATTCCTAAAATCGTTGCCAAAACCAATAGATTTGGCATGAGTTCCTCATATTGTCCCGCGTAATTGGCCGTGCCGAGCAAGGCAAAACCAATAATGATCATAGCCACAACTCCGGCAAAGGCTAAATTTGATAGCATAAAAGGACCGCGCAGTTTGTTGGCCGATTCCGATAAAATATCATCCCATAACTTTGCCACCATTATGGCCAGAAAAGGGTAGAGGGGGAGCATATAGTTTGGCAATTTGGTTTGAGCAATAGAAAAAACAAAGATGACCGGAACAATATAGCACAGGGATAGCAATTCAACCTGGCCGACACGATTCTTCCAGGTTCTGGTTAAGGCAAGGGGTAGAAAATGTGACCAGGGAGCGAACCCAAGGATTAGCGCAAGCAGATAATAATACCAAGGTCCGGGATGTCCCGCGACCACCCCTTGAAAGCGTGATAGGAAAAGAAAGCCTAAGACAAATTCAGTAAACCTTTGGCCATGTAAAAACCACTCGGCTGCGTACCAGGGAGTTGCTATGGTTAATAAGATCAAAGCGCCCGGGATTATTTTTATCTCTTTAAGGCGGGGAACCCCCCCCCTAAAAAGTAGAAATAAAAATATGGCGAAACCGGGCAGGGCAATGCCGAGCAACCCTTTAACCAGCGTGGCTAATCCTGCGGCAGCATAGCAAACCAAATAATACTTAGAATTATTGCTTTGATAACCCAGCCAAAAGAATAAAAAGGTCAGGGTGATAAGCAGGGTGAGAAGAATATCCAGCTCGGCTATTCTTGATTGAATCAGAAATTGAAAAGAGGTCAGGGCAATGATGCCGGCCAACCAGCCGACCCGCTGATCATAAAAAGATTTGCCCAGAAAATAAGTGGCGGCTACTGTTAAGACCCCGCAAAGCGCCGCCCAAAAGCGGAGAGCAAACTCATTAAAGCCAAATATATATGTGGCTAGCGTGGCCAACCAGAAATAGAGTGGTGGTTTGTCAAAGACAATCTCGCCATTGTAGTGCATGGTGACCCAATCACCGGTCAAACGAATTTGTTTGATAAATTCCCCATATGTAGTCTCTGCTGCATCGTAGAGGGAAAAACTGCCGAGTTTAAAGAAGAATAGTATAGAGGCCAGAACTATTAAGGTCAAAATTAATTTCTTATTCATTGCCAGTCATCCTCCTGGTTTCAAATTCATTGATAAAAATCGCCCATTGTTCGGGATTGTGTTCGATGTAGCTTTCAAAAATCTGGCCGGTTTCTTGGATAATTGCTTCCCGGTTATCTTTGGTAACCTCAATTGGCTGAAACATGATAATTGTGTTTTTGGGGCCTGCTTTTTTGGCCAGAGTAGGAATAACCACGGCGCCGGAGCGTTGGGCCAAAGTCAGCCAACCGGTAGCTGCCGGGACTTTTTTACCCAAAAAAGAAATGTATTCATGCCGGCTTTCTAACGCGCCGGTGTCTGCCAAGAGGAAAACCAGTTCGTTGTCAGCTAAAGCTTTGAGGGTCTGTTTATACATGTCTTCTTCTAGAATATTGATCAGGTTAACGCCGCCCTGTTGCCGGCTTTGGTTAACAATCTCAAAAATAGAATCTTCTGCTGTGGCACGGAACACGGTATTAATCTTGTAGCCGCGTTTGGCCAGGGCCATGGGGATCAACTCATAACCACCAGCGTGCATGGTGAGAATAATCACCCCCTTTCCTTGCTTTAAGGCTGCCTCAAGCCGCTGCTCGCCCTGCCAGCTAATTACTTGGTCAAAATGCTCTGGCCTGAAAAACGGGATGCAGAGCAGCTCAAGAATGGCATGGGCAATATTCTCAATCAATTTGTCGGCAATTGGCCCGGCCTGGCTTTGCGGCAAAACCATTTTAATGTTGCCAACCACTATTTTTTTGAGTCTGGTTTTCTTGGCCACGGTCTGGACCAGCCAGCCAGCACCGTGCATAATGGAGAGGGAAACATTAACAGGCGCATAGAAAATTATTCTAAAAAATAACTGTAGGCTTTTGAGCAATAAAATCATGTTTTGTTTCTAAACTGGATCTCGTATAAGCTCGAGTATAAGCCACCCTTGGCCAGGAGTTCCCGATGCGGGCCGATTTCAACAATCTGGCCGTCGTCTATGACCACGATACGGTTGGCTTTTTCAATCGTGTACAAACGGTGGGCGATGATAAAGGTAGTGCGATTTTGCATGAGCCTGTCTAAAGCTTCGTGGATCAGATTTTCGGTCTCCGGATCCAAAGAAGACGTGGCTTCGTCTAAGATCAATATTTTGGGGTCGCGTAAAATTGCCCGGGCAATGGCGATCCTTTGTCTCTCGCCGCCAGAAAGCTTACTACCGCGCTCGCCAACCTCGGTTTCGTATTTGTCCGGCAGATTTTCGATAAACTGGCGCGCGTTGGCGGCTTGGGACGCGGCCACGATGGCTGCCTGGCTGGCCGTAGGCTGGCCGTAGCAAATGTTGTCTTTAATGGTGCCGCTAAAGAGATTGATTTCCTGGGGCACTACGGCAATTTGTTGGCGCAGAGACTCCATTTTTACTTTTTTCAGATCATAACCGTCAACCAGGATTTGTCCTGCCGCAGGGTCGTAAAACCTCAGGAGTAAACTGACCAAGGTGCTCTTGCCCGCGCCGGTGCGGCCGACCAGGGCAATGACTTCTCCCGGTTCAACCACGAGATTGATGTCGCACAGCACCGTTTCATTTTCATAAGCAAAAGAAAGATTTCTATATTCAACCCGGCCCTGGATTCTCGGTAGAATTTTGGCGTCTTTGGCGTCTTTGATGCTGGGCTGGATATCGGATATTTCAAAGATCCTTTTAACCGAAGCCAGGCCTTGCTGCGCCACGGTATAGCCCCTGCTTAAAGTACTGCCGGGATCGGTCATGATACCGAGAGCTGTGGCAAAGGAGATCAGTTGCGGCAAAGTCATGTTGCCCTCAATGATTTCTTTGCCGCCATACCAGACAACGGCGACGACGGCAATGGTTTGCAAAAGAGCGATAACCGGGGTTTGGGTGGCTAAGATCTGCATGGCGCGCATGGTCAGATGAAATGATTTTTCTGACTCTTTGGCAAACTTTTCAACTTCATTTTTTTCCATGGTGAAAGATTTAACGACCTTAATTTGTGAAATAGTTTCCTGAAGATGAGAGGTGATATCGGCAGCTTTTTGCTGCACCCCTTCACTGATTTCGCGGATCTCCGCGGCAAAAATTCTTATGACTTGAACGATTAAGGGCAAGGCAATTAAGGTTAAAAGCGAAAGCCGCCAGTTGAGCCAGAAAATGTAGCCCATGAGCCCAATCAATAGAAGTGAGTGGGGGATGATAGTTGTAAACATTGTCAGTATGGTGAGTTGCAGGGTTTGGATGTCGGTCATAATGCGGGAAATTAGCTCGCCCGTGTGCCATTTGCCAAAAAAATCCAGGGAATGGTCTTGCAGGCGCTCATAAAGCTTTGTCCTAAGGTTAAAAATAGTTTTTTGAACAACAAAGGCGGATAAGTATTCCTGACCATAGAGAAATAGCCCTTTGACAAAGAAAAGGCCGACCATTCCCAGAGCAGCCAGATTTAACCGGAGCAAATCCTTTCTGCCAATGACGTCAAAGATAAAACCGGCTAAGGGGGCAATCAGCAGGGTGGTACCGGTAACCAGGATAATGCAGAGGGAAATGCCAACTACGTGCATCGTATATGGTTTTATATAACTAAAAAGTCTGCCGAATAACTTCATTTATTTCCCCCATAATTTTTTGAGCTGCCCCGGGCTGCCCCATAGCTAATCTCAATTCTTGAGACATTCGTTCTCTTTTGCTTTTGTCTTTTAGCAGACTGACAGCTGTTCTGGCTACCTCTGCCGGTTTAATTATACCTCGAATCTCCTGGATAATCTCAGTATCGGCTTTGATATTGGGCAAGGCAAAGAACCTGGTCCTCTTGTTGACTATAGCGGCAAGTTTTTTCTTAAATTTTGATCCCAAATAAGGAATTTTGCCAATGAAATGAGGCAATCCCTCAAGTGGGATAACATCCGGATTATCAAGCGGGAAGATAACCAGCATGGGGATCCCCAGAGCCGCCAATCTGGCTGTGTTTGTCCCGGGAATAGTGATGATCAGGTCAGAATTATGTGTATCTTCAAATTTTATCAGTTTCATATCAGGAATCTGAGTGGCTTTTTGAAAAGGTGAGCTCACTAATTGGAAACTCACCTCCGGCAGCCTGATATTGATCTGCCGCATAATCTCTTCGTAAATCGGCGTGGTGTGTTTAATCTGCCAGACCCGGCTGCCGGGCAAAAAAGTAATGACATTTTTATGCGGCGACCATTTTTTCATGTCTTTAATTGAATCAACCATTAAGTTGCCGATAATTTTTAGTTTGGCCCTGGCTTTTTTGTTTTTGCCAAGCTTACGGTAACATTGTTCGTCAGGAACCAGGAATTTTTTGTAAAAACCTGTCCAACCGATCCAATCCTGGACATAGGCCAGGGCGGGATAGTGAGTTTTTTTGGCTACAAGCACGGCATGGGCTAGATCTCCACCCAGATAAAAGACCACCCCCTTCTCATTAAATTCAATTTTTGGTTTTTGGTTAAGCAGGATCCAGTTTTTGTAGTCATTGGCGGTAATGATTTCAGAAATTCCCTGGATGGTTTGAATGTATTCCAGTTCTTTGCCGCTGGTGTATTGGCAGGGGGTAAGGACAAGAATTATTCTTATTTCTTTTGAGTTTTCAAAGAGTGTTTCAGCCACCGGCTTAACCAGGGCTGATAACTCTCCGGGGCTATTGGCGACCAATATGACATCGTATTTACTCATCTTCTCCGGGAACGCCGATCCCCAATTTTCTAGCTAACCAGCTGCGCTTAAGCTTAATCGCCTTGTATTCGCACAGCTCATGGCAGCAGAAGCAGTTGATGCAATCTTTTAAATCAATCTCAACGATTTTGCGCTCTTTATCATAGTTAATTGTTTTAGCCGGACAGCCTTTAACGCAAACCAAGCATTTTGTACATTTGTCTTGAATGATATAGGGATCGATTCTGGCTTGGCGGGCCAGGGGTCGGACCAGATCATACATGAACCCCGGGATCCACCTGGTGAGACGGTTGACATCGGTGGAGAGTTTCCAATCTGAAACTTTGATCTCTTCCATCGAAGTGCCGAAGATCGTTATTTTGTCCAGGCAGCTTTCACCAAGCCCGCGTCTGTTGGCGATAACAGTGGTATCAATTTGTGAAGGTTCATAGCCTATTAAATGTCCGCCCACCGCGTCCATGGCGACAGGGTCGGTTGAGGCCATAATTATTCCAAGTTTTCTGGGTGAACCGCCGGTTGGTCCGTGTCCTTCCATGCCCATAACAGCGTCCATAATATTTAGGTGTGGTTTGGTGAGCTCCAGGATATCAACCAAAGATTCTGCGAACTCATGGGGGCGAGGGGCCCGGATATGAAAATGGGCCTTCTCAAATCCCGGGACAGCGCCAAACATGTTTTTGATGGCGCCGGTAAACAAGGTATAATTGTGCGTTTTGAGTTTGGGCAGGTTGATAATGACGTCGGCATCCAAGACTTTACTGGCAATTCTTAAGGTCTTGATTTTTTTGTTGTGGCTGGGACTAAGCAGGTCAAAGATTTCAGCCTCCTGAAAATAGACTACCTCTCCTCCGGCCTCATCGGCCGCTTTTTTAAAACCGGTGTCAACCATGGTTTTGCGCACATTGGCTGAAGCATTGCCCGGGCTGTCTCCAACCAGAGCGATCCCGCCGCATTTTTTAACTTCTTTGATAACCGCCGTTACCAAAGAAGGATGGGTTGTGACTGCCGCCTCGGGGGAGGAACCCATCAAAGCATTAACTTTGAGCAGGACTTTATTGCCAGGTTTAACAATGTTTGCCAGCCCGCCAATCAGCTCCAGGCTCTGCTGGACAGCCCGGTCAACTTCGTTTTGGTCGTAACTATCGCATTTGGTGATCGCGACTTTTGACATTTGGTTAATACCCCAACCGTTTAACTATCTCTGTAATTTTGCATGGAACGAGAGCGGGTTTTGTGCCTTGTTTTATGGCAGTATCCGGGTCTTTTAAGCCGTGGCCGGTTAAAACGCAAACAATAGTTGAGCCTTCTGGAATTTTGCCGGCTTTGTGTAATTTTAAAGTCCCGGCTACCGAGGCGGCGGAAGCCGGTTCGCAAAAAATGCCCTCTTTGGCCGCGATTACTTTATAGGCATCCAGGATTTCCTGGTCTGTCACAATACTGATTGAGCCGCCGGAGTCTCTGGCCGCGGCTTCAGCTTGTTTCCAGCTGGCAGGATTGCCAATCCTGATGGCTGTAGCCACGGTTTCTGGATTCTTAACCAGATGGCCAAGGACAATAGGGGCGGCACCTTCAGCTTGAAAACCAATCATCTTTGGCAGGCTATTAATTTTTCCCGCAGCTTTATATTCATTATAACCTTTTCAGTAAGCGGTGATGTTGCCGGCGTTGCCAACCGGGATAGCGTGAAAATCAGGCACAGCGCCCAATTGGTTGCAAACTTCAAAGGCTCCGGTTTTTTGGCCTTCGATTCTAAATGGATTGATTGAATTAACAATTTCTACAGGGTATTTTTCTCCCATTTCCCTAACGAGATTCAGTGCTTCATCAAAGTTGCCATCGACTTCAAAAACTTTGGCGCCGTGCATAATGGCTTGGGAAAGCTTGCCTAAAGCAATTTTGCCTTTGGGAATAATCACGATACAATCAATGCCGGCGCGGACAGCATAGGCGGCGGCCGAGGCCGAAGTGTTGCCGGTTGAAGCGCAGATGACAGCTTGGCGGCCTTTTTCAACTGCCTTGGCTATGGCCAGGCACATACCGCGGTCTTTGAATGAGCCGGTCGGGTTTGCGCCTTCGTATTTAAGGTAAACTTTGCAATTGGTTAACCTGGAAACGTGCCTGGATTCAATTAGCGGGGTATTGCCTTCATAAAATGTAACAAACGGAGTTTTGTTAGTAACCGGAAGATATTCTTTGTACTCTTCAATTACACCTTTCCAGCGCATAGTTTGGGTATTATATCACGCGGTGTCAGGCTTTTGAAGTTTAAATATCCGTATGTTATAATCGTCCCACCATGAAATATTCTGTTCCCCGAGGGACAAAAGACATCCTGCCAAACGAAACCCCGCTGTGGCAGAAATTAGAAGCAGCTTGCCGCAAAGTTTTTTCTCTCTACAATTATATCGAAATCCGCACCCCGGTTTTTGAGAGCACCGAACTTTTTACCCGTTCCATTGGGGCGACAACAGATATTGTTAAAAAAGAAATGTACGAATTTAAGGATAAAAAAGGCAGAAGTTTGACTTTGCGGCCAGAGGAAACTGCCCCGGTTGTCCGCGCTTGCCTGGAAAACAACCTCATTGGCCCCGATCTTTTGACAAAACTTTATTATATTGGCCCGATGTTCCGCTATGAACGGCCCCAGGCTGGCCGCCAGCGCCAGTTTCATCAGGCCGGGGTTGAGGTTTTTGGTTCTGCTGATCCTTTAATCGATGTCGAAGTTATCCAGCTGAACCTGAAATTGTTTGAAGAAATAGGCTTAAAAGATCTGTCTACTCATATCAATAGTGTCGGGTGTGCCAGGTGCCGGCCGGAATATATAAATCAATTGAAAAATTATTTTAAAGAAAAAACAAAAAAAATGTGTGAGGATTGCCGGGAAAGATTTAAGACAAATACGCTGCGTATCTTAGATTGTAAGGAAGCGCGGTGCCAGAAATATATTGAACAAGCTCCAGGTTCGGTTGATGTGCTTTGTGCTGAATGCAAAGATCATTTTGAGGCGGTTGTTAGTAAACTAAAAGAGCAAAAAATAACCTTTAAAATCAATAAACGGTTAGTCCGCGGACTTGATTACTACACAAAAACGTCTTTTGAAATAGTTTCCGGTGAGCTTGGAGCACAAAACGCGGTTTCCGGCGGGGGGAGATATGATACATTGGTTGAAGATTTGGGCGGTAAGCCCATACCGGCGGTGGGGTTTGCGGTGGGGATGGAACGCATTATACAATTAATGCCGAATGCCGAATTACGAATGCCGAATGAAGGTAGGACTATTTTATATATTGCAACGCTTGGAGATGATGCCAGGAAAGTCGGCTTTAGGTTGATTTCTCAGGTAAGGGACAAGGGCATCAGCGCTGATATGGATTATTTGGGGAAATCATTAAAAGCCCAAATGAAAGCGGCGGATCGGCTTGGCGCGAAATATGTTTATATTGTTGGTGAGGCTGAATTAAAGAAAAAATCTGGTATACTTAAAGATATGGAAACCGGTGAGCAAAAAGAAGTCACTTTTGACGCTCTTAAGGAGGAAATGTAATGAGTGAATTTCGCTGTCAGCAATGTAATCGTCTTTTAGCCAAGGTTGAAGGGGAGGCTACGGTCGAGATTAAATGTCCCAGGTGTAAAACCATGAACCTTTATTCGAAAGAGATTTATATTACAATTGAGGAAAAAGTAAAAGCCAAGGTAAAGGAAGATCAATGTACCGATCCCGAAATTGCGGAGACATAAGCAAAAAAGACATTGGCGCAGAGGTTGAACTGGCCGGTTGGGTCCACCGCCGCCGTGATCACGGCGGGTTAATTTTTATTGACCTGCGTGACCGCTCGGGTCTTGCCCAAATTGTTTTTAATCTTGACAATAAAGAGCTTCACCAACAAGCCGAGAATCTGCGCAGTGAATTTGTCATCAGCGTCAAAGGGAAAATTGTAGAACGAGCGGCTGAAGCCGTTAATAAGGATTTGCCGACCGGCGAGATTGAAATCGTTGCATCAACTCTGGAGATTTTAAATACTTCAAAAACCCCGCCGATAGAAATTGCTGATGCCAGGACAGAACCCGACGAAAATATTCGTTTAAAATACCGTTATCTTGATTTGCGCAAAGATAAAATGCGCAATAATCTTATTTTTCGCCACAAAGTAACCAAAGCTATTGCTGATTGTCTTGATCAGGAAGGTTTTTTGGAAATCGAAACCCCGTTCTTAACCAAATCAACACCAGAAGGGGCGCGTGATTATCTGGTCCCCAGCCGTTTGAACCCGGGTAAGTTTTATGCCCTGCCGCAATCGCCCCAGCTTTTTAAACAGTTGTGCATGGTTGGCGGGCTGGAGAAATATTATCAAATAGTCCGCTGCTTTCGTGACGAAGATTTACGCGCGGATCGCCAGCCGGAATTTACCCAGGTTGATATTGAGATGTCATTTTGCAGCGAAAAGGATGTTATTGATACGATTGAAAAGATTATGGCTCATGTTATGTCCAGGATAAAGATTCCTAATGTTGTCATGCCGTTCCCTCGACTGACTTGGGAAGAAGCCATGGGACGTTATGGGACAGATAAGCCGGATACCAGATTTGGCCTGGAATTAGTCGATGTTTCAGGCTTGGTTAAGGATGTTGAATTTAAAGTTTTTAAAGAAACAGTGAAAAATGGTGGTATGGTTAAATCAATTAATGTAAAGGGTGGGGCCAAGTTTTCTCGCGCGGAGATGGACAGGCTTGAAGACGAAGCTAAAAAATTAGGGGCCAAGGGTTTAGCCTGGGTGGTTATCGCGGAAAGCGGACTAAAGTCTCCAATCACTAAATTTTTTAGGCCGGAACAAATAAATGCGCTTGTTTCTCGAATGAAAGGGGAGACCGGCGATACTTTAATCTTTGTGGCTGATAAAGCGCAAGTCGTGCACGATGTCTTAGGGGAAATAAGGCTGCAATTAGCCGTCAAGCTTAATTTGATTGATAGAAATAAGTTTAATTTTCTCTGGGTGACTGATTTTCCGCTTTTTGAATATAGTGAAACGGAAAAGCGCTGGGTATCCCGCCATCATCCGTTTACCGCGCCGCACGGCAAGATGGAAGAGATTGAAGAGCGGTTTATGAAAGATCCGGCCGGAGTTAAAGCCCAGGCCTATGATTTTGTGTTAAATGGTACAGAGATTGGTGGGGGATCTATCAGGATTCATCGTATGGATGTTCAGCGTAAAGTATTTAAGATATTAGGTTTTCCCGAAGCTGAAGCGCGCAGTCGTTTTGGTTTTTTGCTTGATGCTCTGGAGTACGGCGCGCCGCCGCATGGTGGTATTGCGCTGGGTCTTGATCGTTTTGTGGCAATTTTGGTAGGCGCGTCATCAATCCGCGATGTGATCGCTTTCCCTAAAACTCAAAGCGCTGTTTGTCCGCTGACCGGGGCTCCGGATGTGGTGGATATTAAACAGTTAAAAGAGCTGCATATTAAATTACTTTAAGGAGAAAATATCTTATGACAGTGACAATTATTGTCGGCACGCAGTGGGGTGATGAGGGGAAAGGGAAGATAACCGATCTTTTATCCCGCGATATGGATATGGTCGTCCGCTACCAGGGGGGGAACAATGCCGGCCATACAGTGGTGATCAAAGAAGATGTTTTTAAGCTCCATCTTATCCCTTCAGGCATTTTCTTCGCTAATGTCCAATGCGTTATTGGCAATGGGGTCGTTGTTGACCCGGCGGTGCTGTTAGGGGAGATCGAAACCTTGCAAACCAAGGGGTTTGCGGTCAATAACTTAAATATCTCCGGTCAAGCGCACGTTATCATGCCATATCACAAGGATCTCGATAAAGCGCAGGAGAAAAGGAAAGAAGCGGGACGGATCGGCACCACCTGCCGCGGGATCGGCCCTTGTTATGTCGATAAATACAGCCGCTACGGGATCAGGATCGCCGATCTTTATAATCAGAATGTTTTCAAGTCAGCTTTAGCCTGGAACCTCGAAGAAAAAACTTTTTTGCTGGAGAAATTCTACGGAATGAAAGTTGATTACAACGTTGAATCGATCATGGAAGAATACCTTGGCTATGCCCACGCGATCAAAAAATATGTGGTCGAGGAATCTTCTTCTCTCGTCAATAACGCGATCAAAAAAGGGAAGAAGCTTCTTCTCGAAGGGGCGCAGGGGACAATGCTTGATGTCGACCATGGAACCTACCCTTTCGTCACTTCCTCCAATCCTGTTTCGTCCGGCGCTTGTGTCGGCGCCGGGTTTTCGCCCAAAGCGGTTAATGATATCCTGGGGGTAGTTAAGGCTTATGTTACCCGGGTCGGCGGCGGTCCTTTTCCGACCGAGATCGAAGGCGGTGTTGGCGACAAGCTGCGGGAGTGGGGGCATGAATACGGCGCGACGACCGGAAGACCGCGGCGCTGTGGTTGGTTTGACGGCGTTGTGATGAGCCACGCGGCTAAGATCAACGGTTTAACTTCGCTGGCGGTCACGAAACTAGACGTGCTTGATAAGCTTGAGCGGATCAAAGTCTGTGTCGCGTATGAATATCAGGGGAAAGAGATCAAAGATTTTCCGACCGAGATCTATCGGCTGGAACAATGCAAGCCAGTCTATGTTGAAATGCCGGGCTGGCAGGAATCAATTGATAAGGTGACTGATTATAAATATCTTCCCGCTAACGCGAAGAAGTATTTAGACAAATTGGCCGAACTGGCAGAGGCCCCAATCTCCCTTATTTCAGTCGGAGCGGAAAGAGGGCAGATAATTAGGATTTAATTAACTTGCGTCTTTTCTGTATATCCGCTTCTTACCGCATTTGCGCTAATTGTTTTTGCACCAACGAAGTGTAAAATATGCCCCCAGGCTCCGGGCTTTGCTGCTGACTTCCGCAATGCAGCACCCATAATACTTAGGGATATCTTTCCCGGGTGAGCAGGTGGGGTTTCAGTCCTCCCCCTATCATGCCAGGCTTTTGTCCCTTATTCAACTGATAGCATAAAGCTGTAAACATGCCACAATTTTAACTTTGCATCACCCTAATCGCAACTTTTTACTAGGGAATTTGGCCTATTTTGAGGCGAGTGCGGAAGTCAGGAGGAGGTGCCTATAAAAAGCCTCAAGAGCTCCTCCGTTAATTTCGTAATCATTCCCTATGGAGCTTCGAAGGAGGCCAATATCTGATAAATATTTCAATCGTTCTTCATTCGCTTGGGGCTGGACTCCAGCCAACAAATCTTTAAATAATCTTTTATCCTCTGGAGTTAAGCGTCTAAGGAGCGCAAAGGTTTTAAGGCAGGGCACATAGGAGAAGAAAATGTCAAGTTCAGAAGGGGTCTCTTTGAAAAGCGCTTCTATCTTGTCCAGTATATTCTGCATGGTTGTCTCTTCCTCAATTAAGTTTTTAACATAGCGGCAGAAGCCATTTATCATATAAGGAACGCCGCCGCAAAAATCATGGATTGGGGTGACCAATTCTCCAAAAAACGGACTTTTTTTAAAAGGGGACAAAACTAAGGTTCTGGTTTCTTCCCTTGTTACCGGTCCAACTGTGAAGGAAGAAGCATCAGGAAAATAATCTCTAATCAGGCTGTCCCCTTCATTGATACTATGAATAACTAAAACCAGGCGGAGATCAGGAAATTCCCGCGTCAAGCTGTTAAGGTATTCAGGCGCAAGTTTGTTGCCGCGCAAACCGGTCGCCTCGTCAATTGCCAGCATAAGAGAGGGACCCTTTGCGGCGGCAATAAACTGCGCAATCTTTTTTTTGAACCACTCATCGCTATTTTTAATATGCACAAGTGACGCATTTTCCTGCATCACAGCTACTCCTCTTGCCGTAAAAGCTTTTGATATAGCGGTCAATATGCTGCTCTTGCCAGTACGATAGCTGCCTCGGATTAAAACTATTCTCTCTTTATCTATTCGCGCCACAATTTGCGCTTCCAGCTCTTTTCTAACCAGGCTGGGATAAACCGGAAACTCTGTGGGATAACTGACGCTATTGATTACCGCCCTCATCCCGGACAAAAAATATGGCGCATTAATCGCGGATAACCTTCCCCATTTTGGAACTGGTCTTATATTCATAGTTATCTATCGACGCTTCTCCAGAAGATTTCAGGTGATTTTAGAATTATCTCAAGCTATAATAAACCTAGTATGGAAGTCTTAATTGAAGAGGCCCCTAATATCATGTTAAAACGATCAAACACTTTATCCAGGTCGAACGCCTCTCTCCTGGGCTTTTCTAAAGATCCTGGCAAGGTTATCTGCTGTAGCTTTATAGCTTCCTGCCTGGTCAATTGGGTCAAACAAATGAGTGAGCGAGGATATTTTTACGGAAACCTCCGGATCTAATCCGCTCTGTTTTTGCTGTCCGGCAAACTTATTGGCGATTTCATCAATTAAAGCGATATATCTTTGTGTGCTTGCGTCCGCTTCTTCGTCGCTATATGTGTGTTCTCCCAAAAGATCAGCTGTTATACCAAAGCCTTCCTGGTCAAGTCTAATAAATTCTGCCATGGCGGCATCTGTTGTTTCCGCCGCAACAAACCTTTTAGCCATGTATTCAATGCCCCTTTTTATTGCTCCGGCTGCCAGGGAGTTCGATATGCCAGCCGCGAATAAGCCCATCTTAAATATGGCGGGCATTTCTACTACTTTGAAATACGCTTTGGCATGTTCAATAATATCTTGAGGCGTTTTTAAGGCGGGGAAGACATCGATGAAAAAGAAAGTTGCTTTTTGCATGGCTGGGTTATTCATGACAGATTGAAGAAGGTTGTCAAAAAGTTTCCCGATTGTTCCGGAGCTGTGTTTTTTACGGTCAGCTCTCATCCCGGCAAACAAGCTTTCACTGACAGTTTGTGTGGTTCCCTCGAGCCTATCGTGTTCTTTTGGTTTTGCGACGGGGAGACTGCCAAGTATCCGTTGCGCCTCTTCAGTGTCAGCTGTTTTTAATATTTCCTCAAGGGCAACATTTTTGTTCTTAAGCCCGCTGTTCCTTAAAGTTATTTCATTCCTAATTGCTTCAGGGGCCCTTTCCGCAAGTTTTAAATCTGTTGCTCTGATCTTTTGACCGTCTTCTAAAACATGCTGCACGCCATATTTAAGCGGAGCTAAGCCTAATTGTTTTCTTAAGGCCGCTCGGCGCAGAATCTGGCGGGCGATTAATTGATCGCAGATTTTAGCCTGACGCAACTGGACTTCCAGTCTTAGATTTATTTGAGTCATGCGCATCTCCCAACAATAATTTTGGCTATCTTTTTATCATCACGTTTGGCAGGAAATCTCACCCAATTACGATTTAAACCCTCTCGATTGAGTCGTATATATCCTCAAAGATCTTCACGAAATGATCGAAAGCAAGCGTAAATCCCTTAACGGATAACTCGAGCTGAAGCATTGTGTTTAGGGGGAATCTTTGATAATACTCTACGTTGGTTGAGGAAATAATGGCGAACTCAACCCTCCCCAAATGCACAGCAAATACATCTCTGAACTGTCGCCGGCATTGCCGATAGATTGGATACTGTCCTGTCTTTCCAGCCAGGGCGGCGGCCATAGCCAGATGGGCGATGGTCTTAAAGATGTTTATCTTATTAGAGTCTGATACCGGTTTTCCTGACTCTTCCTGCAGATCAGAGAAAAGTTCGCGAGCAAAGGTTGGGATTTCAGTCCCGGGTAAAGTTTCTCTGCCCTGTAATAGATAGGCCATTTTGATTTTCATCGTTCTCATTCCAAATTCATTTGCGGTTTTAAAGAAATTATCGTGAAGAGTGGAATCGGCGGCTATCAAACCTCTTCTTTCGGCATAAAAATCACTTAAGGCAGCAAAGCCGCTATTTGAGAGCTCATGAAAATTTGTTTTCTTAAAT
>Ga0209343_10001336_pt1 | contig 33333 bp, 47 predicted proteins | sample RifCSPlowO2_02_FD_184026 | JGI IMG/M metagenome (GOLD analysis project Ga0209343, IMG submission 184026) | Groundwater microbial communities from Rifle, Colorado - Rifle CSP2_plank lowO2_0.2 (SPAdes) (version 2) | ecosystem: Environmental > Aquatic > Deep subsurface > Groundwater | place... | reverse complement strand
GACAACCACAAACAAATCAAACACAAATTGCAGGGAATAATCTGCTCTCCCCAACTGGTTGTCTCATACCCTCCTTTGCGGGGGGAGCAGACTGCTTCTTGTACTCTCACCAAAAAGAGGCGATCGCGATAGATAAAAATTTAGCCATCTGGCATTCCTGTGGGTTAGGGAAAACTAGAACAGCTTTAGAAATTTTCAAAAAATATAAGCAAAAAGACACATCTTTAAAATTGATAGTAGTTTGTCCGCTCTCCTTAATATATAGCGCATGGCGGGATGACGTGATTAAGTTTACGGATTTCACATTTGCGAATTACAAAAATTTGAAGGAGTACGATCCTATACCCGATATAATCGCGATAAACTACGAATCTTTAATTTCAAAAAAATATCTACCAAAAATAACCGAAGCGATTAAAAATATAAATTTTATGTGCGTATTGGACGAGTCTCAAAAATTACGAAACCATAAAAGTATTATAAGTAAAACAATGATGGATTTGTCTGGATATTTCAAACACCGCATTATTTTGAGTGGGTCGCCAATGCCTAACAGTGAAATGGAAATTTATACTCAGATTAGTTTCTTAGATAAAAATATATTGCCTAAAAGTTTTTATGAATTTCGCAATATTTACTTCCAGTTCGAGAGAAACGGCAAAACAATTACTGGTCAAACGTACTCGCGGCAGGCGTTGCGCGAGCTGCTTATGCGTGGATGGAAATACACCATAACGCCAACGAACCGCGAAAAATTGATGAAACAAATTGCTCCGATTTGTCATTGGGTAAAAAAAGAAGATGTTTTACCAAATTTACCAGAACAAGTATTTGAAATTAGGGATGTTTTCCTTTCTGATGGAGAGTTGAGTTGCTACAAAAACATGAGACGAGATTTAATAGCTGAAATCGCAGGAAAAGAAATAGTGGCTCAAGTTGCCCTAGCTAAAATACAAAAATTAAGGCAGGCAACGAGTGGATTTATGTACGACGAAAGCGGAAACTCGCATGAAATTGGGCAATCTAAGTTTAATATTTTGCTGGAAATTTTAGAAGAGCTAGGGAATCAACAAGTTATTATTGTATGCCAATACAGGCATGAAATAAAAAAAATAGAGGAATATTTAAAAGATAAATGCGTTACACTTTATTCAGAAACAGATGATAAAGATTTGGCTATAAAAAAATTTAAAACAAATGAAGCTAAATATTTAGTTTGCCATCCATTGTCTGGTGGAAAAGGTCTTACTTTAATAAATTCAAATGCTATGGTTTTTTATAGTTTAGATTATTCTTGGGAATCGAACTACCAAATGAGAGAGAGAATTCATAGAATCGGAACTAAAAACTCTTGTCTATATATTTACTTATTAGCTTCAGGAACGATAGATGTTGAAATTTTTAAGGCTATAGAAAAGAAACAAACTTTACAAAACATTATTTACAACATTGTAAATTCAAAATAAAAAAGATATGATAACTATGCACATTGATGACCGAAGTTTTTTTTATTTAGCCCCAACCGTATTGGCTTCGGTCAATGTGCAGCGGTTTGGGGCTTTTTATTTTGGAGGATTTAATATGAGAGAAATTTGGAAACCGATAAAAAATTATGAAGGTTCATATGAGGTTAGCAATAAAGGAAGAATTAAATCGTATAAAAGGAATCAATCAATTATAATGAAGCAACAAAAAAATTATAAGGGATATTTTATGGTTTGTTTATCTAACCCAAATTTTGGAGTATATAAACATACTTTCACTGTTCATAGATTAGTTGGATTTAATTTTTTGAAAAATAAGAACAAAAAACCACAGATAAATCATAAAAATGGAATAAAAACAGACAACAAAACAAGTAATTTAGAGTGGGTAACTCCTTCGGAAAATACGATTCATTCTTATAAAAATAATTTGCAACCTTGTAGGAATGGGGAAAATAATTATTTAACTAAATTTAAAAATAAAGACGTGTTAAAAATTAGATATTTAAGAGATATTAAAAAATTAAAATTAAAAACCATTGCTAAAATGTTTAATGCAAAAATAAGCTGTATAAGCAATATAACCAATCGCACTACATGGGACCATTTAGCATGACAGAAACGCTATTTTACAGTCCGTTTTGCAACGAAATTGAACTAAACTTGCTATAAAAGGAGAAACCATGAAACTGATAACCGCGTTATTGTTTGCGCTAACGTTATACATAGCTGTACATTTTGTTTTAGGCAAAGATTTTATTGAAGTGCGTACTCAGGAAGCGTACATTAACAGAAAATGAGCGAAACAAAACTAAAAATCTCTGTACTGAAATATTTGAAATCTTTGCCATATGTTTGGGTTTACAAAGCTAATGACAAATTTACTTCTGGGATCCCAGATATACTAATCTGTTTTTATGGAACTTTTGTGGCGATCGAACTGAAATTTGAGAATAACAAAGTAACAAAACTTCAAAGCTACGTTTTGTGGCGGATTCGGAATGCTGGTGGAAAAGTACTAGTAGCGCGAAGTCTCAAAGAAGTTAAACAGGAGGTAGAAAAGTGGATGAAAAAGAGTTACTGATCCAATTAAAAAAAGCAAGACAGAACTGTGAAGACTTAAGAGTGCAAACTGTTCAGGCTAATAAAGAATTGGACGGAATAGAGACCCAAATAGTTGACTGCTTAGAAGCAAGACAGGCGAGCTCTACTGCTAAGTACGACGGAATTGGGTATGTTACAATCGAAAAACCAAAACTACACGCATCGTGCAACAAAGAAAATAGAGAACAGTTGGTATTGTACTTGCGTGGTATGGGGCATGGTGACATGGTAATTGAGACTGTAGGCAACAAATCTCTCAATATGGTTGTTAAGGAATGTATTGATAATGGGTTGGAAATACCAGAATACATAAACCACTACTTTGAACGAGTAGTGAAACTGTACGAATAAAAGGGGGAATACAATGAAAAATATAGAAAAGGATGTGAATAATTTAATGGAAGGGTTCAGATTAACAACTCCTACTAATACTAAAATATCTGTAACCGCTCCGCGGGGTTTTGAAGGTGGGGTAGAGAAGGAAGACCTGATAATTCCCAGAGCCAAGCTATTACAGGCAATGTCTCCTGAAATGCAGGAAGGTGGGTTTACTGTCGGCGAGATTATAAATTCGCTAACTAAAGAGTATCTTGCTGAGGAGTTTATACCTATATTTATGTTCAAAAACTGGATAAGGTTTAATCCGCGATCGAAAACAGAGCCAAACTTTAATAGCGAATATGAGGCAGGGGCTATAATATGGAAATCGAACGATCCGAGAGATCCTCTTGTGTTGTCGGAATCAAAATTCGGCGCGAAAGGAGAAAAACCGCTAGCCATAACGTTCATGAACTTCTTCAGTGTTTTTGCTGGTTCGCAAACTCCTGTGATTGTGTCGTTTTGTAAGTCATCGTATCATGCTGGTCAAGAGCTATTGTCTCTGGCAAGATTTAGTGGAGGCGATATGTTTTCAAAAAAATACAAGTTATCCTCTAAGGACGAAACAAAAGACGGTTCAGTTTATAAGGTTTATGGAGTAAAAGCAGCTGGTAAAGTCACGGAAGAAGAGTACGCAAAATGCGAGAATTTGTGGAAAGAGTTTTCGTACAAAAGAATTGAAGTACACGATATAGAAGACTCAGAGAAAGCGCCGTTCTAGTTTAATTGCGGTTAAATGGCTAGGCAGGTTTCCCCAAGTCACTCGAAAACTGCCTGCTTAGCCTACCGCATTTACTAATATGATAAATTTTGCGCTTAAATATATAGAAAGAGGGTGGTCTGTTTTTCCTTGCATTGAGAAAAAACCATTAACAACGCACGGATACAAAGACGCAACGTCTGATCCTGAAGTAGCAAAACAGAAATTCTCAAACAATCCGAATATTGGTATAGCAACTGGCAAAGTATCTGATATATTTGTACTAGACGTTGACGTAAAAGACGGAAAAAACGGTGACGATGTGTTAGCTAAACTAGAATCTGAGAATGGTGACCTTCCAAACACAATCGAATCGTTGACGTGTTCTGGTGGTAGGCACATCTATTTTAAGTACCCTAAAACAAAAATTATCGGGTGTAAAACAGATATATTAAGAGGGCTAGACATTAGAGGTGATGGTGGGTATGTTATCGCTCCTCCTAGCGTCGCTAATGGAAAATCCTACGAGTGGGAAGTATCTCACCATCCTGACGAAACAACCATTGCAGACGCTCCTGACTGGTTGCTCGATTTAATCATCTCTCCTAGACCACATATAGATTTGTCAAAAGAAAGTGAAAAAATAGTTAAAAATAGAAACGATACACTTATGCGTATTGGTATGAATTTGAGGAGGTTAGGTCTTGAAGCTAAAAATATAGAATCTGTTCTGCAGAATATTAACGACACAAGGTGCACACCTCCACTAAGCAAAAAAGAAGTGTCAACCATCTCTCAGAGCGTAGCAAAATACGCTACTAAAGACATTAATTCTCCCTTAACAGAGATGTGGAATGCGGAATTATTTTTAGATCAGTATTCAGAAAATATAAGGTATTGTCCTCTATTAGGTGGCTGGTTCGTTTGGGATGGAAGAAGATGGGGACAAGACGACACCATGCAAATAGAGAAGTTTTCAAAAACTGTTATTAAACAAATGATCGAGATAGGTAGAAATAGTGATAACAAGACATTAATTAAACACGCTATAAAATCTCAAAGGGCGCACGATATGAAAGCAATGCTTGATATTGCAAAATCCGATGTTGCTATATCGCCAACCAGTTTTGATACTGATTCTATGCTTTTAAATTTTAAGAATGGAACGTTCGATTTGGAATCAGGAGTGTTAAGCGCGCATGATAGAGATAAAAATATCACAAAACTAATAGAGCAGGATTACGATGCTGCGGCGCAATGCCCTGTGTGGAATAACTTTTTAGATACAGTATTTAGTGGAGACAAAGAACTGATTAGCTATATGCAAAGAGTAATAGGGTACTCTCTTACTGGTGAAGTTAGCGAGCAGTGCATATTTATATTGTATGGGTTTGGAATGAACGGAAAATCAACTTTTTTGAAACATATTTATAGGATTCTTGGGGACTATGCTATAAATACACCATCAACTACGCTGATGGAAAAGTTTAACGAAGGTATTCCCAACGATTTAGCAAGGTTAAAAGGCACAAGATTTGTGACTAGCTCAGAAACAGGTAAAGGAAGAAAGTTAGCTGAATCTAAAATCAAACAAATGACAGGCGACGATCCTATTTCAGCTAGATTCTTACACAAAGAATATTTTGATTTTATGCCTACATTTAAGATTTTCTTATCAACGAACTATAAACCTCACATTTCTGGAACAGATACTGGAATATGGCGTAGAATTAGAACTATACCATTCGAAAAGGTAATTACGGAACAAGAACGGGATATTAGTTTAGACTCAAAAATAACAGCAGAATATGCGGGCATAATTAATTGGGCTATTGAAGGGTTTAAAAAATGGAAAGAAGGTGGATTAAAAACTGCTTCCAAGATTTTGGATAAAACAAAAGAGTACAAAGAAGATTCTGACGTTATAGGGATATTCCTAGATGAAAAATGTGTAAAAGGAGAAGGATTAATTTTATCAACTAGCGAAACGTTAAGGAGTATCCAAGAATGGTCAAAAGAAAATGGAATAACTTCGGTTAAGAGGCACGAATTTTTAGAGTACATGAACCGTATGGGATACGAAAAAGTAAGAAGTGGTGAAGATGGCAGAATTTATTTTAAAGGGATAGGCCTTAAAAAAACTGATTTAGTATCGGATTACGAATCGCCATTTTAATTTTATATAAGGGGGGTATCATGGACACTATTAATGACAGAATAGAAGACTATCTAGGATTAACGGAAGAATCGTTTTTACTATGGGTATTATTTACTGGAAAAAGTGATATGCCAGACTGGCTCCTAAGAACTTGTATTGCGCTGAATGACAGAAATGTATTAGATCCGCTGAAAGAAATGTTTTGGGATGAATATGTAGAAGAAATGGTGTTATATGGTAGAACATAAATCGTAATGTATAAAATATAAACCATACATTTGATGTGAAAAAAGGAGAATTTATGATTAAAACTTATAAGGGACTAGAGTACACTATTTTTAATAACTTAGGAACCTATTGTGGTTATGTAAAATTACCAGATAATCATCCGTACATTAAACTTATTCACTTAAAAAAAGATTATACTATGAATTTTGAAGTTGGATATGACGACATGGACATTGAATGTCATGGAGGATTGACCTTTTCAAGGATAATTAAAGTCAACAACGAATATCTGCAAGGATTTAGTAGAGGCGCATGGATTGGATGGGATTATGGTCATTTTAGTGATAAAAATAAAGGTTTTACAGAAGAAAAAGTTGAACAAGAATGTAAAAATGTTATAGAGCAAGTTTTACTAAAACAGATATAGGTAGTTAAAATAAAAAAATTATATTTGATGTGCTCGAAAGCGATAAAAGGAGAATCCAAATGAAACCAGAACGTAAAATAAACAAAGAGTTCGTAGACGAAATTAGGTATTTAAGGACACGGTATCCTAACGAAGATTACGAATACAAAGAAAATGACGAAGAAACAAAAGAGCTGGAATTTTAGATCATGAACAAATTGAAAATTAAACAAAATGGGAGGTAGAAAAATGAACTTTTACAGGCACGGCGATGTAAACTTATTTGAGGTAGATGAGATATGTGGCGAGATTGTTAAACATGATGGAAAATATATTTTAGCGAGAGGAGAGGCTACGGGGAGCGTGCACGAACTGTCCGTAGAAAAAATAGCCAACCTGCTCATAAAAAAAGATAAAAACGGGTATATGCAGTTCGAACTTTTAGAGGATGGAAAACTTATACATACTCATGACCATGAAATATTGACTATAAAAATTGGAAAATACGTCCAAATTCCAGAGAGAGAATTAGATCATTTCTCAAATTCCGTTGCTAGGAATGTGGTGGACTGAAATGAGAATAACTAGAACTCCAATAAAAGCAACAGGAGGAATTACTCTAGATGAAAAATCCAGAATGGAAGAGATAACTAAAAAATGGATCAAAATAGCTTTCAGAACAGATCCTATAAACAAAGAAAAAATAACCGATGCTATTTATCGGTTATACGAATCCGCAGGATTAAAATGTCCAAGAGTTGTAATAGTGCCAAGTCCTTTTATTGGTAAATTGGCAAGCGGCATAGCAGCTGCGGTGTGGTATATTAGAAAAAATGGTGCCACCCACGATTCCACATACGCTGCCACCCGCGCTGCCACACGCGCTGCCACAGACGATGCCACAGACGCTGCCACATCCGCTGCCACAGACGCTGCCACATACGCTGCCACATCCGCTGCCACACGCGCTGCCACATACGCTGCCACAGACGCTGCCACAGACGCTGCCACAGACGCTGCCACACGCGATGCCACACGCGATGCCACCCGCGCTGCCACCCGCGCTGCCACATACGCTGCCACATACGCTGCCACATACGCTGCCACACGCGCTGCCACATACGCTGCCACAGACGATGCCACAGACGCTGCCACATACGCTGCCACAGACGCTGCCACAGACGATGCCACATCCGCTGCCACACGCGATGCCACATACGCTGCCACAGACGCTGCCACAGACGCTGCCACATCCGCTGCCACAGACGCTGCCACATACGCTGCCACATCCGCTGCCACAGACGCTGATGTTAAAAAAAATTGGCTAAATTATTTAATAAAATTTTTTACACCAAATGAAGTAGATTTTACGATTAAATGTATCTCATCATCATGGAAGCTGTACCAAGGAGGAAATATGTGGGCATATTTTATGCCATATGCGGAAGCAATGAGAGATGTTATCGGACTTACAGGACTGGATTGTTGGAAAAAATATCAAAGCTGGGAAGACTCTAGTAGAGAAGGAGGGTTTAGATTCATGCACAAAAAGTTTTGCATTGTTTCGGATTTTCCTGAAAAATTAACTATTGACGACAAAAACAGACCACACAACGAGCACGGGCCATCTCATAGGTGGAGAGACGGTTTTGAAATTTATTCCATTCATGGAGTGCTATTCCCAAAAAATCTATATCTGAAAATAATTTCTAGGGAAATGGGAATGGCTGATATTTTAAAAATAGCTGATATAGATCAGAGAGTTCAGGCAATGAAATTTGCTAAAAACGGAGTAAGGGATTTTTATAAATCCGAAAACGGAAAAATGATTGATATGTTTTACAAAAAAGATAAAAACGAACGAGAGATAAGATATGAACTTTGGGAGATTCCTTCTGGTAAAACTTTTAATAAAGCAGTTCACTTTATGGTTTATGAGTGCCCCTCAGCTAAATTACATGGAGAACAAAGGGAATACGCGAAAGGTGTGCCTCCGTTTAGAACAGTCGCGGAATGTATGGCGTGGGGGATGTCGGATGATGTCCATACTCTAACTCCAGAAGAGTGGAAAAAGTTAGTTCCACTTGAACACGAATCGTAATTGCCATGATGAAACTTTTAATAGTGACAAATGATATGGAGTCAGAGGAGATTAAGTGAAAGAGATTAAAGAAATGAGGCAATAACCGAAACATATCTGATTATGATGACGAGAGCGGTCTAGTAGAAGAACTTGAGGATGCTGTTTTAGCTGTGATAGAGCGAATTAATCGCGATGAGGATATACGCTGCTCTCAGCTGACAAGGCGGCACGATTCATCAAGTGGTGGAGGAGATCAAAAGACTAAAAATTGGAGGCACAGAATGAAGCAAGCAATAATCGTTGATCTTGATGGCACATTAGCCAACTGCGATCATCGTAGGCATTTTGTTGAGCAAAAGCCAAAAGATTGGAATAAATTCTACGCAGGAATTGAAAAAGATACTGTTAACAAATGGTGTAAAACTCTTCTCCAAAAATTCCATGACACTTTTATTATTATCGTTTCTGGTAGGCCAGATAATTACAGAGACATAACTCTGAATTGGCTTGAAGCTCAATCCATTTTCTATGATAAGATTTTTATGAGGAAATCAGGAGATTACAGGACGGATTATATTGTGAAAAAAGAGTTATATGAAGAACATATCAAAGGTGAATATGAGGTTATTATTGTAATAGATGACCGCAAACAAGTCGTTAATATGTGGCGCAAAGAGGGTCTTGTCTGTCTTCAATGCGCCGAGGGAGAGTATTGAAAAGAGTAGTTCCATGCTTATTGAAAGATCAAAATCTGCTTCAGTGAAGGAGAAATCGAAATGAAGCTAATGTGGCTACTGTTAATATCTGTATTTCTAAGTTCTTGTTGCAGCGGTAAACACGGAATTACAAATAAACATATAGTCGATGAAACTAAATATTGTGAGAGTAATGGACTAGATGCGCGTTTGATACATTGTGAGTTTTGTGGAGATATAGTTTCTGTTGAATGTCTTCCAAAGGAGAATCATAAATGAAAACAATCGCAATACTGTTAATAGTAGGCGCAATGTTTGTTCTTTCGGAAGTAAGCGTTCTTATCCGCTCTGCTTTTAGGAAATATTCGGCAGATAAAAAGGAGAAAACTAAATGAAAACACTACTCACCGTAGTCATGTTGTTAACTGGGTGTTCACAAATTATGGCAGAGGATAGACCAGAGACAATGAGTAAAAAAGAATATGACGGACGCCTAGAGAATAGAAAACGATTGGAAGATAATAGGGATAGGTATCTTGGAATTATATCCACCAGAACCGCGATCTACATCATTTACGATTGGAAAGAGTTTTGTGAGAAGTATGGGCATAATTTTTGCGACACTTCGGAATATAATAAAAAAAAAGAAAAGCATCTTCGTAGATGTATTCATTGCAAGGCATGGAAAATGTGGACAACAATTCCAAAAAAAGAAATGGAAGAAATCTGGTGGGAGGAATGATATTTGGAGTTAGTTTGGCTATGAAAATCTGTAAGTGGGAACATGAAGAGATCGTATATCTTTGCAAAAGTTGCCCGATATGCGAAGCTAATATAGAGTTGGTGAAATTGCAGAAAACTATTTTTGAATTGATGAATATAAATGGGAGGAATCGTATAAATGGATAAGCGGTATATACTGATAAAGAATTTGCCTGACACAACTGCTGGGACGGTGTTTAAATTAAACAAAAATAACGATTCATATGAAGCTATTAATTCACACGGAAGAATTATTAAATTTTACCAACATGAGATTGACAGAAATCCCGAATGGTTTGAATTCATAGACGATCAGTGGAGTCCGAATATAGGAGAAGAATACTTTTATTTTTTAGGACATGGGGATGTTTGTAGAGCGGAGCGTGGGGAGCTTTACGGTGAAATTGATTTTATGAAATACGGCAACTGCTTCCAAACCAAGGAGCAAGCCGCCGAAGCCGCGCGACGCGTCAAAGAGACTTTACTGAAGTACCATGAAGAACTAAACCATGAATGAACTACTTGCACATTTAGCTGGGGATTATATTCTCCAAAACGATTGGATGGCTTTAGGTAAATATAGATCAAAAGGTATAGCCTTATTACATGGGATCGGATATACCATCCCTTTCTTATTTTTAACAAATGACATATTTTCTCTTTTTATTATAGGCTTTACCCATTCAATTATAGATCACTGGAAAATGGCTAACTGGATAGGACAAATTCGTAATTGGAATTTTAAAACTCAAGATGGTTTTTCAGCTGAACGACCAATATGGCTAACAGTTTGGATTGGGATAATCACTGACAATACAATGCACTTATTTATAAATCATATAGTTCTAATGAAGAACTAAACCAAAAAGGAGAATGAAAATGCCAATAGATACAACGCCAGATAATGCTGGAATGATTCGCATGCCATCAGAAGATGAAATTCTTGAAAGGAACTTCTCTTATCACGCACCTAAAGGAAACCAAGCCGAAAGGTACTTAACGATTAGAGAAACTGCTAAAGCCTTAGCCAAATTAATAAATAAAATATGTCCTCCGAGCAGAGAACGATCTCTAGCGATGACAAAACTAGAAGAATCGGTTATGTGGGCTAACGCCAGTATTGCAAGAAACGAGTAGATTAATAAAACGATTTGCCAGATGCGGCGTGGATATAGTGACACGCAAGATTTTAATAAAATCTATCTTCGAGCTAAAAAGTGTCATTCACTAATAAACAGAAGAATAGTCGGCGCAAACCCGACCTCTGGCGGTTAGTTTTTTATTGGAGGAGGAATAAAAAATGATAGTAATAAATGGAGTACTAATCGTTGTTTCTACAATTGGATATTGCGCATGGCTCTATTGTGTAAGTCAAATAGAACCTAACATAATCACAAAGATGTTAGTTTGTATAGGATTTGGGCTTTGTTATGGAACATGCCTAGTTGTGTGGATTAAAGAAATTGTGAAAGAAAAGAAACGTCAAAAATAAATGGTGGATAAATGAGAATAGAAGCAGAATCGCTGTATATAATAAAATTAAATGCGTTTGAAAGAACTTTAACTACTCTATATGAAGGATGTCCCAATGAACAAAAAGAGCCAATATCTGTTCAGGCTAGAGCAATTATCTTCGCCGCTTGCGTCATAACTGAAGCTATACACAATTCTAAATGAAAATTAAAATCTAAACTCCAATCCACTATAAAATCCGTATTCAAACTTCTTTTCATCAAAGTTATGTCCTGTAAATAGTCCTATATTTACTTTATCCCAAAACTTCTGAGCTGTTTTAGGAACAAATAAGTTTGAATATTCTGTGAAAGTTGGGAAAGATAGAGCAATAAGTCTATCAATATGAATAGACCCGCCAAGAACGCCTGTCCCTACCTTTTTTGCGTCAAAAGGAGTAACAAACCCAGCGTCTAACGTTAAAAATCTATACTCTACAAAAGGAGTAATAACCCCGCCTTTAGAATCTCTGTTCTCAATAGAGAAGAAATATGCAGGTGTAGCTGATTCTAAAATTGTTAGTTTGGTTTGTTGACCAACATCGTTAAACAAGTCTCTGAAAGAATACGAATACCCAGCAGACACAATTCCTAAAAATAAACCTAACACTAATACCAGTTTTTTCATATAATCTCCTTTATTTTTAATATTGTTCTATTATTTAAATATTTATGTAACATATAGTTTGCTTACTGTAACGGTTTTCCTATACCATCTCTTAAAGCGTATAGACCTAATCCAGCCAACACTTCATAAATCCATGGAGGAACAATTACTGGATGTCCAATAGCTGTAGATATAGGTTGAATAGCTCCTAAAACCACGCCAACGATTGCCACCCAAAACGTTTTACTTTGAAACTTACTTTTTTCTTCCATATTATCACCATCCTTTAATATTTTGTCTAGTTCATTCTTTGTTTTCAGTATAAACAATTTTCTCCTGAATCCGTCCTTCGGAATTCCTTTCAGTATCCATAAAATCATTTTTGCTTTTATCATATCTAAAAATTATAGTCATATTAATCTTGGGTGACTCCGTATCCCACAATAATTATTGAATCCCATCCATTTTGATAGAGGACGTAAAATTACTTTTCCAGTTTCAAAGCTGCATTTAGGGTCATACCCTCTACACTCAATCACTGTATCTTTATCGTATATCATTCCGCTATGATAAATTTGACCTGATTTTCCTCCTCTACCAAAAAATACCAAGTCTCCAATATCATACGTTGATACAGGAACAGTAAAATCAAATTGGTTTTGGCTGCCATCAGGCATTTTTAGTCCTATATGATTATAAATTCCTTCTACAATTTCAGAACAATCTAAAAATTCTGGGATATTCTTAAAATTTTTCCATTCATATCCATATTCATAAAGAATACCTATCAATTTACTAGAAAACATAACTAGCTTTTCTCTGATTGCTCTTTTTTCTAAAGACGTAAAATCTTCCATTCATTTACCATCCCCATACAAAAAATAAGTTGCTACTCCAGCTAAAAAAATAACTAAAAGCATACTCATTGCAGTTTGTAAAACTCTTCAATAAAAAATGCGGCTAATAAACCTATAGTAATAATACAAAAAGTTATAATCATAATAGATTTGGATGGCTTCGGATTCCGCAAAAGTTATTATGTCCCATCCATTTCGCCAGAGGACAAAAAATAACTTTCTCCGTCTCAAAAACAGCTACGGTGTCAAAAGCTCTAACCTCTATCATTTTAATCCTCATCCTCTGAATTTTTAGAAATTTGTTCTTCTTTTTTTATCCATAATTTACATTGTCCATAACGTGAAAAAATATTGCCATCACCATTGGCATAATAACTTGTTTGTCCTTCGCTTTCTTTTTCATACTTTGTACAAAATATCTGAACAGTGTCAAAGAATTTCATTAGTTCTGAAACATGATTTTCAATAATTTTATGCCTTCCTTCTCTTTGAGTATCTTTCATCTAGTTTCTTCTCTCAATCATCATGTTTTTTATATCGCTAATCATCTGATAAATGTTCTTAATGTCGTCCTTAATTTCTTTGTTCCCTTCTCGAATAAATTCGTTATTAAGCTGGTTATCCTTCTTTAGAACCGCCAAATCCGCTACTCTATCCGTTGAATCTTTTAAATGTTGCTGCAATATAGGAACTAAATCTTGCACTTTGCTAAGTTCTCCCTTCAACTCCACTATTTTTATATCTAATTGTCTGCAAGAAACATAAGTCCCTCTCCACATTTTGTAGAGTTTCGGGACATTTTGAATACTGATGTATAAAAAGAATCCTGACCATCCTAGCTTATTAAAAATAAGATCATCCACATTGTGTATAAATAAGTATTACAGTCTCATTGCAAAGATAAATATTCATTTTCCAGTAAATCTAATTCTTTTTTTATGGAATCAGTTGTAGTTCCTACGGAAAAACCATCTTTAATGTCCAACAAAGAATTGAACATTTGTTCCTTTAACTTTCTTCTTAGAATTCTTATTTCGTTTTTCCTAATATCGTTTTTTTCTGAAATGCTTTTATCTACAATACTTTCATCGGCTAAGTTAATTTTTTTGTTTTGAATATTATTTATTTTTTCGTCTGGTACATAAATTTTAACGCAATCTGTTGGTATGTTGACTTCATATCCACCAACAGTGGCTTGTAAAATTTTTCCAGTTCCTTTATTAAAAACAATAGTCCCAGAAAATAAACTGTCTGTAATGCTAAATAAAAACAAAAATAATATTAATTTTTTCATAATCACTCCTCATATGATTGAAGCCAAACAAAAGCCTCTCCTGTCGCATTGTCTTCTCTATATTTAAAAGTTCTATTAGCATTAACCGCTCTGCTAAAATCAAACTTTATAGATCCCACATTGGACAGATTGTTCCCAAACTGATATTCGCCAGCGTCGCTCGCAACAATAATATCGGCAGGTCTAAATGACCATCTAAAGCCAGATCCAGCACCTGACCCATTACATTCAATTTTATACGCGCCTGGAGGTACTTGGTTCTCCATATTCAAAAGTGTTTCTCCAGACAAATCTGCTGCATAAAAAAGTTGAATAGCTGTAAAATAATAAACGATATGACCAATTTTGTAAGTAGGCACAATATTTGATGAGCTATTATTCCTAACATGACCTATAAATCGCCATTTAGTATAACCACTTGGCATTGTTGGCCCTATCAATATAGATACATCTGCGCTACTAGCAATTACGCTCATTGTACTCCCATTAGATATTGCAAATAGTTTATACCATGTACTTGCAGCTTCGGATCCTGTATCTAATCCTCCATCTCCATTTATATTTAAAAAACACGATGTTGCTATATTTGCATAATAATCGGACATAATATTCATACCTAAAGATGTGATTACTATTTCATTTGTTCCAGAGCCATTGGTTGTAATGACTAAATTGTACATGATAGAACCTGTAGAAGCAGATGCAGGCACAGAAAAAGCGCCTGTCCCATCAAGAAATTGAGTAGAAACATTAGAGAGTTTTGGTAAAAACCCGTGTCTTACTGTAGTAGCATTATTAGTTGTATTATCCGCTAACGTTATTTCTGATTCTATTATAGAAGCTCCTAATTTTGTCACAGAAGATGGATCCATATCTGCGTCGTCAATAAATCCATCAGACTGAGACTGCAACAACTGGCTCGCCCCGTTAAACGCATTCCCCTGCTTTGTCACAGATGACGGATCCACATCTGCGTCGTCAATAAATCCATCAGACTGAGACTGCAACAACTGGCTAGCTCCGTTAAACGCATTCCCCTGCTTTGTCACAGATGACGGATCCACATCTGCGTCCTCAATGAATCCATCAGACCCTGTCTGCAATAGTTGACTAGCTCCGTTAAACGCATTCGCTTGTAGTGTGACAGAAGAAGAATTCTGACGAGCATTAGGAATTGTTCCTAAGGTTAAATTAGTTGCATTTAAAGCTGTAAGTGTGCTGCCAACACCAACAAAACCAGTAGAAGATGTAAGTGTGCCATAAGAAGTAGCAGAAGACAATGTAATAATCTGTAGACCATCAGTTAGTTGACCTCTTTTTGTTACGCTTGACGGGTCTACATCCGCGTCGTCAATTAATCCATTGCCATCAGCCTGCAACAGCTGGTTCGCTCCGTTAAATGTATTTGCTTGTAATGTAACAGAAGAAGAATCTAGCCTTTCATTAGGCAAAATACCAGTATTAAGATTTGCAGCACTGTTTCTAAACAAATGAGTTGCGTGTCCTAAATTATAAAAACATACTAGAACAAATCCAGTTAATACTATTTTTTTCAATTCTATCACCTCCTAATATTTTAATGTTTCTGGACTAATTAAAAAAGTCTGATTAATCAGCTTAACATTATTGTCCAACCCAGAATCGTAGTATTTTAATTGTAAATATTTTCCATCAACGCCTAAATCAATTTTTTCATTTTTTATCATAGGAATATACGAATACCCATCTCCTATAATAGAAAAAATTTCTCTTGTTGGAATAAACTCGCTAACCAAATTGAAATTACTTTTTAACCTTTTCTGAATATAGTAGGTAGGGCTATTTCCAAGAGCATTGTCCGTAAATGGAATATAGATGTAACGTCCTCTTAATGCAATGTCTCCTTGTAGAGCGTAAGTACTCAAAGCAACTGAATTTTTAGGTAGAACTGCTATTCTGTTTACTACATCCATATTACCCTTAAACCTTTTTTCTAAAATAACTTCCTGATGATTTTGAGATTGTTCTGAAATTTTGTTATATGCTGAATAAATAAAATTTTCGTCAATAACTAAAGAAGTATCTCCAATCGTATTGTAATCCACATCAATGGCACCTACTATTCCTAGAGTACTTACGTTTATTCTCTTATACCTATAATTACCTTCATCAGCAACTATAACATTATCCAGATCAGATCCTATTCCAGTGGCTTGGTGATAAGATGTTGCACCTCTACCTAAAGTTCCATTCATTCTTAAAAATCCAAGATTATTTTGAGAGTGTACTTTTACTCTTTCGTTCATCATGTCAACTAAAAACAGTTCATTGTTTTCATTAATAGCGTGCTGATGAGCAATATTAAAATTCGTAGTTCCTGATCCTAAACTACCGAAAGTTGAAAGTATAACGCCAAAAGGTGACCTATCAAATTTTACCAATCTATTATTTGTTCTATCTGAAAAAAATATAAAATCTTTATTTGCCGTTCCATTAAGAGGAAAATAATCAGATTCTATAAAAGTTGTACTTTGAATTACGCTATAATCAATATCGTCAACTGTAGCTATACTCGCTGTAGAAACAAGACCTAAAACAATAATTTCTCTTGGCGTAGTTCTTTCAAATTTCCTAGTAGTTACTTTATTCCCAAAATCGTTATAAACATCTACAATTAACTCCGAATCAGGCGATTTTTCCATAGTTAATAAAAGTTGTCCTGATTTCTTATGCGCCATTGTTCCAAAATTAAATAGTTTTACAAATCTATAAAAATTAACAGGATTCCTATCTTTTTCTTGAACAATTCTTATGTTATCAATAGAGATAGATGATATATTAATTCCGTTTACAACAAATCTAATTCCATAATATGAAAGTGTATCCGCAAACGGAATTTCTTCAGAATCTAAGTCTGTCCAATCTGATCTTACTGGAAATGAAGACAACTGTATTCTTACTTGTGTCCAGATATTGTTCGATGTGTTAAGCACACCACTAGTAATAGTTACTGAAGTAAAATTTGTGTCAAATGCAGATTGAGATTCGTCATTAACCTCTAAATCTACTCTTAAATTCGTAATGTTACCTATACTGGTAGTATATATTTGGAATGAGAGATAATCATTTTTTGATATTTTTGTTTTGTCATACCATTCACCAATAGAAAAAATATTCATCCTAGTCATTGAAGATTCAGTCACAGAACTGTTGATCCACATTCTAACCGATCCTGTTCCTTCAATTACGTTTGTTATATTTCTATTTACTCTTGTTCCAACCCATTGAGAACTTAAGTCCATTGTGTCAACAACTAAGTTTTTAGGTGAATCGTCTGTCTGCTCTTCTACGTCTAATTTGTGTACTCTCCCTCCAACAGATTCACCATAAAGTAGCTGCCCAGTACCGTTAGGATCATCAAAAGACGTAAAAGATTTAGCCAACAAACCACAAAACGGATACCATTGGTCTAACCTAATATCATAAACAATAACAGAATTGTTTATACCTTTAGGAAATTTATCAGGATCTTCGTAAGACAAAATATAATATTCTTTTTTTTTGTAGTAATGCCCAACAATGTTTTTATATGTGCCAGCTTTTATTAATCTGGTAATCAATGTTTTTATATTGTTGCTAATAATTCTGGATTCTTCCACGCTTGTTATTCTTGATCTTCTGCCACCATCATACCTCCTTATTCCGTCTTGAGAAGCAAAAATAAGAAATTGACCTGTATTGATAGCACTCCTAGGAGCAACTACTCCAAACCCAGAAACTAATTCGCTTATAGCTTGATCTCCTGTCCCAGGACTTAAAACTGAAAAAGATAAGTCTTGAATAGCATTCTGTTGACCAACAATTACTCTATCAAAAATAACATCTAAACTATTAATATCAGAAGTTCTAAAATCTAAGAATCTGTTCCAAGCGTAACTGGAGATAGCTAAATTGTTTAGAGGAGAATTTAACAAAGAATAATAAATTCTGCTTGGATAGTAAGTAGTACCTTGAGTTAAAACTTGAGTAGAAGTGTCTATTAAAGCTACGTTTCCAAGTAATAAATAATTGTTCTTTTGAGCTACATATTTAGCTCTAACATTAATTGAATCTGTGCTAAGAGTAGTTTCAACAAGCGGAGCAAACGAAGATGTGATAATATTAAATCTGTATATTGGATTAACTAAACCATCCCCAGTCATAATCACACTATCGTTTATCGTAGTAAACGACCAGTTTTGGTGTAGATTAATTGCGCTAGACAATGTAATCCAAACAGAATTAGTGTCTCCTGTACTATACACAATCTGATCTCCTATAACTGCTATAGTTATAGCTCTTGAGTAACTACCAGTAGAAGCATAAGCTCTATACAAAGCGTCAACGGAATGCGATGATCTAGGCTGCTCAACAAAAGGTTCTGACCCAGACCTTTTTACCATCGAACCATCAGAATTAGATATACAGTTGCACATATCAGAACTTTCGTTATCTAAAATGTTTGTCACGTCTGTCTGATCGTTTACTGCTCTTCCAAAATCAATAGGCCCTATCTGAATAGGTTCTGCGTACGATAAAGAACAAAAGAATAGGAATACTAGACTAGTCTTCATTTTGTTCCGAATAAGCAATTCTAGCCGCTTTACCTGAAAATGGAGAAATATATTTACTAGGAGTTCCTAACGTTTTAGATAATCCCTTAGCTGTTAAATTAGCTAATGGAGATGATTCTATAGCATTAACAATAGTGCTATAGATACCAAAAGGGAGTCTTGATCCTCCTTTTTTAGCAACTACTGGTAATAATCCTATTCTTATTCTTATCAACAAACTCTCTTTGGCGGCTAATTTTCCAAGTTCAGGATCAATAGAATATAACTGCCTCCTCAAATCATTAGCCATTGCTTCGTAAGCAGACGCTTTTAATGCTGACTTAGAATCTACTGTTTTTAAATAAATATTCCCAGCCAAATCATCCATATTTCTTTTTAATTCCATAGCTCTTGTAATATCAACTACTTCTCCGTTTCTTTTAATAATCCCTTCTTGCATATTATTAAGTTTAGACAGAAAACCTTCTTCTGAACCAATATCCGATTTTTTCTTTAGTTTATTTAGAGTATCTGTAGTTTCTCTAAGATTAATTGTCCCTTGCCTTTGACCACCACCAACACTAAATTCAGGTAATGGTTTTAGACCTCTAACTGCTTTTCCAATTTCAGACCGCACTTTAGTTGCCTCTTCATCAGGAGTAAATCCAACATCATATTTTCTAGTAAATCCGCCTAATTCGCTAGGAGGATACAAAGATTCTTTTTTAGTCGTTCTACCAATTTCTACGCCAAACACATCTTTCTCAATTTCGGTTACCTCTCGAGTAGTTTTAGGAATATTTGTTTTTGTAATTTTTTCAGAAATCGTAAAAGGAGTTCTAATTTGTTGACCAGAAGGTATACTAGAAGGTTTAATTGTTTGAATACTAGCTGGTTTATATTCTAAAGAAGGAATACCTTTTATATCAACAGAAGGAATTAAAGGTTTTTGAATTAAAGCTCTATTTTCTTCAGTTATAAATCTAATTTGATTTTCTATTCTTGATAATTCTTCTCCAGCTATGTCATACGCTTCTTTCCTATTTTTAAATCCAATTATTTCTGGAAAATCTTTTAAAGTTTGAGATCCTAGAGATGGTTTTTTTTGTTCAGCTAGCTTTTCAGCTATCTTTGCATTAGTATTTATAAAATGATTAGTTATACTTTCAGATAAATCTCGTCCGAACAGTTTTCTTAAATATCCTAATGCTTGCCCACCCATAGCTAATCCAGAGAATGTAATTCCACCTTTTGCCATGTCTTCAACTGTTTCTTTTACTGGCTTTCTTTTTATAGCGCCTTCAGTAGCTTCGTAGGTTAATCCTGTCCCTAAACTTTTACTAACCGATCTTCCTAAAGGACCAAGCGCTCTTATAGCTGGACTTACGCCAAACGCTGCGCCGCCAGTAGCTTCTGCCGCACCTAACTTTAAAGATTGACCAGCTAGTCTTCCGAAAGCCCTCCCTGTTGCCATTTGAGGTGTTAAAATTTCTCCATCTAAACTTCTTTCCGAAGGAATACCAAATTCTTCCGCAAAAGATGTTCCAAATTCTTTTGCTTCTGGCGTAGTTGCTATTTTTTTAGTAGCTTTTAAAATTGGTAAAAACGGAACAATATTCTCTTTAAGTTTAGAAGTTGCAGTTTCAGCTAGGGTTTTAGGCTCTTCTGTTTCTACTTCAAAAGTCCCCTGATCTGTTTCTATTTGATAAACAGCCATTATCTAATCCTTTTAAAACTTTTTATTTTTATGTCTTTAGGTAATTGGTTTAAAATTTCTTCTGGTATTTCTTCTAAAGCGCTACTATTTTTTTCATTTAACAAAGGTAATGGATTTGATTTTCTTACTCTTTTTTTTATTCCTTCCACAGGAGAATATGTTTCAGTTAAACCTAAATAGGAGCTCTCAAAATTATCTTTTTTATCTTGTAAAATATCTATCATCTTTCTAATTCTATTTATATTTGTTTTTTCATCTTTGTCTTCTTCTGGCATAATAGGCCCAAAAACTTCTTTTTCAGTAGGTGTAAATGCCGTCCCGCCACGCTCCCTAACAAAATCCGCAAACCCTAATCTAAGCGTAGTTAATATATCCTGCTCTTCTTTTGGAAGAGTACCTATAATTTCTCTAAATTTATTATATGGAGAACTAAATAAACCAGTTACATTAATCCTTTTTTTTATAGCCAAGTTTAATCCAGATTCTATATTATTAGCCAATTTAGTTTGATTTATTAAATCAGCATACTGAGATTCAATTTTTGGAGGAACAGTATATCTATCCCCCGTTTTTTTTCTCTCTTCTTGCTCTATCCTATTCTGTTCTTTTATATCTTGAAGATCAACCATTCTTTCTGTTTGATCTTCAAATCTTTTACCAAATCTAACATCTGACCTTTCTTCTCTTTCTAGTTGACGAGACTCTACTCTTTTTTCTTTTTCTAACTGATTAAGATAATCTCTTCTTTTAGTAACTAGCCCAAGCTCATCAGGAGTCACTAATTCGTTTGGATCTAACCCTGTTTTAACACCACTAAGAGCCTCTACTCTACTAATCGGTATTCTTTTTCTTCGTTCTTCTATATCTTTTAAAGCATAAGGAACATAAACATCCCTTATTCCACCCAAAAATCCGCCTAGTCCAGCTAAAATATTATCATCAGCCATTCGGATACCTCCCAAAAGAAAGTAAACTTGGTCTAGTAATTCTTTCATAATAAGGATCACGCAAATTAGAAATTTCAGACTGAATCTTAGGACGGTTCGCATACCGTAAAGCGCCTACTGTCCCAGCAGTACCAACCAACCCAAACAAACTGTTGTATAGAGCAGATTGGTAGTTTGTTTGAGGTAAATACTGCTGTTGCAAATCTATTCCTCTTTGCCCATACAAATCCGCAAGTTCTTCTTTCCTTCTGCCAGAAGCTATATTTGCCTGCAATTCTTCACCCTCAGCTCCTTGTCTCATTTTCTGCAATGCTACCTGTCTAGCATACTGTTCTGCTTCTTGAAGGTCTAACCCAGCCATTTCAGCTCTTCTTTTAGCTGTTTCGTATACCAAATTTATTCTTTGACGATTAGCCCCAAACCTTTGTCTTGAAAATGTCCGTTCAGACTCGCTAATTAATCCTTTAGAAACTTCAGGAATACTTCTAGGATCAATACCAGACAATCCTGAAAAAAATTGTCCTCTTGTCCTAGCCAAAAGTTCTCTAGCTCTTTTTTGGCTTTCTAAAGTTTTAGGAGTCAATCCTTGCAGATAAACGTCTGTTCCTAGCTCTGACCTTCTACGTTCTTCTTGCAAATCTCTAGGCATTTACACTACTCCTTTACTACTAACAGTTGGCTGACCATACTTTGATCCAATATAAGTTCCTGCGATTGTTCCTACTGTGCTTCCTATATCGTTAAAAAATTTATCCTGCTGCTGTTGTCTTCCATAATCTCTTTCTGATCTTAATCGCGATTCCTGAATTCTGCTCTGCCTTTCTAAATCTCTGCGATATGATTCTTCTTCATACCTACGTCTTAAATCTGCCTGTGTTCTTCCAAACGATATTTGCTGCCTTTCTAAAGCTGTTCCACGCTCTGAAGCTAAACTTTCAGAAATTCCTCTACCAGCTTCTATCTCTTTTTTAAAAGTAGTCTGATACGCAGCATTTTGAAAAAACAGATCGTCTTCTTCCTGCAACCTTAAATATTCTTGCTCAGTTCCAGACTGAATTCCAGCCGCGCTTCTGGCTAATTCGCTCTGTAAATCGCCACTATAAAGTAACCCTCTAACATTAAGATTCTCAGCTATTTTAGGAGCTATTTGTTCTTGAAAGTATCTACCTCCATACTCTTGCTCTCCTGCTAAAAATTCTTCTCTTCCTCTACCAAGTTCGCTTTCAAGTCCAGACTCGAACTGACTAAGTTCTTCTTCTCTCTGTCTCTTTAATCCTCTACCTGAAACTATATCTTGAATGCGTTTTACATCTTCACCAGTTTCTGGAGATGTTTTTAAAAATTCACCATAAATATTACCCTCTCTTAAAGGATTTATTACATCTATATTTAGAGGAATAGCACCTCTTTCTAATTGAGACGGTTCTGGCAACCTTTTATTATTTTTTAAATATTCAAGTACAAACCTTGCGTTTCTCTCCGCTAGAGGAATATCTTTTTCATTGCCCTTATCAGTCTTGTATGACTTTTTAAATTTATCTAGTAAAAAATTATATAGTTTCTGTTCATCTAATCCTGTTTCTTTTATTCCACCCAATTCTCCATACAAATTTAGTCTCTCTTGTAACTCTTCATCGGTTAGTTCTGGCTCTTTCCCTATATCTGTTTGTCCCAAGAATTGTTCATACGCCTGTCTCTTAGAAGGTAACGAGCCAATTATCTGCTCAAGTAACGGAAGAATACCTTTACTTGGCTTCGTAGCTAACTTAGCTCTTGTTTCTGGAGATAAGTTACCTGTAGATTCTATCTCGTCAAGCAACGTATCTATATCTATTTGTCCACCACGCTCTCTAGCTAACGACTCTAAAACTTTCTTGTCAGAAGATTCAACTCTATATCGTCTAGCCATCAGATATATGCTCCTCTACTATTTATTTCTGGTCTAAACTGTTTGTATCTAGGAACAGATGTCATCATTCCTTTTAAATCGTTAATCCTAGCTCTTGCCAACGCTTGTTTATTAATCCATTTTGAATCATCTAAATCAGAAAGACGGTCTGCTTCCGCTAAATCTAAAATTGCAGGATCAAACTCTTCTGGAACTTCAGTAGAATCTTCATCTTCGTTTACCATGTCATACACTCTTTTTATGTATGTATATGGAAAAATATATGTGTCATTTGGATTCAAAAATAGTTGAAACCCTAAATTGTCCTGCTTCTTAATTTCGTATTCTGTTCCTGAAGGAACAGTAGATTTCGCAAAATTTATTAGTCTAATTCTTGTATCAGACTCAACTCTCTTAACATGATATCTGTCTTTTCCAACTATAAATAAATCCCCTTCTTCAACATTATCTAACCAAGATGTTCCAGACCCAGTAACTAAATCATCATCTTCAGTTAAACTTACTGATCCTGTAGTATAAGAACTCTCAAACTGGTTTTTTCCTAACATTAAAAACTGTTCTGGCTCACCAGTATTACTAATCTCAGAATTCAATTCTCTAATATGATGAAGCGATCTTTCTCTAATAATTCCATCATTAATCCAACTACCAAACTCTAGTATCTTCTTAACTTCGCTTGGAAAATAATAAAATCTGTTCCAAATCGTAAAAGTCCTAGAACTAGCCGTATCTTCTTTAATTGCAGAATAAAGAGTACATTCTGTAGCGGATACTCTACGTCTAATTCTGTACCAATTTTTACTATCTTGCGGTTGAAAATAACGTCCTTCCATTGCTGTAGTTATACTTGCCGCTCCACCAAAAGTAACCGTCCTACTATCAACAGTAATATTACAAGTGCCAGTAATATAATTTTCTATAGTTCTAATCTCTCCAGTTCTAATCAAATGTTGCCAATTAATACTAGAATTATTGCAAATCTCTTTATACGATTTATTGATCTTACGAGCCGCTAAAGTCCTATACTCAAGAACTTTTTTATCTAGTTTTATACGATCGCAAAGTTCGTCTATGAAACTTCCAAAAAGCATTTTAGTCTTTTGTCCCTCTACTTTCTTGACCTTTAGGCGGAGATGTTACCCAGTTCCATCTTACCCGTATTGCCCCAGTCCCTGTTTTTGTAACTATCAAACCATATCCTAATTGTTCTCCTATTGGAAAATAATCACCAGTAGTATCAATATCATAAACCGTAGAAGTTGATCCTGAAAAACCAACCGCTGTGTCTGAAGAATTTCTGTATTGAAACTGCGCTGTATCAGCAGTAGTTCCAGAAGTCACAGTAATATCTGCAATAATAATAGCTGAAGTTGCTACTCTAAAATTAGCTGTAGTTCCAGAAATTTCTGTTGATCTCCATAATTTGTAATCTCTTAAATCATATCCAGCATACAATTTAGATTGATACAAACTAACTAAAACCACTAAACTAAATAATATTTTCTTCATAAATTCCCTCCTATTTTAATTTTTCTTCTAAAATTTTTAGTCTGCTATCAATCTCTTTTAAGGACTCTACAACCAAAGCCTCAAATCCTCTAAGAGTAAAAGCCCTTAAATCAGCTAGAGTCCTACACTGCATCATAAATTTTGAGCTAAAAGAACTTAACGCTTGCGAGTATTCAGTATTAGCAAGAGTAAGAGTTAAATTTATTATTGTAGGAACAGAAATTGACATAATTAGACTAACACCAGATTGCGCTTAAATAAACTCTCATACGCATTTTTGTATTGAACTATTTCTTTATCTAAACTGTAGTTCTCTTCTATTTCTTTTCTTGCATTCTTACCAATTAATCCACGAGTCTCCTTATCATCAATAAGCAATTCTAAATATTCAACCCACTCATCTTGATTAGAAGCTAAAAGCCCAGTTTTGTTGTGATCTATATTTAAATTGTATGGAGGAATATTGCTTGCAACGCAAGGTATTTCTAAAGACCCATACTCTTCCCACTTAATCTCACTTTTACAATTAGAAAAAGAATTGGTGTATAAAGGAGCAATCCCTATATCTATATTCAACGATTTAAATTTCCACGGATACGATTCTACAGACATCCACTTTTCAATAATAATTCTATCCTTGTCTATCCCTTTTAACGAACCATCATAATGTTGTCCCATAATTACAAGTAATACATTTTTGTGTTTGTCCATAATTTTAGATATAGCTTCTTTTATTTCTATAAAATCTTCATAATGTGACCACCCACCCTGATACCCAATCCTAATATAATCGTCTTTAACTAAATTTATAGGAAACCAAGTTTCAAAATCAATAAAATTCTTTATAACCTTCACATTCTTAGCTCCACGCATTTTAAACATTCCAGATAAAATAGGGCTTGGAGTAGTAATTAAATCAACTGCTCTGATTGTTTCTTTGAAAATTTCCATTTTTTCTTGGTTCTTCAAAATGTCAAATCCGTCTCGCCCATGTTCCCATAACGAAACCTTTTCATCATTATCCATTACCACATAAACAGACTTTGTTCCGTGATCCTTGTACGCAGGATTGTAAGGACTTATATCAAAAATATTATCATCATAATCTAAAACAAATTTTTTCTTTCCTTTATTTTCTAGCACATAGTCAAGATACTTTTCGCTTGTAGCACATTGCGATACAATCACGTCACTTACGTCTGTCCATAGTTCCTGTTCATCCATATTTTTAAGCATGGAACTAGACGCGCAAGGAAAATAATCTTTTTTAGATAATTTTCTGAACGGCTGAGCAATCCTATAAAAATTGCAGCCATTCTTGTATCCTTCTACAGCATATACTTGTATTAAGCCGTTTAAAATTTTGCATTACCTCCAATCAATCAATCAATTACCCTTAAATCTCCAACTTCGTTCTTAAACCTTTTCAGAAATTTGTCCTGCTCTTTTGCTCTGTCTTTGTACGGAATTCTAGGATCAAAATATTTTCCATACTCTTTATCAAACACTATCCATGTAGGAATACTAGCAATAGCTCTCCTAGTTCTACTATTTGACCATCCATTATTAGCTAACCTATTTAGACTTCTTTGTTCTTTACAGTTTTTTAGAGTATCTTGTAGTTCCTGCATTCTTCTTTTTCTAACTTCAATCTTATAAATATTAATTTGATTTATTAATCCAATCATTGATTTTGCTTCTTTATTATCGCAGCTTGCTAAATATGACATACTACCTCCAAAGTTAAGAGGGAGATGACATTTTGCCATCTCCCTCTTAAAAATATTATCTACGCCACTTAACTACTCCTCTAACTGCCTCTCCGCTGCTCCCTGATGTTTTAAAAAAGAACAATCCGTTTATAAACCGAATACCAACACCAGCAGCATCCGTTATATCGAAAGTCTTTTCATAATTTCCCCTACGAGGTTGAGCCGTACTAGCAGCAACATCTCCAGAAGTAATTGTTGCAGAGGATTCAAACATTACCGCAGGAGTAACTCTTTGTCCAGATTCAAACGTAGAATATGCAATAGATGCAGCAACAACCGTATCTAACACAATAGCCCAGTCCAAAGAAGTGTGAGCTCCAGAAGATAAATAAAATCCTCCAAACTCACCTGAACCTGTGGCGACAGTTCCAGAAGCAGCCGCAATAGCTGTATAGTTCCATCCTCTACCACCAGCTACTAACCCTGATAAAATATCAGCATATGCTGCCCGATTCATTATAAATAATGAACCTATAAAAAAATAAAATAATAAGTATTTTTTCATATTATAGCCTCCTTATGCTGAAGCAGTTCCAGTAATCTTTCCACTGGAATTCTCTGCTAGATATTCAAGAGTGTATTCACTCTCTACATAACCTCTTCTTTGGCCACCCACTTTACCAACCTCTTCAAAGAAAAGAGGTCTTAAAAATGCAACGCTAAAATACTCTTCTTGCAAAATAGAAACTTGAGTCGCAGGCATATTTCTTTCAAGATAAATGTCCATAGGCCCGAAATCGCTATCGTACCGATCTACAGCAACAGTACGTTTTTTGCCATTAGCATCAATGTTTCTATTTAGTGGAGCAGTCCATGAAGAAATAGTTCTCTTATTGAACCCTCCAACATAAACAGCGTTCGGTTTACCGCCAGCTGTCCATATGTCTTGCAAAACGCTATTAAACACAGTTTCGTCTAATGGTAAACTGTTTGCAGAACCAGTATTAGTTGTAATAGCTGTAAGTATGCCATTAAGTGTTCTTGCTGTACCTGAAGCGCCTGAAGCAGAAGCTTGGTTTATAAGAGCTGAATTCATATCTCTTGCCAACTCTTTTGTTTTAATCATTCTCTGATGGTCAAACTCTGTTCCACTGACACCAGCTTTATTAACCTCGTCTTGTGTATAAGAGCTACTAAACTCTTTACGGGAAATTTGGGTATAGTTAGTAACCCTAACCCTCTCAGTAACATCACCACTAGCAAACGCCGCTGTTGATCCTTCTACCTCCGCATTTCCACTATCAGCTGCTTGTAGAGATTCTGTCAACCATTCATGAGTTCTATGAGTAGCTGTTTTCTTCCCAATTCTAGACATAGTTACCGTTTCTTCTGGAGAAATATTGGTAATCAAATTTATTAAATCTTCTCTATTACCTACAGCTCTATAACTCAGTTATGTTATCATTGGCTTTCTATTTCCAATATCCACTTATTCCTAAGTGGCTCAGGTCATGTCATCCCTTTCGGGTGGGTTATTTGTGTCTTTTATATTTATTCAAGACTGACCGTCACACACGCCCGAGAAGCCTTTCGTAATCTTCTCTGCTGGCTCGAAGTTGTCCGTTCTGGATATTCTTCGAATTAAACCCATTCACAGATAAACAAGCATGATAAGCAGAATGACAAGAACGGCAAAGAATAACTCCATTCCAAACATCAAATCGTAATTCTTGATATTCCTGATAAGATTTAATGTGATGTGCTACTCTTTGATTAGTTGATCCGCAATTCACGCAAAAAATATCTCTATTAAATATAAAGTCTTTCCAATTTTTATATCTAACAGTTGTCCTTTCAAGTTGAACTGCTTTTGTTCTTCCGCCTTGCCAATTCGGATTATTTTCTCTAATTGTCCAGTATCTGCTCTTACCTTTAGATGCTAAGGACATTTTCAGTTTATGTTCTTCTGAAAATTTCTTTCCTTTTAAGTATGAACTTTGTGTTCGAGTTTTTATATTATGTTTATTTAACCAACTAAAAACTCTTGAAGAAGAAACTTTAAGTTCATCAGCAATATATTTCATTGTTCTACCATTACAAACATATTGCTGGTATAACCAATCTTTATCCTTCAATTCTGGACACGGAGAATATCTCATGCTAATTTATTGGGACTCTTCCGAATCTATATAATTATTCTGTCCCATCTTAAAAACCTCCTATGAGAAGGTTATTTTGCCATACCAGCTTCTTGAGCGTCAGAAATTCCTTTTAAAAGAGAAGATAAAGCTTCTTTTGGATCTTTACTTTCTTTCCAATTTATCAATTCTTCTCTACTCTGCGTTCTTGGCTGTCTTGATCCGCCAACTTCTAAAAATTGCTTTTCTTTTTCTGCGATAGCCTTTTCTCTATTAGAAAGATGTTCTTCATGCTTCATCAGTTTGTACGCTTTTTTAGCTCTAGTAAGAAGTCTCATAGACGCTTCTGGATCAACTTTTCTCATAAATTTTTTGATCTTTGGATAAAAAGTGTCTATATCAGACTTCTCTTGTTCAGCCATCTCCTCTACAAACTCTTCTGCATACGACAAATCAAGAGAATCTAGTTCAGCTTTACTTACTTCTTGGCTAATACCTTTATTAATTTCTAGCCAAGCTTTAGACCGTTTGTCTCTACGGATAGCAGTAATCTGATCTTGTAAACTGTCAAGCTCGTCTTGCTGATCTCCAGTTAAACGTTTCTTGTTTTCAAGCTCATCTATCCTCTCTTGTTTCTCTCTAATTTCTGAAACCTGTTCTCGCAAATCAGAAATAGCTTTATCTTTTTTCTTTAGCAGATCAATATATTTCTCTTCACTTTTTAACGAGCCTTTTTCACCCTCGCTCGAATCAGGGGAGTTAAGAGAATCTTCAGATGACAAATCTGAATCTGTCATGTCTTCTTTTTCTGGCAACATTTAATAACCTCCAATTTTTATTTTTACCGTTTAATAGCGGCAAATCTTGTTTGGCGGTAAGTAACAAAAGTTCTACCTATCCTCTTACCGCCAAATGAGAACGCCGATCAAGACATTCTCTGAATTCATTGAGAATAATCGTTGATCGGCGTTTTTTTTGAAGGCTAATTACTACTTTTTAATATTTTGGCTTTTTAGGTTTTTTCTTTCCCATATTGATCCTCCTTATTACGAAAGAAGATAACCTTATTGTTTAGTATCGGCTTCTCTATCTCTTTCTTAAAATATCTATCGTAAATTATTTCTTTTCCAAAATCTTCCTTGAATAAATTTATAGAAATTCGTTTAGAACAAACTTTAGAAATACCCTTTACAAAGTCTTCATCAAACACAAAATCACATATCTCGTTCCCATTGTATAGATCAATTACAACATAATCAAACCGTTTGTCACATGTTTTTATAAAATCTTTTGCATCTATTTTTATAAAATCGTGTCCTACATATTTGTTCTTTGGTTCTCTAATATCAATACCCAAACAACCCATAAACTTATATTTACCCCAAATTTTATATATCAGATTTGCAATAGTTCCATTACCATACCCTAAAATTAAGATGTCTTTTGGTTGTTCTGGAGGTATCATATAGCTCCAGTATGTGTACCCAAATAATGTTTCTGACGGTTCTATTGATTGAATATAATTCAAATCCAGAGTAAGAGTTTCGCCTGTATCAAGATTTATTGTTTCCATTTTTTCCTAAACATTCTTCTAATTCGGAATAACTCATGTCACCTTTCCATTTCCTACAAATACCACAAATCTGTCTTAAATCACTATCATAATCTGGAAAATTTTTGAACCTGTGCTTCTTCTTTGTAAGAGTTTCTCCAGTATCAAGTTTTATTGTTTCCATTTCTCTTCACTTCACTTTTAAGACCTGTTTCTTTCTTAACCTTCATATCACCCCTTAACGCTTTTATTACATCCTCGCTATCAGTATAAACGTACTCGTCGGCATTCATATTGTCTTTATGAACACAATATTTATACCCATTCTCAGCAAAATCTATATGAATAGAAGTTATTTTTCCTTTACCTTTCTTCCCAGATTCTACCATACCACCATAATTATGAGCCATGTTTTCCCTCCAAAAGTTCCGCATATAATCTTCTTACATAACTATCATTTTCTTTGTTTATACGTTCAGGACTTTTTAAACAAAATCTTATGCCAGCAATGACTCCGTCTTGGAATATACGAGTGTTCACATCTATATTCTGGCCTACTGCTGGCTCAAAATATATTAACTTATCTTCTAGTTCCTGCTTAAACCATTCCCATCCTTCACTAACCAAAAACTGTTCTGTTATTCTAACCTTCTCTTCTTTTGTATATTTTCTCATATTACCTCTTGTGGAACTCTTTTGTTTGTAGGAATAATGTTCCTAGACAATGACTCCGCTTTCATCTCTTGCTCAAGAGCCATAACTCCTTCAACCGCTTTCTTTTGTCCTATATCAATATTCTGAACCCTACGCAATAAAAGTACAATCGCATTCTTCTCCTCAGAAGAAGCATTCTGAAATGTGTCTGTTTTTATGAACGATTGCATCTGAATCAAATAGTCTTGAGTATCTATTTGCGAGTCTGGAACAATATCGTATTGACCACTCATAATCCGTTCAATAGATTCTTGAGGAGATAATATGTTTGCTTCTTTCGGTTTTGGAATAACATTTTCTATATTAAAATCTTTCGATAATTTGTCTAACAATTTCCACTGATTAACACTACTCTCCAAAACTATTCTTGTTGACATGGCTCTTTCAAAATATAAAATAGAGTCCTGCCTCTTCTTAGCTTTTTCTGTTAATGGTTCATTTGCAAACATATAATCATAATTAAATTTCATCCCTTTTGGAAACAACTCTTGTAAACTCTTGTAATCGCTAGTTCCTAAAACTTTAACAATTATTTCTTTTGGCAACTTTTTCATGTTGTGCCACGTTAAATTCATTAACTCTTTAAAACCTTCTTGCATCCTATCATAAAGAACTTTAAACCTAATTTCACTCTTATTCGTTCTAAGTTCAGATTCTCCTAACGTTGTCTGACGTTCTGGAGCTCTACCTTGAAACAGTTCCGTCAATCCTGTCCTCCTCTGTGCATACTCCCAATACAAGTCAAACGATCTGTAATGCTGGAATATAGATCCATAATCGTAAGACGGTATGAAAATGTTTTGTCTTGGATTCGGAACTGGATACCACCCGTTAGGTGTCATCTGGACAAGCTCAGGATCAAAACCGCCAGACGGATCGTAAAACGTAGGAGTCTTAACTAACTTCTCTACAGCATTAGAAACTTGGTTGTGCGCATAGTCCAGCTCTTCTTGCGATTGTTTTATTAGCCAACATAACGAATCGCCATACGGACGGTCTTCTCTCGGATACGGCTGAAATTTCCAAGCATACGGTCTGATAGGATCACCACTTATTTCATCAATATCTTTATTCTCAACCTTTCTAAATATCTGACCTCCGTTAGGAGAACACCAAACAATCAACTCTACTAACTCAACGTCCCCGCTTTCTTTGTTCTTGTGAGGATATGTAACGTAACATTCCATCAGGTATCTCATGTTCCTAGAAAATCGTTCAGTAAGAGATGTTCTTGATACTACATCCCTTGCTTGCATAATCTCGTTTATTCCAGATACATAAACCCCATTACCTTTTGATAGATTTTCTATTCCTTTATAATATTTTTTACCATCAGAATCGTTTAACGACTTCCTAATTTCCCAATCGTTCTCGTCTAACGGAATCAACTCAAATATATGATCTGTGTTCCGAACTTGAACACCAGAAGCACTCATCGGCAATATCAAATTTTCTACTGGTATCCTCTTCCATATAACCTTATTTCTTTGACCATAAATGCCACTCCCATAAATACATTTTATAGGTGCATTACCAGCCTTGTACGCAACATGAATAGCTTTATCTAACGTGTCTAACGAATCATCAATATAATTCAGTACAACCCAATTCATAACAGACTCTGCAAGTTTAGACGTTCTTACATCCTCTTTTCCTATCCCACGCACACTTACTATTTTGTTTGTATCCGCTTTTATTGAGCCAATAGTGTTAGCATGAGCAGTATCTACCAACGTTGGAGTTAGACCTACACAATAGTTGGACGCATTCTTCCACGGATCATTAACCCTTGACTTGTAACCAGCATAAGAATACTCCTCATACACACGCATTGCGTTCCAACCATACGATTCTCTGTCACGAATATCTTCCGCAAGTTTATTTATAATATAAACAGATAAGTCCATATCATCAATATCATTAACGATTGATTCCTCTTGTACCTGATCTTGTACCTGATCTTGTACCTGATCTTGATCTATCTGCCCAATCTCATCAACCACTTTTTTTAACCCTCAACTTAACATTCATCTCTATAATCCGCATCGTAGGATCACCTATATACTTTTCGTTGAAACTAATAATCTCAAAATTTCCAACAAATCCATAATGTCTCCCTAAATGTAACAATCCTAAATCTTCACAATAATAACAAAACGAATTCGCATTCCAAAAACTCTTGTGAGTCGGATCTTGAAATGCTCCCCTCCCATCTGTCGTCGGTATTCTCATCTCAACTATCGCCCCATCTTTACAAATTCGCCATATCTCGTTCATCGTGTTTATAGGATTCGTTA
>Ga0209343_10001332_pt1 | contig 33393 bp, 31 predicted proteins | sample RifCSPlowO2_02_FD_184026 | JGI IMG/M metagenome (GOLD analysis project Ga0209343, IMG submission 184026) | Groundwater microbial communities from Rifle, Colorado - Rifle CSP2_plank lowO2_0.2 (SPAdes) (version 2) | ecosystem: Environmental > Aquatic > Deep subsurface > Groundwater | place... | reverse complement strand
GTAGAAGAGATTTGGTACCGAGGGGTAGTCACTTTTGATCAGAAAATGAATGAAAGCGCGACCGGTGAATTTGCAAGCGGTGAGATTGAGGATTACGGGCCAAGTGAATCGCAAAAAGAGTATTGGTTGTATTGCGATCCGTATCCTCTGGTCTTAAATCACGGCGAGGAAAAAACAGTAACAATCAAAGCGGATCCATTTTCCCAAAAAATTAAATCTGTTGCCTTGAGCACTTTAGTCGCGCCCGACAATGCTATAAGAAAAATAACCCAGAAAGGGAATAGCTTTACCTACAAATCAAAAAAGGTTGATGGTCCAAAACGCGATGAGCCCGACTTTATTTCTTACTCGGCAGAATTTACCGATGGCGAAGAATGGTGGGACTTCTGTCCTGTAACGGTGCACCATGATGAGCCAACGATAGAAACCCCAAGCAGAAGAAGTTTCCCCATTCCCTCTGAGACTCCGGCGCAAATAGAGACCGGATCAGGTGGCTCAACAAAAACCGAGCCACCAAAGTCACCGCAAACCGACTCCCATCCAATCCAAGAAGGAGCCCGTGCTTTATAATCCTAAATACCAGAGTTCTAATAATCTCAGGACTCAGGAGCAATCTCTACGGTTTTCTTCGAATTTTGCTTCTGATATGTTTTCCGCTTTAATTTGATAAAATACTGATATGAGAAACAAAACCTTAAAACCTTTTAAACCTGGCGATAGAGGTATCCAGTGGGGAATAATAGGTGGCGGGTCTGTAGTTGAAAAGAATAGCATATCTTTCAATAGAATTCCGCAAAGTAACTTGCAAGCTATCTTTAGAAGGGATATCGCTGTTGCAACTGAAACAGCGCATCGATTGGGTGCTAAAGCATCATATTCTTCTGTAACTGAGCTATTAGCAGATCCAGATGTTAATACCGTTTGTATTGCTACTCCACCAGGCTTGCATTTAGAACAAGCCATACTGTGTGCTGATGCTAAAAAACCTACTTATATTGAAAAGCCTTTAGCGCGAAATTATACAGAGGCTTTGAGGATAGTTAAAGCATTCGAGGAATCAGGTACTCCTCTATTTGTAGGACACTACCGACGGGCTCTTCGTCGTTTTCAACATCTTAAAGAAGTTCTTGATGACGGAATAATCGGCAAAGCGATTGAGATTGATTTTCGTATGTGCCGACAATATCCTCCTGATCCAAAAAAAGAACCGCAAGGGTGGATATATGATCCAAAGTTTTCAGGAGGCGGAAAATTTATTGATATTGCACCCCATACCATTGATTTACTTATCTACCTTTTTGGTAACTTCAGTAGTATTAATAGTAGGGCAATAAACTCAACTATTACTCCTCGGGTTGAAGATGTTGTTGTTTTTACTTTCAATACAGACTCGGGGGCTGTTGGAACTGCGAATTTTAACATGGCTTCTGCAGAAAAAAGTGACCAGCTTATAATCTCTGGGACGAAAGGAGTGATTAAGTTGTCAGTGCATGGAGATGAACCTATTAAGATCTCGGGAGAACACAGCGAGTCTGAGATTACTGATTCTATCCCAAATCCTATAGAGGAACCTATGATCGCGAATGTTGTTTATAGCCTTTTGGGTAAAGAGCTTCCACTATGTTCGGGGCAGGACGCACTACCTACAATGAAAGTTATAGATGAAGTTTTGGATGAATACTATGGTGGGCGATCTGATGATTTTTGGAATCGTCCGGCTTCATGGTCTCGCAGGGGTGCCGAGAAAATTTCTAATTAAAACAATAGGTGGTTAAGCTTGGCTTTATTTCTTCCTACCTCTGCCGCACTTCACCAACCTGCCTGCCGGCCGGCCGGCATAGCTTAAATTCTGAAATGTTTGAAGGACTGAGGCATAATTATCGTGCATAGTAATTCTAGGCTCGGGGAGCCACAGATTTATGCTATACTATGCCCTAGAATGAAATTATCCGTTTCAAAAAATATTAATTTGTTGAGCATCGCATTTCTTCTTATATTCCTTGGTTTTAACGGTGCTCAACAGTATGTGACCACCTTCTTCTCACAAGCTAATTTACCTAATTTAGGGTTCCAATCCCTAATTCTTGTTTACCTTTTTTTCACATTATCTGATCCATTAGCGTCGGTATTTGTATCAAAGTTTGGATCTAAAAAAGCTATGCTTACCGGAGTAATATTCTATGGTCTTTTTATATTGTCTTTACCGACTAAATCGTCTGTTGTTATTTATCTAGCATCAATCCTTATTGGTATTGGAGCTTCTTTGCTTTGGGTTGGACAAAATAGTTATTTAGTTAGAGCCAGCGATCGAAAATCATATAGAGAAAATTCTGGCTATTTTAATATGCTTTTAATGGCTGGGTCTGCATTAGGAGTGATACTTTTAGGCTTTTTAATTACTCGAATATCTTTTGAACAATCATTCTTAATAGCATCTATATTTTCTCTCTTGAGTATCTTCTTAATAGTACCTCTTAAAGATTTACGCACTGAAAGCTTAGGGAATCACTTCAACTTAATTAAACATGCAATTACGAGCAAAACTGCACTCCAACTGTCAACAGTTTGGTTCTCTTTTTCTATTGTATTTGGTTTTGCCATTGGTCTTATACCAATTCAGCTTAAAAATACACTTGGTATAAGCTATGTGGGACTATCATCTCTTTTTTACATAATGCCAATGTTGCTTTCTTATTTTTTAGGCAAACTTTCAGACATAAAAGGGAGAAATCTTATGCTCGCTATGTCTTTTATTCTATGTATAGCGGGCCTTGGATTCTTATATTTCTATACTAATCCAATTACCTTAACTATTGGTCTTGTGTTGGTTTCTCTAAGTTATGCAATAATTAGCCCAATCCGTTTTGCTTTGGTTGGAGATGTTACAACAAATAAAAATCTAGATTATCTTACTGGACTATTTTAGATGATGCAAAGCGCTGGAGTTGTTTTTGCTCTTATATTGTCCACGGTTATTCAAGCAAGAGCTGCATATATAATCTCTATCGCTATATTAATAGCAACCTTCTTTATTCTCTTGCCTATATTAAAAAGTAGTACCCAAAAGATAAAAGAAAAAATCTCTTTAGAAGTTGGGTAGACTTTTATTTATGCTCTTGTTAATACCTGAAATAGGTTCTAACTTCATCCACCCCTCTGAGCAAGATTAAAAATTGGATTATTTTCTTAATAGCAGTGGTGTATAATAGTTTTATGGCAAAAAGAGCTACCGGAGTTGGGAAGAAAAAGAGATCCCATTCACACAAAACCAAAAAAAGACTTGCGATAAAGTTTGCAATGTTAGCAGCAAAAAAACGCCACAAATAAATGGGGCAACTATTCTACGGGGATTTTTGTCTTTTTCTCGGTGATAATTTTTGCCTCTTCGGGTTTTAATTCTAATTCCTTAACCATTTTCTCTTCCACAGGCACTTCAGGCATCTCCGGCTCTACCACCACCGGTATCGGCGCGGTTCTTTTTTCTTCAATAACGCTTTTTAGTGCTTTTTTCTGCTTGGGAGGAGTATCTTGATCTAAAAGCTTTAATATTCTATCAAGTTTTGCATTTAATGCTTCCAGTTGTTCATTAAGTTGTGGACGATCTGATCTGTCCCTGCTATTTGAGCTTCCACCAAAACTTGGTCTTCCCCCGCCTCTTCCTTCAGACCTTCTTGTATCGTTACCACCGGCATTTCTAAAACAATCATTGCATAAAACAGGCCTACTACCATTTGGTTTAAATGGAACCTCGCAATCCTTACCGCAGTTGCTGCAGGTTGTGCGAAACATCTCTCTATCTCCACCACCACGACCTCCAAAGTCTCGTCTTCCAAAACTTCCTCCGCCGCCCCTGTTGTCTCTAAAATTTCCCATGTTCCACATTATAACACTATCTCAAGACCAAAGTATCAGCGACTAGGACTAATTCCTCAATTATAATCAACCGGATATGCTTCATTTTTTACACCTACCACTCAAGCAAAGAAGCAGCGGCAAGAAAATTGCATGAAGGGATTAAAAAACACCTTATTGAATACGCCGAAGATCACAAGGAATATCAATTTGATGAAGACCCCCGGGGTGATTACAAATTATAGATATTTGGTATACTTATTTTGTGAAGAAAAAGATCCCGTGGTTATTTCCGATCGTTTTGCTTTTGCTTGACTGGCCGTCGCTTGATGATATTACAACAGGAAAAGAACCTGATCTTACCGGAGAATATTTGGTTCTTGCTTTAAGCATCCCTCTTTTGCTCGCAATCTTATTTCTTCTTTCTAAGAAGTCAGGGTATTCCTAATTTTTGAACTTATATCTTAAAATGGAAGCGATTACTTTCACGATTCTTACTTAATTTTCCCTTTTCTATCACCGTCTTCTGTCAGAATTATATTCTTAATGGGGGGGGTGAAAAAACTTGAAAAATATAAAAAATACGATAGACCACCTGAAGAATCACCAGGGGTATCCTGCAACAAAAGAGGAGCTCGTGGTAGAATGCAATAGTCTCTCTGATTTTTCAGGAAGCGATAAAATGTGGTTTTCCGAACATCTCCCTGAGGGTACCTACAAGTCTCCTGGGGATGTTTTAAACGCACTTGGTTTAAAAGAGCAGGCAATGCGTTGGATGTAGGCTGAAAAAGGGAAGGATTAGTAAACCCCGCACCAAACGCTCGTGCGAATGGGACATTGTGGTGTGGGGTAAAGATTAATTTAATAGTATTAGTAGTAGGGGATATTGATAAGTGTAAAAAAACACGGGGGTTGGTGTGTTTTTTTGTGGAAAACCGGTGGATATCTAAATGGAAAACATTGAACAAAACAAAAAAATTTATTTTTTGAAAAACCAAAGACTCACTAAATTTTTAAACAACACTTTTTACACAATACAAAAAGGGCTGTTTCCACAAATAGTCCACAAAAACAAAACCAAAATTCCCCTGGATAAAAAACAAAGAGAGTGGTATATTACAGGATAGATGGCAGCTTTAAAGAAAAAACTTTCTTATGTACCTGCCCCAATTCCGAAAAATGAGAAGATAAGACTTGAATCGGTCTATCGGTTGGGTATTTTAGAAACTGAGCCCGAGGAGCGTTTTGACAGGATCACTCGCCTAGCGGTAGATTTATTTAAGGTTCCAATTTCGACAATCTCAATAATTAATTCAAATCGCGAGTGGTTTAAATCATGTCAAGGATTAGGAGTAAGGGATGGGGAAAGAGCAATGTCTTTCTGTGGTCACGCAATGCTTGCCTCCGACATTTTTATTATCCCTGACGCAAAGAAGGATCCACGATTTCGAAACAACCCGTTGGTTGTTGGAAGGCCCCGTGTTAGATTTTATGCCGGGGTGCCTTTAAAAGCTGCGGATGGGCAAAGAGTTGGAGCCTTTTGTATTAAAGACAGAAGACCAAGAAGACTTAGTAAAGAAAACCAAAAAATACTTAAATATTTAGCCTCTTGGGTAGAGCTTGAGCTTAATGCGTATGAACTTGGGCGGGCAATAGACGCAAGGCGCAAGGCTGAGGAAAAAGTATTGAAACTCAATAAAATCCTAAGACTTCTTAATAAAATTTTACGCCATGACATTCTCAATAACCTCACAGTAATTAAACTAAGCCTAGATCTTCTTAAAGAAAAAGAAGATAGGCCGGCAAAAATTGCGATTGCTGCAATAAACAGAAGTGAAAAATTACTTACCCAAATGAAGGAACTTGAGACTGCAGTGTCAAGCGGAGAAAACCTTCTCCCTTTGCGGGTTGGAAAAGTTTTAAAAGAGATTTCGGAAAGATTTGCCGATATGAAGCTTAGTCTTCAGGGAGACGGGGTAGTCTTGGCAGATGAGGCGCTGGTTTCCGTGTTTGAAAATTTAATTGGGAATGCCCAGGTTCATGGAAAAGCAGACAAAATTACAATTTCTATTAAGGATAACAAGGAGAGTGTTATCATTAGATTGGCAGATAACGGAAAGGGTATTCCGGCCAAAATTAAGAAAAATCTTTTTAAAGAAGGTTTTAGGTATGGGGAAACGGGCCATTCCGGACTAGGACTCTATATTGTTAAAACCACAATAGAACGATATGGAGGAGAAATCTCGGTTGAAAAAAATAAGCCGGGGGGCACCGCTTTTATCATAAAGTTGAAAAATGCAAAAAAAAATTCTTAAAAAACAACAAAGCAATTTATTAGCATTTTCTTACATAAAACCCACAGCAAACTAATATTGCCAGGTTAATCTTATTTAATGAGTAAAAACTTAATAATTGCATTGATTATAATAATCCTTCTTGTTGGGGGATTTTTTCTTTTCAGAAACACAGGAGTTACTCCTGCTCCGGCTCAACCTCCAACCCCAATTGTAAGCGAGCAGGAAACAACAGTCCCCACGCAGGAAATTCAGGGGGCAACAATAACCATCTCAGCAACAGGATTTGACCCCAAAACAATTACTATCAAAGCAGGGGAAACCGTGAGATGGGAAAATAAAAGCGGAAAAGATGTAGTTATTAACTCGGCCCCGCATCCCGTCCACACAGATTACCCGCCTCTAAATCTTGGGGTTGTGGCAGATGGCGGATCGGCTTCCCTTGTTTTTGATAAATCAGGCACATTCCGCTTCCACAACCACCTCAGCCCTTCCCAATTCGGCTCAATAGAAGTCCAGTAAGGTTTTTAAACCCCTTAAACCTAACAATTCCATTAATTTGCAAGTATATGAATTCTTGCCTGATCAAGATAAGCGGCATACTTTAGCTGAGTTTTCATTTGAACCTTATAAAGACTATTTCCGGGATCAAGAGCTATGGGCTCTGAAACAAGAAACTGAGGATTCCCGCCGCCTGTAAAGAGTACCTCGGAAAACCAGACGGGATGCTTTGCGGTAACATTGAACAATCTGACATTTGCCGTCTGGTTTCCCGTGGGCACACGAACAGAAGCTTCAAAAGTTACTTTTTTAATTCTGCCGTACGCGGTTCCGTCCACATACGCCTGAAGACCGGCAACATCTTGCCAGTCGTCGGAGAAGTTAACGCTTGACCCGAGGGGAATAAAAAACTCACGAGCTAAACTCTCAGCCTGAACTATAGTCTCCGTTTTTTTTATATTCGATGAGGAAACAGCTTGATTTATTTGAGCAACACAACTCTGTGGGCAAATATCAAGTGCTTCAGTAAGAGAAGCAGATTCCGATGGGGCAGAGCCTTTTGTCGCTCCAATTGAAGTTTGCAGTTTTTGCTCATTTGGTTGGGTTAAAATCTTGTAATTTAAATAAATTAGATCGAGGAATGTAAGGACTATGAATAAAAAGACAATAAATTTTAAGGGGGACTTTATAAATTGTTGATCACCGAGAAGTTTTTCGCGAGTCAGAAAACTCTCTTTCTCCATAATAAAACTTTATTCTAAAAGAGAAAGAGAAGTCAAATACTGACTGCTAATCTTAGTCAAGAGTTCTATTTTTTTAAAGTAGTGATTTTTGTTCCGGGGAATTCCTGTGCTTAATCTCCAGATGCTTATAGGCTGAAGGAGTTGTTACCCGACCCCTACTTGTCCTTTTTATAAAGCCTATCTGAAGCAAATATGGCTCAACAATCTCCTCGATTGTTCCCACATCCTCGGCAAGCGATGCGGCAATTGTTTCAACTCCAACTGGGCCACCGCTATGTTTTTCAATAATACTTTTAAGATATCTTCTGTCCAGATTATCAAGACCAAGAGGATCAACCTCTATAAGATCAAGGGCCCTACTTGCCGTTTCAAAAGTAATTGAGCCGTCTCCATGCACTTGGGTATAATCCCGGGCGCGCTTCAATAATCGGAGGGCAACTCTGGGGGTTCCCCGTGCTCTTTTTGCAATTTCCGAAATTGATTTTTTATCAATTTTAACCTTGAGTTTCCTGGCAGCCTTTTCGATTATTTGTTCGAGGTTTTTTGGATTATAGAATACCATCCGATGCACAACCCCAAACCGGTCACGAAGAGGTCCGGACAGCATCCCTGCGCGGGTTGTTGCGCCAACTATAGTAAACTTTGGCAAATCTAGGCGAACCGTACGCGCTGATGGCCCCTTTCCAATAATAATATCAAGACAATATTCTTCCATTGCAGGATATAAGGTCTCCTCGACAACTTTGTTTAAACGATGTATTTCATCAATAAATAAAACATCCCCGGGTTCTAAATTTGTAAGAATAGAAGCCAGGTCTCCCGCCCGCTCAATTGCAGGACCCGATGTCACCCTTATATTTGCGCCCATTTCGCGTGCAATCAAATGGGAAAGGGTTGTTTTACCAAGCCCGGGAGGACCATAAAGCAGAACATGCTCAAGTGACTCTTTTCTTTTTTTTGCCGCCCGGATGCCAATTTGAATAGATTTTTTGACAGGTTCCTGTCCAACAAAATCTTCCCAATCGGAAACCCGAAGAGAAGTAAAAACAACTTCTTCTTCAGGAGTTGTGTTTTCCGTTACTATCGAACTCTTTGTTTTAGGTTTATCTGCCATAGAAATTATTGATTATAGATTAGATATTATTGATTATTTTTGAATTAAAATAATCTACAATCTACAATACATAATCTATTTCCCTAAGTATTTCAGTGCTTCCTTTATCTGCTCTTCAGTCTTTTTTCCATGGACATCAATATTTCTCATTGCCTCATTTATTTCGCCTGCCGAAAAACCGAATGTTTTCAGAGCCGAAGTCACTTCGTTTCGGGAATGATTCGAGCTGTCAGAGAGGTCTAGTTCTCCACCGCCTGCTTTATTTTTAAGCTCAATTATTATTTTTTGGGCATTTTTTGATCCAAGGCGGGGAACACCGGAAAAGAAAGAAACATCCGCATCAATTATTGCCTTGATAATTTCATCGCCTGTCCCAATCGCAAAAATTCCAATGGCTGTCCTTGGCCCAACCCCCGAAACATTAATTAGCGATTCGAACAATTTGAGGTCTGAATACCTCGAAAACCCGTAAAGCCCCAGAACATCCTCTCGAGCATGAGTATAGGTGAATAATTTCAGATTTGAACCAACAGAAACTGAGGAGAGAACATCAGACGCCGCATGAACTTTATACCCAACACCATTAACATCAATTATTAAATATGGATCGTCGCGAATTATTACAGTCCCAGCAAGATACCCAATCATGTTTACCCCGCTCCGCGGGGCACAACGATTATAGCACACCATTCAGTTATCAGCCCGCCCCGCTTCGCGGAGCGAGGCCGGGGTTCTCGGTCATCAGTTGTCGGAAACTGGTCTATCGGTTATCAGTCAATCAGTCTAAAACCGACAGACAGAAAACTGGCAAACCAAACTCTGAAAACCGAAAACTGAGAACCGATAACCGGAGAGGCTAGACAAACTTATGAGAGAAGGCGCAAGTGATTGCGCAGGCGAGGGCATCAACTGTATCGTCAGGTTTTGGAATTTCCTTTAAATTAAGAAGCATTTTTACCATTTTTCCCATCTGGTCTTTTTCAGCGCGTCCGTATCCTGTTATCGCTGTTTTTACCTGAAGTGGAGTATAGGAGAAAATTTCTAGACCAAGTTCGGCAGCAGTTACTATTACTACTCCCCTTGCTTGTCCCACAATCAAAGCAGTCTTTGCATTCGTATTGAAAAACAATTCTTCGATTCCTAAAGCTTGAGGCTTATGCTTTTTTATAATTCGAACAAGTTCTTCCCGAATAATTTGCAGTCTCCGTTCAAGCGGCAATCCCGCCTCGGTCTCAATGCACCCATAACTCTGACAACTGACAACTGACAACTGACAACTGACAATTCCCCATCCTGTTCTTGCTATCCCCGGATCAATCCCCAGAATAACCATAAGTCTATTGATTATATACCCGCCTGCAACGCTCACGCTAATAGCGGGCAGGTTATTGATTATAGATTATTTATCTAAATGGATTTAATCGTAAGTCTTCCGATTTTTTTTGGGAGTTTTTTATCTGCCGTATAGAATCTACTTGCGCCTTGATTTATTGCCGTTGCTAGCTGGATTGCGTCTGGAGTTTTTATCTGAGGGTAATCTGCTCTGATTCTGGCTGAAATTACAGCCACCTCTCTATTAAAATCTATTACGGCTATTCTTCCCTCACCAGATATAAATTCTAAATATTCGTTAATTCTATTGACGAGACGTTCTTTATAAACCCCAACTAATACTTCTTGGATAGTTAATACGGAAGTAACAAGTTGATGATTTTGTTCCTTCAGTTCTGCTAGTAATTTTCTTGAGAGATCTCCTAACTCTTTTTTATTTTCAAGGGCGTAAATAAAGATATTAGAATCTAAGGCAATTTTCATTCCCAGGAGTTTCTTTCTTCCTCTATGTATTTTTCTACATCAATATTTTTCCATAACCCCCCTAATTTTTTGTAATAATCTTCCGGCCAATTTAGTTTTTCTTTAATAATCGGCCGAGATAATATTATTTGTTCTCCTACTACATGAACATTCATCTTTTGACCAGGTTTGATTCCCGCCTTTTTCCGTACCTCTTTTGGAATAACCACTTGATATTTGGTGCTAACTATTGTTTGATTCATAATCGTATTACATTTTACCTAATCGTAAAACAAAAATCAACCCCCAAACAAAATGATTGTTTGACACTAAAATATGACATAGTATAATACTGTATAAATGGAAAGACCGATACTAACAATAAAACAGGCGGCAAAGCTTTTGCAGGTTGACCCAAATACAATTTATAGATGGGCGCGAGCCGGCAAGTTCCCTGCATCAAAAATCGGCAAAGAATGGCGAGTCTTGCGCTCGGATGTAATCAAGTTCCTTGAAAGCAAGAAGAAGAAAAATCAATTTTTAACCGAGGCCCAAGAAGCAGAATTGATAACAGCATTGGTTGGAAGGCGTGAAATTCCTATAAAGTTCGAATACCTGGGTGAAGGCGCAGACCGCTATGTATCAATATACGCCCCCGCAGTTGGAGGAGGCTCGGAAACCGAGATAATTTTTGACAATAAAGAACACTTTTTAAGATATTTCGAGCAAAAAAAATTTAATCTCTTGGACGTTGGGTGCGGAGATGGTAAAAAAGCGGCATTTTTCATCTCGCATATTACAAGAAAGGCTTCTGCATATTCCGCTTTGGACATTAGTGCAAGAATGCTTGACATTGCGGAGCAAACCATAGAAATATCTCACCCTAATTTAGCTTTCGAAAAATTTATTGATGATTTCGAGTTTGGCAACATTGCACATACTACCTACTACCTCCATCGAAGATACCAACACAACAACCTTATTACATTCTTGGGTAACACTATCGGAAACACGCTAGACCCACATAGAGTTCTTATAAATCTACGAGACAGTATGGGAGATGAAGATTTGTTATTAGTAGGGTTAGCATTTCACAATCCAAAAAATATTCCCTTAGTGGAATACAATCAAAGATCAGTGATTGAGTGGCTGTGGACTATCCCTGAAAAAATTGGAATTAAGCGAAGTGATGGCAATATTGAAGGAATATATAACAAAACCAAACGTCAATTTGAGCATCAACTTCATTTTGGGAAAAACTGGGAAAGAATGTATGGAGGAAGTCTTATTCGATTTACCAAAGATCAAAAGGTAAGACTTGCAATTTCAAGGCGGTTCACAAAAGATGACATATTTCAGCTATTTGCGAGAGCCGGTTTTAAAATTGAGATTTTCGTTCACGATAAAGACAATGCCTTAGTCCTGTGCCGGCCTCACGAATGGGAAAAAAGGATTTAACCAAGTTATTAGTTATTTCCGCCAGAGGTGGATCAGCCTTTGGCTGAAGTTATTAGTTCTTCGAGTGAGTGGATGGTTTTGATTTGAGGATCTGAATCTTGAGATTTTCTGTTTATCCAAATTGTATTAACAACAGGAGAAAATTTCAGAACCACTTGATGATTGTTGTCAATAACAGTTGCGCCTTTTGGCAAATCCCCGGTTGCATCTTCAAGCGACTTCCTCCTTCGGACAAAAATAAATGCTTTATTAAAAAAATCTCTTATTCCGCTTGCCTCAAGCTTATGAAGCTGGAAATCTTCAAGTCCTTGGGAAAAAATGCCTAAAGTTTTTTTCTCGGAAAGCTGTTGTAGAACAGATAGCGTTTCCGGAAATAAAGACTCTTGATAATGTTTATCTTCTTCCCAAAATAATTTATCCAAAAGCTTTGGATCAATATTGTATTTTTCTCCCATGAAAACAGTTATCTCTCTTGGATTATAATCTGTGCTTGCTTCAAGTGAAGAATAATAATCGGCAATTGTTCTCATCAAATTCTCTTCATCAATATTTAAAATTCGGAGAAATTCCTCTCTGGTGAGTTTTCCGAATTTCTCCGCGTCAAAAAGAGTCCCATCAATATCAAATAGGAGAATCTGCCCCATGCATTTAAATTATACACAATAAACCTCTTTAACTTGAAGAACGAAGCGTTATTGCTTATAATCAGGGCAAGAAATTAAAATGAGCAGAGTAATTAAATTTTTAGGACAAAACCAAATAATTACAGCCTTATTAATTATTGGAATTGGTTGGCTTGTTATAGAAATCAGAGAGGTATTAATTGCCCTGTTTGTTTCTTATATATTGATGGCGGCAGTATCTCCTTATGTTGACTTTCTCTTGAGAGCCAGATTTCCAAAGCCTCTGGCAGTTATTGTGCCCTATGTAATTGCCCTGGCCTTCGTTTTTTTAATCGTAATTTCCTTGCTTCCTTTTTTAATTTTTCAAGTCCAACTCCTTCTGTCAAAATTTCCCTCTTATATTGATCAGGAAATTGGAATCTTTGGCACAAAAATTGACGCTTCTCAGCTTCAGTCGATCGCAAATACAGAACTTCAAAACATAGGAAAAAATGCCCTTCTTTTTACAAGTAAAATTTTTGGAGGCCTATTTTCTGCCGTCAGCATTCTTGCCATATCTTTCTATCTCCTTCTTTACAGAGATACTGTTAGAAAAAGTTTCGCATCTCTTTTCCCAAAAACAATAAGGGAAAAAGTTGAAAGCGCAACAATTCAAGCTGAAGACAAGCTTGGAAGCTGGCTAAGGGGACAGATTGTTTTATCAGGGTTCATAGGAGTTTTAACTTGGGCTGTCTTATCAGCCCTTGGGGTAGACTTTGCTCTTCCGCTTGCAATAATAGCCGGAATTCTTGAGATAGTCCCAACTATCGGACCAATTCTTTCTGCGATTCCGGCAATCATTGTTGCCTTAAACACCTCGCCTATTTTGGCCTTGGTTGTTGCGATTTCATATTTTTTGATTCAACTGCTTGAGAATAATATTCTTGTTCCAAGAATTATGCAGAGAGCGGTTGGGCTCAATCCAATAGTAATTATTGTTGGAATAATAATCGGAGGAAAGCTTTTGGGTATTGCAGGTGCTCTTCTTGCGATTCCTTTTATCTCCTTGCTTGTTGTAGTTTATAAAAATTTAGAATAGCTTAAGTCTTTCAAGAAGATTTTGGTTTGCTGCATAAAACAATACGGCAAGAAGGAAAACCACAAAACCTAAAGGGAGAAGATATGCTCCTGAGGAAGCAAGCCCCTCACTTCTCACAGGGTTAAAAGTTAAAAATTTATCCTTTTTGAAAACCACCCGCATAAACCAAGACGGCGCATATGTTAAGACACCTCTCAGCAGGCCAAATCTGTATCTTCTTCCGGAAACATTTACTAAAAAGCTTGAGTCGATCTTAACTTTTCCAACCGATCTTAATCTTTCCGCAAGGTCTATATCCTCCCCCAGTGTGAGATTGGTGTCAAAGCCCCCGATCTTTAAGAATGCAGCTTTCTTAACTGACATATTGAAGCCGGCAAGATTCCAGCCTCCTGATAAAATTTTATCCAAAAACCAAAAGCCGGAAAAAAGATATCTTGCCGCGGCTCTTGCCGTAACTGTGCCGGAATAAAGGACCCCCAACCCTCCAAAGCCCACAAGATCCGGCTCCTTTTCATATGCTGAAACCATCTTTTCAAGCCAATTCTCCGGAACTATAGAATCAGCATCGGTGCAAACAATAATTTCCCCGCGTGCCTCACGAAATCCTTTATCGCGGGCAGAAGCAACGCCTTTTTTCCCTTCAAAAACTACTTTTGCCCCATATTTTTCGGCCACTTGCCGGGTATTGTCGGTCGAGTTGTTATCAACGACAATAAGTTCAAAATTCCTGTATGTTTGATTGAGAATGCTTTTAAGTGTTGTTCCAATAAATTCAGCCTCATTATAAGCTGGTATCACAACGGTTATTTTTGGATTATCAGGATTAAGGTGAATATTTTCTTTTGAATTTATGTAAAATTTTGGCTTGTTTTCTATATTAATTTTTGACAGTAGGAGAGGCAGCAGTCCTAAGGTGAGTATAGGGAAAAGATTAAGAGGATTCCAGTAATCGGAGACTTTTAGCGGAGAATTAAACAATGACCAAAATTCATCGGCGATCCATCCAAGACCCCAGCCTAAGAATAAAAGAGGCAAAAGGCCTGTGTTTCTCTTTTTAATATAAAAAGACAAAGAAAGAAGAACAAGCAACAGTCCAAGTGTAAAACGATAAAAATATTCAGTCCCGATAATCAATTTTGGATAGGTTTCGTTAACCGGAAAAAAAGTAAAAATAAAAAGCCTTGTCGCAACTATAGTTGCCCAAAATGCAATATTGACAACAAGAAAGCGCTCCTTCCTCTCGTTCTGGTCCATTATTCTCTGAACACTTTCTTGATTTGACGCCTCAATCAACTTAAAGTAAATAGCCTCAAGAGAATTAACGGTTGTTTTTACTGAAAATTTTTTGGCAGACAAGGTTGCATTATTTGAGAGTTTTTGCCTTAAATCGCGATCTCCAATTAGCAAGAGAACCTTTGAGGCAAATTCTTTTTTGTCATATCTAACCAAAAAACCATTCTCGCCATTTTTAATGCATTCATAAGCAGGGTCATCCACCGCCACAACCGGGACTCCGGCAGAAAGAGACTCTAAAATAACCAAGCCCTGAGTTTCGGTTGTTGAAGAGAAAACAAAAACAGTTGCATCTGCGTATACTTTATGTATGTCTTGCGCTCCAATTTCTCCCAAAAAATGAACCCTCTTTTGAATCCCAAGTCTATTTGCAAGTCTTTCAAGTTTTTTTTTGTCGCTCCCTTCCCCAATTAAAACAAAATGAGCGTTTGGCGCTTTTTTCAAGACCTCTTTAAACATTTGCAGGAGAAAATCAACAGATTTCTCTCGTGAAAGCCTCCCCACAAAAAGCAGTATTGGGTCATTTCTAATCGCAAGATTTTCTCGCAAAATTCCGGGTTCGGTTCTCCTGAACTTTTCCACATCAATTCCACTTGGCACAACAGAAATCGGGGCTTTAACGCCATATGAGCGCAGTTCTTTTTCCACTCTTTTTGTTGGCGCGATTAAATGATCAATTCTATTAGCAAAAATTTTTGTAGCTTTTTCCATCATTTTTGGCGTCACAATCTTTCCTTTTAAAAAATAATGAGTGTACCTGTTCCATAATGTGTGATAAGTACCGACAAAAGGAATTTTTTTAAGCCTGGCAATTTCCCATCCCAGCAGAGTAACCGGCCCTCCTGAATGACCATGAATAATATCAAATTCAATAGATAAAATTTTCTTTAAGGATCTGTTCGGAAGGCTTAATCCAAGTCTTGTTTCAGGTTGTTTGCTTACTCTTACGGAAGGAATCCTTATGACATTTGTTTCCTGATCGGTATATCCGGGAAACTTTGGAGCAATAATAAAAACTTCATGTCCGCGACGCTCAAGCTCTTTCGCAGACTCATTAACCGAGGTTGAAACACCGTTTGGCTGAGGCAAAAAAGCATCGGTGAAAAAACCAATTTTCATAAATTCGCTTAAAACTATTATATCTTTTTTTTAATCCCTTGACAAAAAGTTATCCACATCCGTATACTTTCTACACCTGCCTGCCGGCCCGCTTCGCAGCGAGGCGAGCTGGCAGGCCAAAAAGCATTTCCCTGCCCCGAAAAACTTTTATCATGGAAGAATTGTGGAAGGAAGTACTGGCCGAAGTTGAGATTGAGGTTTCAAAGCCTATCTTCCTTACTTTTTTTAAACCTACCGTGCTTGTTTCTCTTGAGTCCTCTGTTGCAACCATTGATGCTCCAACCCATATAACTGCCGAGTATATTGAGAAACGCTATTATTCTTTGATTAAGAAAATCTTAGATAAAAAAACTCTGCAAAATGTTAGTCTGATTTTTACTTCGGCCGGAGGGGCCGGCAAAAGTAGAAAATCGACAGAGGGCCCTCTTTTTGCAAAAGACATTACAAATATAGCTCAAAAAGCAAGGCCACAAAGGATAAGGCCTGATTTTACTTTTGATTCCCTTGCGGTTTCTGAGAGCAATCAATTGGCTTACACAGCGGCTTTAACAGTTGCTTCCAATCCCGGAACAAAATATAACCCCCTTTTCCTATATGGAACGGTTGGCGTGGGTAAAACTCATCTGATGAATTCTATTGCAAATAAAGTTTTTGATGAGCACCCCGAGAATAAAATTATTTATTTAACAACGGAAGAATTTACAAATGAAGTGGTAGAGGCAATAAGGGATAAAACCACGGCGCACCTACGGAAAAAATTTAGAAATGTTGACATTCTGCTATTGGATGATGTGCAGTTTTTGGCCGGAAAAGAAAGAGTTCAAGAAGAACTCTTTCACACATTTAATACACTTGTTGACAAGGGGCATCAGGTGGCGCTTTCTTCCGACAGACCGCCTTCTGAAATAAAAAAAATCGAAGCAAGACTTGCATCAAGATTTGAAGGAGGATTGACTGTGGATATTGAACCTCCGGACTTTGAGCTCAGAGCCGCGATCCTTCTTATTAAAAGTAAAAAATATGGCTTAAATCTATCTTATGAATCTGCTAAGGCAGTTGCCGAGAGGATCGTAGATACAAGGGCGCTTGAAGGTTTTCTCCTAAGGCTATCGTCAGTAGTCTCCGGTGACGCAAGGGAACTTCAACTGGATGATGTTCTGCCTGTTCTTGGTAAAACAAAACAAGCCCCAAGCTTCCTTCACCCGGACAATATTATTGAAACAATTTGTTCTTTTTATAATATTAAGTCGACGCAGCTTAAGGGCGCAAAAAGAGACTCCTTTTTAGTTGGGCCAAGGCATATATGCATGTTCCTCTTAAAAGAGGAAACAAGAATGACTTTTGTTGAAATAGGAAATCTTCTTGGCGGACGGGATCATACAACCGTTATGCATGCAGTTGATAAAATTAGAGAGATGATAACTCTTTCGGAAAAAACAAAAGAAGAAATTCAATTCATAAAAAGGAAAATTAAAGAAAATCTGCTTGAGTAAAAACCTGCCTAGTTTGTTTGCTTTTTTACGCTTTTACCTTTATACTGCTACAACAAATAAAAAAAATAGTTGAAATGGTTAAAATGGCCACATGGTTATGTCCAAAAAAACTATCTAACTATCTAACTATTCTAACCATTTAGCTATTCAGCCATTCGCATTTTTATGAAAGTAGAATTTCTCGTAGAAAATATAGAAAACTACCTGCCTGTATTATCTAAAATATTACCTCTTCATTCCCAAATTCCCGTTCTTTCAAATATTTTATTAGTTGCCGCGCCCGAAGGGCTTTTCATCTATGCTACAAACCTTGAAATTGGTGTAAGAATTAAAATTCCTGCAAAAATTGAGGAAAAAGGAGCAACAACCATTCCGGGTAAGCAGTTTATCGAGACAATTTCTTCTCTCCCAAAAGATAAAGTGGAGATGGTTCTTGAGAAAGAGAGCCTTGTATTGCGATCACGCAATAACAAAATTGTTTTTCAGACGATTGCGCGCGAGGAGTTCCCCAACATTTTTGAGCAGAAAGGAGAAAAAATACGCACTTTTGCCGAAGGAGAATTAGGACAAATTTTTTCAAAGCTGGTTTTTGCGGTATCTTCCGATGATTCAAGACCCGAGTTAACAGGAATTTTATTATCCCAAAAAGGAGAAGATATAGACTTTGTGGCAACAGACGGATTCCGATTGTCATTAAAAAGACTGAAAAACAAAAAGATATTTGATGAATCCTCCTCCTTAATTTTACCCGCCAGGCTTATTTCGGAGGCAATTTTATTAAAAGCGCCAAATGGAATCAAGATGTATATTTATAAAAAAGCGAATCAGGTGATTTTTGAAACAGAGGATGTTATTTTGGTTGGAAGATTGATTAACGGAGAATTTCCCAATTATGAAAGAGTTATTCCTGAGGCGAGCCATACAAAAATTAATCTTGACACTGAGGAATTCATGCAAAAGCTTAAAATCGCATCTGTTTTCGCAAGAGAATCGGCAAATATCGTAAAAGTTAATGTCGCGGGCGGCAAGGTTAAGATACACGCCCGATCCTCCGGGCTTGGGGAGGGGGAAGTTATTCTTGAGGGAGAGCAGGAGGGGGAGGATAATGAAATTGCATTCAATATTAAATTCCTTTCAGATCTTCTCAAGAACCTCCCTGATACGACCGTTTCCATGGAGCTGTTAAGCTCGATTGAGCCAACCATTTTTAAAACGGAAGAAGATCCCGATTTTCTCCACATTATAATGCCGGTGAGAGTTCAGGAGTAAGCTTATATTCCTCTCGTTAAAACAGTTTTAAATTTAAAAACATAATCTTTATCAAGGAAATTTCCATAGGTATCTTGCGTCTCTTTTTTTATAATGATGGTATAATTTGCATCAGGATTCCATGTGGGCTTGGGACTTAATAGAATAGTTGTTCCCTCAAGACTTAAATTGATTGGCGTTTGAGGAATTGCTTCGTAGTAAAATTCGGAGGGAGATGGAGTATCGGAGAACTCAATCACAAAACCCTCATATAAACCTAGCTTTCGTTCAGGCAAAGAGTGCCTCAGTATTCTAAGTTGGTTTTGTGGCAATGTAGGAGATGGATTTTCCGGCAGGGTGGGAGCAGGCAAGACCGGTCTTTTTCCATCCGTTATTTGATTTGGGCGCAGCAAATAAAGAAAAAGAGGAATTAACATGAGGATTATTAATATCGCAAGCAAAATTTTTCTATTAATCAATTTATTCATTATTAATCATTATAACTCATTGCGCGCACATGAAAAGATCTGCTATCGGATCAACGGGTTTGCCGTCAACTGTCACACCGATATGTAAATGAGGATTTCCTCCGGAATATGTTGTTGCTACTTGAGTTTTTGATTCAATAGGCGCATCAATTTGCCCAGGACGAGCTTCGGACAAGTGTGTAAGCTCAAGATTTATGGAATGACCATTAAACTCTGCATTATACATCTGTCTCCATCCTCCATCAAGAGGGATAGATAAGCCTCCCTCAAAACGCCATTGAGCAACAGAACCGTTAATTAGAGGAAGATAAACAGGTAGCAGAACTCCTGATCCGTTTCTGGAAACGACATCTATCGCGTTTTTCAGCTGTTCGGAATATGGACAGACTGCGTAAGGAGGCTGTGTGCATGCAGGGTACCCCAGACCTCCATGTCCGCATAAGTTTACAGGCCTTGCCGCTGTTCCGCATGTGACAAAGGCAGTATTGCCGATTGGATCAAGCGGGCAGGTTATAGCAAGCTCTGTCGCGGGAGCTGCTTGGCAATTAGAATAACTCCTCCAGACGTCCTCGCCATAATTGTAAGGACCATCAGAGCAGCTTGGGTACAGGAGACATCCATAATACCTTCTTGCAATTTCATACACAGTTGCCTGATCCCATGGCCCATCGCCATTTATACTTTGCTTATCATTCTTTACCTTAAAAGCTGTTGCGATTATTGAATCCCTGATGCTATATATTCTCAAATAGTTAGTGGGGAAAACATTTTGCTGCGGGTCAATTTCTGCCCTTGCATCTGTCTTGCCAAAGATAGTATTTAGTTCAGTAGCATTTCTTGCGAAAGTACCAAGGAAAGTGCCGGGAGTAAACTGCATGATGCCATATGCAACGCCGCTTGAAGTATCATCATAGTCGGAGGCAAAATAAGCCGGATCAACTCTGGCAAGTTTGCCTCCGGATTCAACCCGCATTATTCCTGCCACAACCGCAGCAGGAACTCCAACTTTGGCGGAAACGGATTCCACATACTGCGCCATCTCAGGATTGCCGAATTTTAATTCAGGCTCCGGGCCTCTATAAAAAACGCAGGAAGCAATACTCCCTGTCCCTCCTCTTCTCTCCCCTCCGACGGGGGCTGCTTCTCCAAGTTCGCTTGGAAAAGAGGGAGAACCTCTCATAAAAAAGAGAACAAGTAAAATTATGATTAAAGCTACTGCGATTGCTGCTCCAACTACCCAACCCACAGGAGTTGACCCCAAAACTGCTAGAGCCCGCGCTGCGATAGATCCTGCTCTTATTACTTGTGCCAAATAGTTAATAGCGTTTGTTGCGTTACTCAAGCCTCCGCTTATTATTCTCCCGGTACCTCTTAATGCGAAAGAGGAGCTCCTGCCGGCGACATTTGATAAAGGCCTTAAATAATTGGTGCGGATAAATACTTGGCGGACAGACCCGACTTTTTGATTTGGAATTGATTCCGGTTGCTTTTGGACTTGCGGAAATTCCCCCATCTCCTTTTCGAGTTTTTCCTTTTCGAGTTTTTCTTGAGCTGCTCTTTCAAGCTTTTCCTTTTCTTGTGCTTCTTTTTCTTCTTCGAGCTTTTTCCGCAGTTCTTCAAGATCGGAAGAGGAGTATCCTATGAAGACAATAAACGGAAAGGATTTGTCGCGGATCACTATAAACTTGCTTGAAAAACGATATTGTCCTGATTTATCGCTGCACCTGACAATATAAGATCCTTTTGGCACTGATCTTCCCAAAGAAAACATGCCAAGAATATTTGTAGTTAAATTAATCGAAACTGGTTTTTCTTGTCCTTTTATAAAGCGCGGAAAAATTTTTGAGAGAGCCTTCCCTAAAATATTTTGGCCTTTTTTCTCTATAGTGAGGCTGTTTATGGTAATTATGGCGCCCGGGATAGGCTTTTTTTTGCGGTTTAAGACAATGCCTGACAGAGCAGATCTTAAATTTGAGCCTCTCCTGCCTTTCTTATCTGCTCCGGGCAGCAACATGTGGACGGGCAAATAAATATCTTTTAAAAGATTCAGCTTGATTGGTGAATGAGAATATTTTTGAGACGGATCTCGAAAGGAAAGAGTATATTTCCCTTCCGGAAGATCCCCTGATTCAAAATCTCCGCTTATCCCGGATATTAAGGTTTGGCTTTGAAATTTACCCAATATTCCAATTGTTATTCCTGAAATTACAGCCTCATTTGTGGAATCTTCATCAAATGCCCCATAAAGCACTCCCGAAATTTTAAAATAGCCCCGGCTTCTCCTTAAGGCCTCTTTTTTTTCTTCGGAGGAGATAATGGATTCCGCATCGTTTTCCATTTTTTACTATTTTGAGCCGGTTGGAACAATAGGCGGGTTATTCTCAGGGTTCGCAGAGGGTTGTGGGGTTTTTTCAACCGGTATTACTTTGATTCCCTGATCGGAAGCGGCCGCAGGTGGAACCTCTGCCCCGCCAACCTCAATCGGGGCAGGAGCTTGTGTCTCAAAGCCCGGAATCTCGGACTTTTCTTCTTGAGCAAGCAAATCCTGAGGTTTTGAAGTGATTAAGTCATATTCATAAGAAGAAGCAACAAACTGCGCCGTAATATGATTCTGGCCGGCAAATAAAAGCCCCTCCCCCACTTGCGCCGTAACCAAAAATTGTTTTTCTCCTTCTGATAGAAAAAGCGTTTTTGCCAAAACTTCAACTTCTGATGAATTTTGCTTTAAGAGAATCTGTACCGAAGAATTTGAAAGAATTGATTTTCCATAATCGCTTGACAAGAAATCTTCAATATCCTGTGTTAAAGTTGTTACGCCAAGATAGTATTTTCGGGCTCGTTTCGCGATACCCTGAAGGAAACTCGCCGAATCCGGATGTTTCATCAAGTACCATGCTTCATCAACTACCAAAATTCTTTTTTTAAGTTTTGTCCGGACACGATTCCAAATGAAATCTAAAACAACATGCATTGCAATAGGGCGCAAAACATCCTCAAGTTGCTTCAGCGAAAAAACAGTTATCCGATTTTTAATGTCATAATTAGTTTGTTGATTGAAAAGACCGGAAAAGCCCCCCTTAATATGTTTTTCCAGCCGAAATGAAAGTTCTCGTGCGTCCTGCTCTTCCATGTTCAAAAGGGTTTTGTAGAGATCTTCAAGGATTGGCGGCTCGTTTTTAAAGGTTACCGGATCAGGCGTTATTCCCTTCTGCTTATAGGAAAGAACTATGGCCCGGTCAAGTATTGCCTCTTGTGTTGGAGACATTTCTCCAAGCATTGTTTTTAGTAATCCATGAAGAGACAGGATTTTTATCCCAAGCTGAGCTTCTGTTAGATCATCAGCGAGCAAAGCAAAGGGGTTGATTTTTACTTCCGAATTTTTTGAAAAATTGATATACTCTCCGTCCAAAGCATGACAGAGGGTACGATACTCATCCTCGGGATCAATTATTAAAATTTCAGCGTCAAACATCATCTGGCGTAGAATCTCAAGTTTAACAAGAAAAGATTTTCCCGATCCCGATTTTCCGAAAACCACCTCATTCGCGTTCTCAAAAGAGAAACGGTCAACAATCGCCAGGGAATTATTGATTGTGTTGACTCCGTATAAAATTCCATTGGGGTGAGATATTTCATATGATGTAAAAGGAAAAGTTGAGGCAAGGGAAGTGGTGTCCATATTTCGGGTCAGGAATAATTTGTCAATTCCTGAGGGCAGTGTGGTTTTAAATCCATCTTCCATTTGAAGGGTGGAGGATTTAACAACCAAGAGATTTGAGGCAAGAAGAGAAGTTAATTCTTTGCTTTTTGTATCAAGCTCCTCAATGGTTGAGGCGGATAAGGTAATATATAGCCCAAATTGAAAGAACCTTTCAAGTCCTCTCGCAAGCTCTTCCCGCAGCGCTATTGCGTCTTCAAGTGCCGCTCCGATTTTTGGGTCCGGTTCAAGTCCTTGTTCGGCGTCAGACTGAAGGGTTGCTTCCATCTCGGAAATTTTCCGTCTAAGATTAGCGAGAACATCCTTGCTTTCCACAGGATAAATAAACATTGAGATATTCATGGTCTCTTTATAGTCAATTAAAATAGAAAGCCAGTTTGGGGAGACTTGGCGGGGATAATCTACTACAAAAAAACTTCTAAAAAATTTATCTCCCACCCTGATATGTTTAAAATCAACTTCAATAGATGAAGGGGAAATTAGATCAACAACCGAAACTGACCCCTGCCTCAGCGCACTGTAGGCAGAAGGCGCGGTTTTTGCCTTTGGATTCTTGGGCACTTTGACAACTTGATGTTGCCCTGTGTTTTGTTGAGGAGCCTCGGCTTGTTGTGATTTTTTATTTAAACCAAACATGGTAATCAAATTAAATATTAAAAATTAAATAGTAAATACACATATTAAATATGAAATATTATTCGGAAAGTATTCACTATTTTATATGTATTTTTGATATTTTATATTTTATTTTTTATATGACTAGAGTATGACATTCCTAATGTCATTCGAATTGAAATCAAGCGTTATAAATTCCTGATTAAATATTTCATAATACAGCTTGATTAGTTCGTTTGTTGCAAGCGGTCTGGCAATGAGTCCCATTCTCTCAACCTGGATTGTGACATTGTTTCTTTTTGAAATTAAACCTGACTTTACGCGTTCATTTAAAGATAACATTTTCTTCCCCTGCATCTGCGCCTGACCAAGACTTGCTGGTCCTAATTCAAGTTGAGAGAAGGGGATTACTATATAAATTTTTTTATCCAAAAGCCCCTCCCCCTTGACCAGATCCCTTATAAAATTACGATACAAGCCTAATTGTTCTGCGATTTTTTGATTTTGAACATTTGATATCTTTTCATCTAAAAGCTTTATATAGTTTCCAAGGTCAACTCTTCTTGCAACAATCAATATTTGGATAAAAGAAGAAAGAGAATTAAGAAGCGACATATAACCATAAATCCTTGCGTTCTGCTCATCTGTTGAAAGAAGAAAAAAATTAACCGAGGAAACCTCAATAACCATACAAGCATATCCGCTTTTGAAAAAAACTATATCATCTGAAATATCAACTATTTCTATAAAATCCTGAGTTGTTGAGTGAATCTTGGGTTTAGCCATTTTGAGCCATACCAGCCATTGGAGAATTGCCTCCAAACAATTCCCTTCTCAATTTCTCCCTTGAATCAATAGATGTTACTTCCAATGGATTAAATATCTCTCCGCTTAAGGTTATTTCTATAATTTCAAATTCATGAGTTTTTGCCGGGTCTTCAAAGTATATTTTATAAGTGCCGTCAGAAAGTGGGGTTGCTGATGCAAACTGGCCAAGAGCATTGGTTTTGAATGCTCGAACCGGAATATTATTTGTATCAACAACCTCAACAAGAATGTTAGGCAATGTTTTGCCCCGCGGATCGCGAACAATGCCAAGAATTATGTTGGGAATGTCCGGTAAGGAGGGAAATCCCGCTACAAGATGGGAAGAAGGCCCGACAAATCTTACATTTTGAGTTTCCGCTACATCTTTTTGTCCGGGCTTGACTAAAACTTCATCCTCTCTTGCCTTTTGAACTTCATAAGACACCATTTTCTTGACCAAAATATCTTTATCCTGAAGAACTTGGGCTAATTGCCTTTCAAGCTCAATAATTTTTTCAGTCAAGTCCTGACTATTGCCTTTCTCATTTTGCAATGTTCTCGTTTCCTCAATTTGCCTTTGAATTTTTTTAATTTCCGAATCCGTGTGTTCCGGATCTTTTAAATCTACCTGTCTTTCGATTTCTTGCGGCTCCTCGTTTTTTTTCTCGGAAAGCGCAACGGGAGCCGATTCTTCAAAAAATGATTTTATATTTTTAAAGAAGGCAATATCCCCTTCTGTGGCGCCTGAAGATGAATCCCTCAATCTGCCAAGAAGAATTGCTTTTTTCTCATCCGAGGCTGATTTTAACTGTGTTGCTTCCTGAGTTATTGCCCTTACCTGTTTTGTGCTTGCTTTGAAAAATTCAAAATTCAAAAGGTTTACTCCTCTTTTTCTATAGATGTACCTGTTTTCAGAAGGTATTGCTTTTGCAAAATTGGCAAGCATTACATCCATTGGTCTTCCTTCAATTGGGATAAACGCAAGAGCCACGCCAATGCCGGAAAAAAGCAGCATCATCGGAATTTTTATGAGGAAATTTATATTTAAAACAAATGAAACGGTAGCTAATATTCCAAAGCCAAGAAGGTATAAAAATTGTTTTATGGTAATGCTTCCAATCAGCTTAAATTTGAAACCGGTAACATCTTGGGGGATTGGATGATTTTCCATATATAACAGCGTATAACGTGAAAAATTTGATTGCAAGACAATCAAAATATGTCAGAATAAAGCCAACTTATGCTTAAGGTGTGAAAACTACCAGACTAATTGATATAATATTTTTAATGGATATTCAAATCGAAGTTCAGAATATAAAAAAGGAGCTTGTTGAGATAATAATTAAAAATTTGAGGGGAAACAAAATTCCGCTCGCGCGAGCAAAAAAACTTTCTCAAGATTTTATAAACCTTTTACCTATTTCTGACCAGCAAGATCTCTTGGCAAAATTAAAGAATTTAAGCAAAAGTTATCCTGAAACAACAGGAATATATCTTGAGGAATTGAATAAGGCTACTGATCAAAAAACTGATCAGGCATTATCGAAAATGCGGGATCATATTGAAAGCGGCAACATAGATCTTGCCATTTCCGCAGCAAAAGATTTAAATAATAATAGGACATAATATGGAAGGACAAAATGGATCAGGGTCTCAGGTACCGGCAGCTGGCGTTGAAACACCGGCGCCGGGCCCGGGAACAGCAGTTGAGACAGTTGTTCCTCAAGTCGAAACCGCTATAAATCAACAACTAGATCAGGCAATTAGAGCCGCAGAAGATGCAGAAGGAGACTTGGCAGGAAAAGGACCTGACGCGGCACTCGAGGGCCTTGCCCAAGAAGGAGTAGAGACAGGGCCCACGGGAGAAGTTCAAACTGAGCAGACTGATGGCTCTCAAGCGCAAGCAGGTGCCGAAGGAGGTCCTACTGCAGCGCAAACCCAAAGAGAATCAGCTACGCAACAAGGGGCGGGAACAGAAGGGCAAGAACCACAAGCAGCGGAGCAGAATGCAAATGGAGATCAGCCTCAGGGACAAGAAGGAGAAGGTCAAGGAGAGGATCGGGATGGTCGGACAGAAACAGGCGAACAACAAGCGCAGCCTGAAACAATGGAGCAGAGGGTTGCAAAACTTCAAGAGCAGGTCGATAAGCTCGCTTCCCAGAATGAAAAACTTACCGTAGAGCTTTCTGGCATTAAAACGCAATTTGATGTCCTTATTCAAGGATTAAAAACATATTTTGAAAAAGATGCAGAGCAAGAGCAGAATCCAGCCAAGAAAGACTTGCTCAAAACTATTCTGCTGATTCTTACCGCGCTTGCAGTTGGGGCTGTCGTAGAAGGAACGCAGCAAGTCCAGCGTACCTCCACCGGCAGGTAAAATTATTACTTCGGGGCGAGTTGTTCGACTCCGGTAAATTTGGCTATTGCATTTAAAAGCACAAAGGAAAGAAGTATAAAAACAAAGCCAAAAATGGCATAAGTAAGCGTTTTTCGGGCTGTGGCAATTTTCTCAGGGTCCCCTTCAGACATTACAAACCTGTACCCTGAGAATATTATCAGAAAAACAGCAATTATTCCGGCAACTACCACAAGGACATTTATGATGTTTTGAAGAACTATCGGGATGCAGGCAAGAGTAGCTACTCCCTTCTGGACGCAATTCCCCAAATCTGAAACAGGAATCATAAATATAGTTTATAAAAGAACAAGAGAGGAAAGCAAGGGATTTATCTAAATTCGTTGAGAGTTGGGATGTTGAGGTTTGTGAGCGAGCCTAATCCCAAAGCAGTGATAACAACATTTATAATTACAAAAGAGAGAGCGATGACAATAAGTCCGATGATCGCGGCGATAATATGATTTCTTGCGTCAGCAACTTTTTGTTTGTCTCCCCCTGAAGTTATCCACTGAAAAGCTCCGATTACTATGAAAAGTAGGGCGGCAAGAAAAGCAATAACAATTATAAATGATACTATGAAACTTACTATGGCACCAATCGGAGTATCGGGAGCAATAGCTCTATTTCCTGCTCCTGGTCTTATGTTTCCGTCTAAAACCTGCGCAAAAGCAAAGGGTGCAAAAGAAAGAGAAGCAGCAAGTCCTGATGCCACGGATAAAATCTTTCTCATAAATTTTATTCAAGCATGTTTTAAAACCTTTGTCAAGTAGTCGAATTCTTTAAAAAAGGTAGAATAGAGCTGATACATAATTTAAAAGTGAAAAGAAAAAAAATTTTTTTTGTTACCCTTTTTTTAGTAGTTTTTTTAATTTTCTTTATAATAAAAAATTTGTTTATTCTTGACCCGGATTTTGGATGGCATTTGAGACTGGGAGAGTTAATCCTAAAAAGCGGAATACCAAAAACCGACCCTTTTTCATACACTATGCCAAGCTTCCCCTTTGTTGACCACGAATGGCTTTCGAATATTATGATTTATTTTATTTACCAAAAAAGTTTTATTCTTCTTGCGATTGTTTTTGCACTTTTCCCGTTATTTACTCTACTTATTACTTTTTATAAAAACTTCAAGCCTTTTCTATTTGGTGTCTATATACTTTCTTTTTCAGTACTTCTTTCATTTTCGGGAATTCGTATCCAGACAATTTCTTGGATGCTTGTATCAACCCTTTTGGTAGTAGTCCTAAATGGAGAATTATGGAAAAGGTTTCGGTTTTTTATTCCCTTACTTATTTTGCTTTGGGCAAACCTTCATGGTGGATTTGCCATAGCAATTTATATTCTGGCTTTAACAATTGCCGCAAAAGCAATCGAAAGAAAAATAGAAAGGCTGGATTTTGTTGTGTTCTTTGCCTCTCTTTTTGCTACTTTTCTAAATCCTTATGGGCCAAGGCTGTGGGGGGAAATTTTTTTGCAAATTGGGGACCCTTCTTTGCGATGGAAAATTGCAGAATGGCTTCCGGGAGTTTTTTTTATTGAACTTTCTTTTATTCTTCTTCTTGCAATATCTCTTGTTCTCGTCTTCCGGTTTAGAAGCAAACTTTCAATTTTAGATCTTACCATTTTCCTTGGTCTTATTTTGCTTTCATTTTCAAGTGCCAGACACATCCCCTTTTTAATAATAGCAAATCTTTGCTTGGCCCAAAAAACAATTAGCATTTTTTATTCTGAATTAAGAGGGAAAAAAGTTCAGGAGAAAAGATTTTTAAAAGTGGCTTTTGTTTTTGCAGTTTTATCTCTTTTTATTTTTTCTTATGAACATTATTCCCTTAATCTTGGTTCAAATTCCCGGGACAAATATCCTTCCGCAGCAGTTTCATATCTTAAAAAAGAAAGAATTAAAGGCGAAATCTTCTCAGACTATGGTTGGGGAGGCTATCTTATTTGGAAAATGCCTGAGAAAAAAGTTTTTATTGACGGAAGGATGCCTTCCTGGAGATGGAATGCTCCTTCTAGTGAGAGCGATTATGCGTTTCATGATTTCTCTGAGATTTCAAAGGGAGACTATAAGAAATATTTTGAAAAATACAACATAAGGTATGTGCTTTGGCCTAGAGATGAAACAAAAGATCCAAGGCTTTTTTCAATAAATATCAGTTTTTTTAAAAAAGAAAACAGGCCTTCATTAATTGAGAGACTTGAACAAGATTCTTGGGAAAAAGTTTACGAGGATCAAGCAGCTGTTATTTATAGAAAATAACTAATTTTTTGGAAAAACAGACGAAACTCCTAAGGATGACACAATAACATTTACAATAACTAAAGCCAGGGACATAATAATAAGACCAACAATTGAATATATTATCGTCCTTCTTGCCTTATCAAGTTTTTGTTTGTCTCCTCCTGATTGCACCCAATAGAAACCGCCATAAAGCAGATAGCCAAGCGAAAGGAAAATTCCAACAACAAGGGCCAGAGCAATAAAAACTGAGGCAATATTGCCAATGGAAAATTGAGGTCCGGATGGAATTCCGGGCGGCGGCTGGATTACTACAGGCGTGCCCCGTGTGTCCGGTATTTGAAGTGATAAATACTTCATATAAATATACTTATCTTGTTAATCCGGGTATTCTTAAAATATCAACCCCGATTATTTCAAGTATAACAATTGAAAAAATTATAAACAACAATCCTAAAATCGCAGATGTCAGAGTTTCACGAGCCGCCGCGATTTTTTCCTTATTACCCTGAGAAGTAGCCAGAACATACCCTGAATAGATAATTATAATTATCGCGCCAAATCCGGCAATGACAAGAACAAATCTGAAAAGAGAATTGACAAAGCCCTCGGCTGAAACATTAATCAATCCGATTGCGGTTCTTACCTTCTTGCACATGCGGGGCTTTTCAGGGTCGCCAGGATCGGGAGGCTCAAGGTCCGCGCAGGGAATAGGAGCAAAAGTGCTTAATTGTTCTTCAAGTTTTAATGTGTCAATTCCATCCGGATCAAACTCGGCTTTAATATCTGTTATACTCCCATCTTTTGCAAGATTAAAGCCTAGTTCGACATATGTAATACCGCCACCATTACAGCCGCCCTTTACTTGACCAAGACCGGTGTCATCCACGCGCTCTCTAAGTTTTAATGTGTAAGTCCCCGGCATAAGTCCGCTTTTTGACTCTCCTCTGGTAAATATGATACTTGCGGGATTATCCTCTCCCATGGCCGGGGCCGGCGTTAAAAAATCTTCTTGCGTGCCTAATGGTATTGTTTGATTTGATTTATTAGTTTGGATGCACTGGTTATTGCTATAGTTCCCTGCCCCCGTAAGCACTAATTGATAGTTGTTTCTGTCTCCGCCACCCGGCCTCCTTCCTGATAAAGCTGCTGTTAGAGCAGGAAGAGTCCCTCGGGGGCTTGAGCCTATTTTAATAATCGGCGCAGAATTTCTAACATAGAACTCCGCAACCATAAGCTGTGCTTCTCCGTTTTCATCATCATAAAGCCCTAATCTATAAACATTTCCTTCGTGGAAATAGTCAGATTCGTTTCCGCTACACTTTTTACCCTTCCCGATTCTTTCTCCTTTTAGAGCATCTCTGCCGTTGCCGCAGACTGTTAGCGTGATTGTTCCACTTTCTGACTTGATTTGCGAGAGAGCTCCGCGTCTTAGTCTTACGCCTGTCTGATCTGTTTTGGGGTATAGATATAAGTTGTCGTCAGCAAGTCCGGAAAATGTTATTGTTACCGTCGGAGTATTCCCATCAATATATTCTTCTCCCGGCTGTTTATTATTTGGGGTTATAGTCCATGATAAACCTCCTGTTTGTCCACCCGGCTGAACGCCCGGGCTACCTGTAGTATTGTATTCACATGCGACTCCATCAGAAAGTTCAATGCATGTTGATTGTTGCTCCTGATATACAGGGCAAGGTTTTCTATCCGGTCTACCAGATGTAAATGGGTCGACTCTAAGAGTTTTTTGTCCGGCATTATCAAGGTCGCATCTCCATTTGGAGCCTTGTTTATTCGTAAGTTTTGTGTCCGGAACCTCCTCCGCATTCGCCAGCGTGGAGCTCAAGAGAAATAAAATCGATATAAAGAAAAATAGGGCTATTCTAAGAAGCTTCATCTTAATTCATGTTAGTTAAAACCGGGGCCGGAAGTCAAGAATCGTTAATTTTATATCCTCTTCCTTTAACAGTTTGGATAAATTTGGGGTTGTTGGGGTCGTCTTCAATCTTTTTTCGCAAGCGATAAATTATCTGGTCAAGCGCTTGATCCGTCACTCCCTCTTGAGTTTTGCTGTCGCGCCAGACATTTTCAATTATTTCATCTTTCTCGCAAACCCTGCCGCGGGAGATCAGCAGAAATTTCAAAAGCCTGAATTCCGAAGGGGAAAGTTTCTCCGTCAAATTCTCGTCTCCTTTTGTTATTTCATTGCGAGCAAGATCATAAGAAAGAGCTTGAGATATTTGCGGAGTTAAAGTTTTTAGGTAAGCCTCAAACAGAGGAATCGTTATTTTCCCGTTTTTTGTCAATCCAATTTTTTCCAAAAATTCATTTGTCGAACGGGTTAAATCCTTTTTTTGCTCAGAGGTCAAAGAAGCCCAAATCTCAAACAAGGCTCCCCCGATAGACCCCCTTGATATTAAAAGTTTTTTCAAATCTTTGACTTGCGCAGGTTCTGAAAGCACTGTTTCCCAGGACAATCTTGTTAGCTTGCCGTGTCCTGCGGTCAGTTCCAGAATTTTATCGTGAAGCTTTAGGTCAAGTTTTTTCCCCGTAATCTTCTCAAGATATCTCAATCTAAAAGTAAGCCCCGGCTCATCCATTAGCTTTAAAAAAACCTTATTTTCCCCAACGAATTCGTAGAACTCTGACAAGACAAGAGGATCTACCAGTTCTGTCAGGTAGCGATTTAATGAAAAAACACAAGAGAATCTATATTTTGCGCGATTTCGCAATATCTTTAGATTTGAGAAAAATCCCTCGCCGATATTCGGAGTATACTGGTCAAACCTGTCAAAAAGGAAAACAACCGTGAGCTCTTTTTCAATCGCAAGATAATCAAGTGACTTTTTAAGCGCCTGAAAGAGAATCAAATCGTCCTCAAAATTTTTCACCTCCGAAAGAAAAAAATTTATCTTATCGTGCTCTTCTTTAAGATTTCTTTCAGACAAAGAGTAGGAAAGTGAGACAATCATGAATTTAATTACATCGGCAAAATTTCTCTTTTTCACCTCTGAAAAGTCCATGTAAACAAAATGGAACCATTTTTGGTTCTCTCCAAGATGCTTGAGCCTGACACTCCTATTATATGAAAGCAGTCCCAGGAGATTGCTTTTTCCGGTTCCGGGTAAGCCTATGATCTGGCATGAAGCGCCTTTCTTGATAAAAGATAAAATTTTTTCAACTTCCTCAAGTCGCGTATCTTGCGGATAAAGTTGCTCGAAATGCGCAAGGTCAAGTTTTGACATAGATTATTTATTATATATTATAGATTATATGGCTACAGAAAAAAGTCATGAATTTAGAAAAAAAACCGCTCAAAAAAACAACAAATAAATATAATCTACAATCTATAATCTATAACTTTCCTGTTACCTTCCTGTTGCTTTAATATCAAGTAGCCTCGACCAATTCGGTATAAACTGCGTTTAATATGAAAGAAAGTTTGACACCAACGGGTGCTATCACATATTCTATAAAAGCTATGGAATCAGGAGAAAATCCCCTTTCAGGAGGTACTATACAGAATAAACCAAGGGGAGACCGGTCTTCTCAAGGCAAAGAAAATCCCGAACCACAAGGCTCAGGAAGATTTGTACCTGTAAGTCCTGAAGCTGCAGGCAGAAGCTGGGAAAAGTATTATGCAAAAAAAGGAACTAAAATTGAAGGATTACCTGCTGATGAAAGGCAAGCTATAAGAGTAATGACTGAGGCCGGAATTCCGCCGCATCCCGGCGGAGGGGCCGATCTTCTGGATCCTGACGAATACACGAACGAGTTTTCAAGAGCTGAAGCAAGGTTTATAAATAGAGAAATAACTCATGTGGGTCACGGAAGACACCTTGGTCTTGACTTTATTAAAGGACACCAGGAAAAAGTACAGGGTCTTGTTTTAGCCGGAACTATACCCATTGAAGAAGGAGAAAAGCTTTTGGACAAATTGAGTGAATTTAGAACCGAATCTGAGGCAGAAGAGGTGGGAAGGAGAGCAGCAGAAGAGGTGGGAAGGAGAGCAGCAGAAGAGGCTCGATATCCGGACTACGATACTATGGATATCCCACAGCTTAGAGAGGCAGTAAGAAATGCGCCATCAATAGAAGCCTCTCATTTTCCGGAGGGACTTATGCGAGCCGTAATGAAGAACAAGGAGTTAAGAGAAATGCTTATTAATAAAATCATTTTTAAGCCTTTTGAAGACACCACAGAATCAAATAGATACCAGCTTAATATTTATGCTCAAGGAAACCTTGACACCCTTCTTGGTTTTTTGAGCCGGGAAGAAAGAAGAGATTATGATTATTTTATAAAACTTCAAACTGCAGCCGAGCTATTCCACACAATGAATGTGCAAATACTTGCCGGAGACATTGAACATTTCATAGATAATTCAAGAAGGATAAATTTTCAACACTTTTCTTTAATGCAGCAAATTCAAGGTGCCCCCCAGGTTATGAGGCTTTATGAGGAGAAATATCAGGAGATTTTAGCAAGAGACGGAAGGATAACAACGGGGGGATACGAAGC
>Ga0209343_10001331_pt1 | contig 33405 bp, 19 predicted proteins | sample RifCSPlowO2_02_FD_184026 | JGI IMG/M metagenome (GOLD analysis project Ga0209343, IMG submission 184026) | Groundwater microbial communities from Rifle, Colorado - Rifle CSP2_plank lowO2_0.2 (SPAdes) (version 2) | ecosystem: Environmental > Aquatic > Deep subsurface > Groundwater | place... | reverse complement strand
CTGCTCGAGCGCCGGCGCCGCGTGCTCCACGCGGCGATCGGCGCCGCGCTCGAGATGCTCTACGCTGACCGCCTCGACGACGTGGCCGAGCTGCTCGCCCATCACTGGGGGCGCAGCACGGATGCCGCGAAGGCCGTGGACTGGGCGATCCGCGCGGGCGAGAAGGCCCAGCGGCGCTGGGCGAGCGCCGAGGCCCTGGCGCACTTCGAGGCCGCGCTCAAGCGGCTCGAGGCGATGCCCGACAGCGACGAGAACCGGCTCCGGCGGATCGACGCGGTCGTCAAGCAGTCGGAGGTCAAGTTCGCGCTCGGCCGCCACGCCGAGCAGGTCCAGGCTCTCGAGGCGATCCGGCAGCTCACCGAGGGCGCCGACCCGCCCCGGCGCGCCGCGTGGCTCTGCTGGACCGGGTTCCTCCACAGCCTCACGGGCGCGCGCCCCGAGGTGCCGATCGCCTACTGCACCGAGGCCACCGCGCTCGCGGACCTGGCCGGCCTCGACGACATGCGCGCGTTCGCCGAGTGCTGTCTCACCCACGTGTACGTGGTGGCCGGGCGGCTTCCCGAGGCCCTGGACACCGGCGAGCGGGCGCTCGCCTTCTTCGAGTCGCGCGGCAACGTCTGGTGGGCGTGCCGGACGCTCTGGGGCCTCAGCATGGCGTGCAACGCGATCGGCGAGTGGGAGAAGAGCCTCGGGTACTGCCGGCGCGGGCTCGCCCACGGCGAGGCGGTCAACGACCTCCGGCTCAAGGTCGTGGGCTGGTGGCGCACGGGCTCGACGCACATCCAGCGGGGCGAGGTGGAGACCGGCCTCCGCTGCTGCGACGAGGCGCTCGCCCTCAAGCCGATCCCGTTCGACGCGGCGATGGCGCGGGCGATGAAGGGCTTCGGGATGGCGCGGGCGGGCCAGACCGCAGCGGGCATCGCGCTGCTCGAGGAGGTCGCGACGTGGCTCGAGCAGTTCAACCTGCGGTATACGCGGACGCTCATCGACCTGTTCCTGGCCGAGAGCTACCTGCGCCACGGCGAGCGCCAGCAGGCCCGCGTCCTCGCCGAGTCGGGCCTGGCGGCCAGCCGCGATCTCGGCTACCGGCACGCCGAGGGCGTGGCGCAGCGCCTGCTCGGCGAGTGCCTGCTCGGTGACGACCCGGCGGCCGCCGGCGTCCAGCTGGCGGAGGCGGCGCGCATCCTCGAGGAGGCCGGCGCCCGGAACGACCTGGCGAAGACGCGCCTGGCGCAGGCCGAGCTCAGGGCGTCGGGCGGGGACCTGGCCGCGGCCCGGGTGCTCCTCGAGCGCGCGGGCGCCGTGTTCGAGGAGCTGGGGACGCTCGAGGGCCCGGACCGGGCGCGCCGGTTGCGCGAGACGCTCGCGGCGGGCTGAGCCGGCCGCCTACCAGCCGACGACGAAGCGCTGGCGCCGGACGTCCGCGGCGCCGAAGAGCGTGCCGTGCTCCGGGTCCACGCCGGCCACGACCGTCCCCGTGTTCATCATGAACGAGCCAATGACCGCCACCTTGTGCCCGCGCTGCTCGAGCGCCTCGACCACGCCCGCGGGGATCCGGCTCTCGACCTGCAGGACGCCGCCGCGAAAGGCGTGCCGGCGGAAGCTCTCCCGGTAGTGGCCGGTGTTGAACCGCGGCGCCTCGACGGCCTCCTGCGGGCGCATGCCGAAGACCGCGATGTTCAGGAGCACCTGGAGCGCCTGCTGCTCCTGGGTGTCGCCGCCGGGGCTGCTGAGCGCCAGGAAGGGCTTGCCGTCGCGGAGCACGACCGTCGGGGTCAGCGTCGTGCGCGGCCGCTTGCCGCTCTGGACGACGTTCGGGTGCCCCGCCTCGAGGACGAAGGCCTGCATGCGGTTGCCGAGCGGCACGCCCGTGTCGCCGGCGATGAACACGCCGCCCGAGAACCACGCCGACGAGGGCGAGGCGGAGAAGAGGTTGCCCCGGGCGTCGGCGACGTCGACGGTCGTCGTGTCGAGCTCGGGCAGCGCCCGATCCTCGGAGCTCGCGGGGGTCGCGCGCGCGACACGGAGCCGGCGCGCGGGCCCGGCCGAGCCCTCGAACTTCCAGGGGTCGCCCGGGCGCACCTCGGCGCTCGCGACAGCGGGATCGATCAGGGCGCGGCGCGCCTCCGCGTAGGCCGGCGCGAGGAGACCACGCGTCGGCACCTTCGCGAAGTCGGGATCGCCGTAGAAGCCGTCGCGGTCGGCGAGCGCCAGCTTGAGCGCCTCCGTCACCGTGTGGATGTACGCGGCCGAGTTGTGGCCCATCCGCTCGAGGTCGAACCCCTGGAGGAGCCCGAGGGCCTGGAGCAGGACCGGGCCCTGACCCCAGAAGCCGGTCTTGAACACCTCGAACGTCCCGTGGCGCGTCGTGAAGGTCCCCCGGGTCGGCGGCTCGATGCGGCCCCGGTAGCCAGCGAGGTCGGCCGCCGTCATGAGGCCCTGGGCCTGCTGCACGGCGGCGGCGATCCGCTGGCCGACGTCGCCGCGGTAGAAGCGGTCGCGCGCCGCGGAGATCGCGGCCTTCCGGCCCTCCGCCGCGTGCTGGCGCTCGGCCTCGACGAGGGCGCGCAGCGTCCGCGCGAGGTCCGGCTGGCGGAAGATGCTGCCGACCGCGGGGATCGTCCGGTTCGGCAGATACACGCGGGCGCCGCTCGGGAAGGCGAACATCTTCTCCAGCTCGGGCCGTAGATAGCGCGTCAGGAAGTCGTACCAGGGGAAGCCGTCGGCCAGCTCGATCGCAGGCGCGAGCGTCTCGGCGAGCGAGAGCGTGCCGAACTCGGCGAGCGCCAGCGCGAGCGCGTCCACGACCGCGGGGATCGTCCCGGCCGACGGGCCGTTCGGCGGGATCAAGCGGAAGCGGCGGAAGGCCTCGGGGGACGCCGCCGCCGGCGCCGTGCCCTGGCCGCTGATCACGACCGCCTCGCGCCGGTCGGCGAGGTAGAGCACGATCGGCACCTCGCCGCCGAGGCCAAAGTGGGAGATCTCGGTCACCGCCGCGGCGAACGTCGCCGCGACGCCCGCGTCCACGGCGTTGCCCCCGCGCGCCAGCATGCGGAGCCCCGCCTCCGCGGCGAAGTGCCGCCCCGCCGCGACCACGCCCACGCGCCCGACGATCTCGGGCCGGTACGTCTTCGAGCTGACGATCCCCTCGAGCGGGGCCTGCTGGCAAGCCAGGAGCGTCAGCGCCAGGGCCCCGAGGGCGAGGGCGCGAAGGGCGAGCGGCCCGACGGCCGGTGGACGGCGAGGCGTCATCGAGCGAAGGAACGGGGGCGGCGCCGCCGTCGCGCAAGACGGCGGCACCGCCCGTCGTGCCGTCGGCCTACTTCGGGATCGGCGTGCCAGGCGCAGCGAAGAAGCCGATCTTGACTTCCATGACCAGGAAGCCAGGGTTGAACGCCGTGTCGTCCGGTGGCGGAGCGGGCGAGCACTGCTGGCTCACGATCTGCGTGACCGCGGGGACCAGGACCGGCGCGGTCAGCGGTCCGATCGTGATCCCGACCTGCTGGAAGAGAATCTCGAGGAGTTCCTGGGACATCCAGCCGTTCAGCGGCACCGTGACGAACCGTGCGGTCGAGGCCGAGAGGTCGCAGCCGAGCGCGAGCTCGCCCAGGCTGCCGAACCCGGGCACCTTGAAGACCGCGGACGCCGGGGCAAAGTGCTTGCGGTTCAAGGTGATCGCGCCGAACGTGCCCGTCGCGGTCGCCGGGGTGCCGAAGACCACGGGGCCGTGGGGATCCAGCACGACGACGGCCGACACGTCCTTGGTCGTGTTGAGCACGAATCCCGGCGGGGGCGGGGCGAAGCCGCCGCCGGCGCTCGCGAGGCCGGGGGCGAGGATCGACGCGGCCATCGCCGCGATTATCAGAAGCCCGACGACTCTTGTCCTGGACATCCGTGGTCTCCTTTCAATCGGCCGCGGTGCGCGCGGCGCGGTGCTCGAGCGTTTCCTCACCGTTCCGTTGCCGGGTCGGTCACGGACAGCCGATGACGGCCCTGATCCTGGTCGCTGCCGACTGCAGCTGGGTGGCCTGGTCGACCGTCAGCGCCTTGCCCGACTGGGCCTTCGTCTCGTTGATGAACGCGCTCATCTGGTTGCAGGTCGACGTGACGCTGCCCTTCTTGGCCGAGGTCAGCGCGTCCTCGACGTTCTGGAGCTTCGCGTCCAGGCTGTTGGTGATCCCCTGCTTGAGGTTGAAGCTCCTGACCGTGTCCATCAGGTTGGCGACCTGGGCCGCCGCCGCCTGGACGATCACCGAGAAGCTCTTGCTCGTGGTGTTGCCCGCCGCGTCCGTCGCGGTGCACGAGACGGTGGTCGTCCCGATGGGGAACGTGCTCCCCGACACGGGCGCGCACGCGACGGTCGGCGAGGGCGTGACGTCGTCGGTGGCCGAGACCGCGTACGTCACGAGGGCGCCCGCCGGGCTCGTCGCGTCCACGGTGACGCTGCTCGGAACCGTCAGGACCGGCGGCGTCGTGTCCTGGGACCCGACGCGATAGGTCACGGACGCGCTCGAGGCGTTGCCGACCGCGTCCATGGCGTTGACGGTGAAGGTCGTGACGCCCGGCGTCGCCGTGTCGATCGCCGCGCCGCTGGCCACCGGGCCCGCGCAGGCCACGAGGCCCGAGCCGCCGTCCGTGCACCCGTAGCCGGCGAGCACCACCTGGCCCACGTCGTAGACGGCGTCGGGCGTGGGCGAGGTGAGCGTCATGGCCGGCGCTTTCTTGTCCACCTTGATCCCGCCGACGGTCTTCGTGACGCAGTTGCCCGCGACGTCGCAGACGGTGCGGCCGTCCGTCGTCGCCGCGTCGGTCTCGGTGCCGGCCGGCACGGCCGTCGCGAGGCTGAAGCTGGCGTCGGACGTGTTCGCGAGGCCGGAGGCGGGGTCCTGGGCCGTGCAGGCCAGCGTGACGTCGGTCGCGTGCCAGCCCGTGTCGGGCGCCTCACAGGTGACGATCGGCTGGGTGCCGTCCACCTTCACCGTCAGGACCTGCGTCGCCTCGATGTTCCCGGCGATGTCCTCGGCGTGGAAGGCGACGGACGTCTGCCCGTCGGCCGTGATCGTGACGGAGCCCTTCGTCCCCGACAGGTCCTGGACACCGGGCTGCGCCCCGGAGGTCTGGATGACGATCCGCTGGATGGGGATGTTGCTCGGGCTCGTGGCCGTGAAGCTCACGGTGACGCTCTGCCGCGTCCAGCCCGACGGGCCCGGGGCCGGCGCCGCCGTCGCCGTCGTCGCTGGCGGCTGCGGCGGCAGGCTGTCCACCTCGAACTCGAGGGTGTTGGACACGATCGTGAACTCCGCGCGGCCGGTCAGCGCCGCGACGTTCGCCGCCACCAGGCCCGGGAGCTGGTCGCAGTCGTCGATGACCGCGGCGGGATCGGAGAGCGTGAACACGAGGAGCGGGATGCGGGCCGTGACGCTGTACCGGCCCGGGCGGGAGAGGTCGTAGAACCTCCGCGCGTCATCGATCTCGTACTCGCGGAAGAAGTTGCCCGGCGCGCCGGGGCCGGTCCCGACCAGCACCTCGATCGGCGCGACGGGGATCGCCGGACGCTGGAGCGCCCCCCGCCGCGAGAGGCACATGAACACGCGGCTGTCGGTGTGGATCTGCTCCTCGACCTTGTTGGTGACGATTCCGCCCTGGGGGTCCACGAAGTAGAGGCGGCGGAAGAAATCGGTGGACGAGAAACCCTCCGTGGTCGCCACGTCCGCCCCGCTCACGTTCTCGATCTGGACGACGATCGGGACCGGCACCCCCGCGGGGAAGACGCCGTCGGCGGGCGCGCCCTGCCCGAGCACGATGGTGGCCTTGAGGGGCGGGCCCGCCGGGGGCGCCTGGGCGCGCGCCGCGGCCGCGCCGGCGAGCACGAGCGCCAGCGCGACGAGCAGGGGAGCGAGCGTCCGGCGGCTCACTGGAGCCCCTTGTTGTGGACCTGGATGAGCTGCCCCGCCTGCGACGAGAAGTGGTTGTCGCGCGTCCAGTTGATCGAGTACTGGTACATGACGTCCGTCACGTCCGTCGTGTGGACGTTCACGCCGAGGGCGTGGCCCAGCTCGTGCGTGACGATCGCGCGCACCACCTGGCGGAAGGTCGCCTGCGGGCCCGACGCCGACGCCGCCCTGGCGTCGCACGCCGTGAGCGTCGTCGGGTCGGCGACGAACGGCAGCTCGACGCAGTCGTCGTTGTTCACGTCCATCGCGCTCACGGAGAGGCTGAACTGCCCCGCCACGAAGACGTCGCCGCCGAGCAGGCCGTCGGCGTCCTTGCACTCACCCGAGTCGGCGACGCCGTTGTCCGAGCCCCCCGAGCCGCTGTCGCAGACCGTCGTGACGGGCGCGAGCATCGGGACCCCGCCGGTGGTGGCCATGGGCAGGTACTTGCCCGTCAGGTTCTCCTGGTGGAGGTATGGCCGGTCGGTGAAGTAGCCCTTCACGGCCCGGGCGAACACCCGCGCGTCGCCGTACGTCGTGGCCGACCCGAAGGTGCTGTAGCCGAGGGTCGGGAACTGCCACTGGCGGATGCCGGTCTTGCCCGAATGGTCGCACGTCTGGCCACCGGCGCAGTTGACCGCGTCGTAGGTCACCGTCGCCAGGTCGAGCGTCGGCTTGGTCGGGTCGGCGTACGATTTGGTCGGCAGGACGGAGGCGCCCGTGAACGAGGCCGCCACGTCCCACACCCGGATGCCGAGCTCGCGGTAGGCGTCGCCCACCTCGAAGGCCGGGCACGGGAACCGCGCGAGGAGCGCGGCGTCCTGCGCGATGGGCCTGCCCGTGTTGTCCACGCCGCACGAGCCGGCCGGGACGTTCGGGTCCGTGCTGAAGCCGCGCCCGCGGACGAAGAGGTTCCGCTTGCCCGCGCCGAGCCTGACGTGGTCGAGCATCGGCCCGCTCGCGGTCCCGTTGAGCGGCCCGCGCAGGTACACGCCGCGGTACTTCTCGAAGTTCGTGAGGCCGTCGCGCGCGAAGCGGTCGTCGCGGTCGCTCAGGCCGTTGGCGTTCTGGTCCTGCTTGCCGGCGTCGAGGACGTTGACGCCGGTGGCGTCGGCGTTGTCCACGCCGGCGACCAGGTTGGTCTCGTACACGTCGGGCAGGTCGTCGCCGTCCGCGTCCACCGGCAGCCGCAGGCTGCCCGCCACCGTCGGCGAGGTCGGGCTGTCCGTCACCTCGATGCGCACCTTGCCACCCCAGTCCCAGGAGGCGAGCTGGGCCTGGTAGACGCCGTTGGCGCCGCCGACGGTCACGGAGAGCGGGGCGGTGAGACTCGGCATCGTTGCGACCTGGCCGATGCCGAAGTCGTTGGTCGGGACCGCGGTCGGCAGCAGCGTCACGGGGTCGATCTCGCAGTCCTCGTTCGCCGCGGTGCCCTTGATCGCCGACGGCGTGATCGTGAACGTGAGCTGCGGCGGCAGCGACGTGCCGGCGAGCTGGGCCTCCACGATCAGGAGGGTCGGCGTCACCGTCTTGGCCGTGCACCGGCCGGTCGCGTCGAGCGTGACGCTGACGCCGTCCACGCTGGGGAGCCAGGCCGGGACGTCGAGCGGCGTGCCGTCGGCCCGCCGCAGGGCCAGCGTCATCGTCGTCGCCGATCTGAGCTTCACCTCGAACGCGTTGGCGAGCGTTGCCGTGCCGCCGTCGGGGTTCGTGACGACCACGCTCCTGAGCCCGGTCGGTGCGTTCGCGGCGAGCGTGACGGGGATCCGGACGCGGGTCGCGTCCACGAAGATCACCGCGCCGAGCGTCGCGCCGGTGGACGGGCTGAGCTGCACCGTCATCCCGCTCTGGAACTTGGTGCCGGTGACGTCGAGCGTGAGCGTGTCGCCCTGGAAGGCGCTGCCCGGGCTCACCCCGGACGGCCGCGGGTTCGTGACCGTGAACGCGAGCGAGTTGCTGCTCTGGAGCGTGCCGTTCGCGACCGTCACCGGGCCGTCCACCGCCGTCGCCGGGACCAGCACCGCGAGGCTCGAGGCGCCGCCGCTGGTCGGGCTCACCGTGACCTTGGCGTTGTTCGCCGCCGTGAACGTGACCTTGCTCGCCGTCGCGCTCCCCAGGTTGGTGCCGCTGATCGTCACCGAGGCGCCCGTGCGCGCGGCGGCCGGGCTGATCGAGGAGAGCGAGGGCGGCGTCGTCGACGTGGACGAGCCGGAGTTCTTCGGCGCCGGCAGGCCCTCGGGCGCGTCGGGCGGGCGCGGCGCGATTGCGAGGATCGCCGCGCTCGTGGTCGTGCCGAGGTCGGGATTCGTCACCGTCACGGTCCGCGGCGAGAGCGCGTCGGCGCCAGCGGCCACGTCCACCTCGACCGCGAGGCGCATGTCCGACAGGAACACGACGCTCGTCGGGTCAACCGTGATCCCGCCACCGCCCACCTGGACGACGAGGTTCGACGGCGTCGTCGTGGGCGGCCTGAAGTTGCTCCCGCCGACGTAGAGCGTCTGCTTCTTCAGATCGGCGAAGAGCGGGCCCGCGCCCGTCTCGCCCGTGCCCGCCGCGGTCACGACGGGCAGGGGGTCCACGCTGAAGCTGCCGCCGCCGGGCAGCGTGGCCGTGATGATCGTCTGCTGACCGTCCGGGCCCCTGTCGATGATCGACACGGTGCGAGGCCCGGCGTCCGCGTTGGGATCCACCTGGATCGTGACCGTGATCTGCTTCCCGTCGGGGCTGACGGAGGGCGCCCCGATCACCGTGATGCCCGGGCCGAAGTCGATCGTGTCGCGCAGGCTCAGGTCGGAGTTCGTGAAATCGAGCTGGCCGAAGTTGAGGCCGTTGAGCACGACCGTGCGCGTCACGCCGAGCCCCGCCGCGTTGCTGTCGATCGCGATCCCGGTGAAGACGGGGTCGGGCGGGGGCGCGAGGAAGATCGCGACCTGGACCGACTCGGGCGTGAGCCCGTTCGGCAGGCTCGCGTCGACCGCGACGGAGACGGGGACGGCAGCGCCGTCGGGGACGAAGCCCGTCGAGGCCGTCACGAGCATCCCGGAAACGATGATGGACGCGGCGCCGCCGCTCGAGCGCGACGCGAGGGCGAACGAGAACACCGCGCCGCTGCTCTCGAGCCGCGGGGCGTCGGGGCCGGTCTGGACGATGCCGAGGCCCCAGCTCGGCCCGGTCGAGACCACGGGGAGCATGGAGAACGCGAGGCCGCCCGGCAGCGTCACCCGGATGCGGCCCGCCGTCGACAGGGCCCGCGCGCCGTGCTCGTCGATCCGGATGTCGCCGAGCGTCGCCAGCCCGCCGCCCGCCGGCACGTAGGTCGAGACGATCGCGAGGGCCGTCGTCGTCGTGCCGCCGGCGCCGAGATCCTCGACGAGCGCGAAGTCGCGGCCCACGAGCGTCGCGCCCTCCGCCACGGCCACCCCGACCGCGGTCGCGCCGTCGAACGTGCCGGACGGCTCCGTCGCGTCCTGCACCCCATTGGAGTTCGTGTCCACGTACGCGCCGACGAAGTACTGCTGGCTCACCGGGCAGGCGAGGCTCGACGGCAGCAGGCCGCGGGTGTCCGGGCCCGGCCGGCCGAACTGGTAAGCCTGCGGGAAGCTCGGCGCCGGGATCGCAAGCGTGTACACCGGCTGGACCAGCGTGGCGTCGCAGAAGAGGCCGATCCTGAGCGCCCCGGTCTGCGTGCCGGCGTTGGCGATTGCCCCCTGGATGTCGGCCGTCAGCGCCATGTTGAAGTTCACCGCCGGCGCGTCCGGGTCCGGCGGGCTCGTCACCGTGATCGTCGAGAGCAGCGCCCCTGCCGCGTCCGGACGCCCGCCCGCGAACACCCGCGCATAGCCGAGCGCGCGCGCCTGCGCGACGTAGGCGCCCGGCTTGATATTGGTCGCGATGAAGCGGCCCTGGGAGTCCGTCACGTTGGTGCCGGTGACGAAGCCCGTCGTCCGCCCGAGCGCGTCCAGGCTGAAGGTCGCGGCGTCGAACAGCACGATGCCGACGTTCCTGAGCGGCTCGCCGTCGGTCGCGAAGGCCCGGCCGGTGAAGGCGGCCTGGCTCGGCGTCAGGACGAAGTTGGCGTTGCTCACGGCGCCGGTCGTCACCGTGATCGCGTCGGCCGCCGTCAGCGTGTCCTTGCCGAACGACCACTGGGCGGCGTAGCCGGGCGCGGAGGCGCGGAGCATGTAGCTGCCGGGCGCCAGGTTGTTGGCGAGGAACGAGCCGTCGGCCCGGGTCACCGCGACCGCGACGGCCGCGCCGGAGGCCGCCTCGCGGATCGAGACGGCGCCGCCGACCACGGGCGCGCCGGTGCCCTGCACGGTCACGGTGCCCGCGAGGCTCGCCGTTGCCGGGGCGAGGACGAGGTCGATGTCCGTGGTGCTCTGGCCGGCGGCGACGTGGACGAAGCTCGCGTCGTCGAAGATCGCCGCCCCGGTGCCGCTCGCCGTGTAGTAGCGGATCGCGAAGCCCGGCCCGGCCGGCTCGCGGACCGTGTCCGGGCCGTTCTGCATCCGGATGATGTAGTCGCCCGGCGCCAGCGCGCGGATCAGGTAGGTTCCGTCGAGCCGGGTGATGGCGCTCCCGACGTTGTTGTCGAAGAAGCTGCGCGCGCTCACCTGCACGCCGGGCACCGGGACCAGCGGCGAGAGCGGGTTGGCCGGATCGCTCGGGGTCATGACGCGGCCCTGGATCGTCCCCGCCGTCGCCGGCAGCGCGAGGTCGATCCCGACCTGGTTGCCCGCCGTGACGTCCACGAGCGAGCCCGCGGGCACGACGGTCTCGTCCGGGTACATCCGCTGCTCGTAGGTCGTCTCGGTCTGCGCGCGGACGAGGTACCTGCCGGGCGGCAGGGTCGGGATCGTGTAGGTCCCGTCGCCGTTCAGCGCGGTGCCCCGGATCCCGAACTGGAAGAAGGGATCGATGGCGACGACGGTGCCGAAGCGGATCGGGTTGCCGTTCACGTCCCGCACGGTGCCGCTGATCGTCCGCGGGGAGGCGCCGCCGGTCAGGCCGAGCACCGAGAAGTCCACGCCCGCGGTCGTGGCGCCGTCCACCACGGTGACGGGCACCGCCGAGGCGGGCGAGGTCGCCGCGGTCGGGTACCAGCCCATCGCCGTGCCGTTCGCGAACTGGTTGCCGACGGCCTGGAGCGTGTAGACGCCCGGGGGGAGCCCGGAGATCGTGTAGTTGCCGTTGCCGTCGGTGCCGACGCCGGTCACGAAGTTGCCCCGCGGGTACATGCTGCCAGCGCCGATGAGGGCCTGGATCTGCGTGCCCGCGGGCACGGCGCCGCCGCCGCTCCGCGTGACGCGGCCGCTGATCCGGCCTCCACCCGGGGTCAGGTGCAGGTCCACGGGGCTCACCGTGCCGGCGCCGCTGATCGCGATCGGCAGGGCCACACCGCCGTCGGGGCCGGGCGCGTCCGGGACGCCGCTGGAGTAGCCGACCATGTGGCCGGCCGCCTCGACGCGGACGGTCCACTCGCCGTCGCGCAGCCCGCGGACCTCGAAGGTGCCGGCGGCGTCGGTCCGCACGAAGAAGGCCCCGGAGAAGTTGCTCGCCGCGACCCGCCCCACGAACACCGACGCGTTGGCGATCGGCGCCAGCGTGCCGCGCGTCCGGATCGTCCCGCTGATCCGCCCGCCCGGCGGCATCGCGATGTCCACGCCGAGGACGTCCTGGCCGGCGACGGCCGTCACCGTCGTCGCCGTCCTGAGGTCCACGCCGCTGCCGTCGGGCACGGTGGTGTGGAAGGTATCCACGAAAGACAGGGGCGCCGGGACGCGGGCCTTCACCTTGTAGGCACCGCCGAGGATCCGGCCGGTGTCGTAGGTGCCGTCGGCCGCCGTGGGGAGCCCGCCCGCGAGGAAGAAGCCCGTCACGGGGTCGAACAGATCCACGATCGCCCCGCCGATCGGGGTGCCGTTCGTGTCCCTGACCGTGCCCTTGAAGCCGCCGCCCTGCGCCAGGCTGAAATCGATCCCGGCGACGTCGGTCGTGCCCACGGCCACGAGAGTGCCGGCGCCGAGCGTGCGCTGGCCGTTGTAGACCTGGGTGACGTAGCCGTCGAGCTGTGCCTGGACCTTGTAGCTTCGGTCGGGCAGCAGGCGCCCCTCGGTCGTGTACGTGCCATCGGCCGCGGAAGCCACGCCCTCGACCCATTGGTTGTTGGCGTCGAAGACGGTGATCCAGGCGCCCTGCAGTGGGACGCCGCCGCTCGCCACCGTGCCCGTGATCGAGCGGCCCGCCGTGAGGTTGAAGTCCACCGTGGTGTCGGCGCCGGCGGCCACGAGGACGTTCGCCGCCGCGCTGAACGCCTGCACGCCGTTCGAGAACACGGTCGCGTAGCCGCTCGCCCGCGCGCGGACCCTGTAGGTGCCGGGCGCCAGGCGCTGCGAGAACGTGTACAGCCCGTCGGTCGAGGTCTGGGTGCTGTCCACCCAGAAGCCGGTCGTGGCGTCGTAGACCTCGATGCCCGCGAACGCGATGGCCGTGCCGCCGCTGCTGACGGTGCCGACGATGCCGCCGCCGGCCGCGAGCGCGATGTCCACATTCGGCGTCGTGGCGCCCGTCGTCACCGTCACCGCCGTCGCCAGGGTCAGGTTCGGGGCGCCCGCGTAGAACGTCGCGGCGAGGCCGGGGATCGACGCGCTGGCGCGGACCTTGTACTGCCCCGGGGTGAGCTCGCCGGTCGTGTAGGTCCCGTCGCCGGCCGTGACGATGCCGCCGGCGACCCAGGCGCCCGTGCCGGCGTCGAACACCTCGACGAAGGCGCCGGCGATCGGCGACACGCCGTCGGTGGCGGTGACCCGGCCGGTGATGCGTCCCGTCTCGAAGACGGAGGCGGGAGCGCTCGCGCTGTTGTTGGCGCCATTCGGATCGGTGGACGTCGTGGTCACCGTGGCCGTGTTGTCAATGGAGCCCGTCGCGGTCGTCGCCACGGTGAGCGTGACGGTCTTGCTCGCGCCGGCGACGAGGGCGCCGAGGGCGCAGCTCACGGTGCCAGGTTCGCCCACCGGCGGCGTGACGCACACGCCCTGGGGCACGCTGATCGCGGCGAAGGCCGTGCCGGCGGGCAGGGGATCGGAGAGCGCGATGCCGCTGGCGATGCCGGGTCCCGCGTTGCCGACGGTCAGCGTGTAGGTCAGCTGACCGCCGAGCAGGATCGGCACGATCGGGAACGCCGTCTTGGTGATGGAGACGTCGGCGAAGGTGACGGCCGGGTCGGTCAGCGTGAGGTCGGTGCCGCTGGCCGTGGCGTTTTCCGCCAGCGGCACGCCGCCGACCGCGCCCGCGGGCTCGGTCGCGTCCCGCGCGCCGTTGGGGGTGCTGTCCACGAACGCGGCCACGAAGTACGCCTCGCTCGCCGGGCAGGCGACGGCCGCGGGCAGGAGGCCGCGGGTGTCGGGCGCGGGCGAGCCGAACTGGTAGGCCTGGGGGAAGACCGGCGACGGGACGACGAGACCGTACACGCGCTCCGTCAGCCCGGGGTCGCAGAAGAGGCCGATCCTGAGCGCCCCAACCTGCGGGCCCGTGTAGCTGATCGTCCCCCGGACGTCGGACGTGCGCGTCATGGTGAAGGTCACCGACGGCGCGTCCGGACCCGGCGGACTCGTCACGGTGATCGGGAAGAGCGCGGCGCTGGCGGCGTCGGGTCGCTGGCCGTGGTACACGCGCGCGTAGCCCAGCGCCCGGGCCAGGGCGAGGTAGCTGCCGGGCTTGATGTTGTCGGCGACGAAGCGCCCCTGGGAGTCGGTGACGCCCACGCCCGTGACGAAGCCGGTCACCAGGCCGTCGGCGTCCACGCCGAAGGTCGCGGCGTCGTAGAGCGTGATCGCGACGTCCCTGAGCGGCTGGCTGGCCGTGTCGAACGCGAAGCCGCTGAAGGCGGCCTGGCTCGGCGTCAGGACGAAGTCGACGCCGCCGACCGTGCCCGCGGCGACCGCGATCTCGTCGGCCGCCTCGCGCGTGTCCTGGCCGGACCACCACTGCGCGGCGAAGCCAGGTGCCGAGGCGCGGAGCTTGTAGCTGCCGGGGGCGAGGTTGTCCACGACGAAGGTCCCGTCGGCCCGCGTCACCGCGGTCCCGACGATCGCGCCGCTCGTGGACTCGCGGATCGCAACGGCGCCGTTGACCACGGCCGCGCCCGTGTCCTCGGCGGTCACCGTGCCGGTGATGCGCCCCGTCGCCGGGGCAACGGTGAGGTCGATGCCCGTCACGGTCGAGCCCGGGTCGACGTGGACGAAGCTTGCGTCGTCGAAGATGGCCGCGCCGGTGCCGCTCGCGGTGTAGTAGCGGATCGTGAAGCCCGGGCCGTGAGGCGTCCGGAGGGTGTCGGGGCCGTTCTGCATCCGGAGCTTGTACTCGCCCGGTGGCACGCCGCGGACGAGGTAGGTCCCGTCGAGCTGGGTGATCGCGCTCCCGGCGTTGTTGTCGGTGAAGTTGCGCACGCTGACCTGCACGCCGGGCACCGGGACCAGCGGCGAGAGCGGGTTGTCGGGATCGCTCAGGGTCAGCACGCGCCCGGCGATCGTGCTGCCGGTGGCGGGCAGGACGAGATCGATCCCGCTCTGGCCGGCCACGGTGACGTCCACCGGCGTCCCCGCGGGCACGACGGTCTCGTCGGGGTACATCCGCTGCTCGTAGGTCGTCTCGGTCGTCGCCCGGACGAGATACTTGCCGGGCGGCAGGCCGCCGATCGTGTAGGTGCCGTCGCCGTTCAGCGCCGCGCCGCGGATGGTGAACTGGAAGAACGGGTTGACGGCGCCGACGGTGCCGAAGCGGATCGGGTTGCCGCTCGTGTCCCTGACCGTGCCGCTGATGGTCCGGAGCGAGGTCGGCACGGCGAAGTCGATGCCGGCCGTCGTCGCGCCGTCCGTCACGGTGACCGAGAACGCCGAGGCGGCGGAAATCGCCTCGGTCGGATACCAGCCCACGGCCGTCGCGCCCGTGCTCGCAGCCTGGACCAGGTACTGACCGGGCGGCAGGCCCGAGATCGTGTAGTTGCCGTTGCCGTCGGTGCCGGCCCCGGTGACGAAATTGGCGCGCGGGAACACGCTGCCCGCGCCGATCAGGGCCTGGACCTGCGTATTGGTGGGCACGGGGGTGCCGCTCCCGATCCGCGTCACGCGGCCGCTGATGCTTCCGCCCCCCGGCGCGAGGTTCAGGTCCACGGCGCTCACGGTGCCGGCGCCGGTGATCTTGATGGGCGTGGCCGCGGCGTTGTCCGGGACGGTGGCGTCGGGACTGCCGCTGTGGTGGCCCACCTGGTGGCCGGCGGCCTCGACGCGCAGGACCCACTCGCCGTCGCGCAGCCCCCGGAGCTCGTAGGCGCCGGTCGCGTCCGTCCGGGTGGAGAAGGTGCCGGAGAAGTTGTTGGCCTGGAGCCGCGACGCGACCACGAGGGCGTTGGCGATCGCGAGGCCCGAGCCACGGGTGCGGATCGTCCCCGCGATCCTGCCGCCCGGCGGCAGGGCGATGTCCACGCTCGGCAGGTCCGTGCCGGCGACGGCGGTCACCGTCGTGGCGGTGCGGAGGTCGAGCCCGCTGCCGTCCACCACGGTGGTGTGGAACGTGTCCACGAACGACTGCGGCGCGACGACCCGGGCCTTGACCTTGTAGCTCCCCGTGAGCAGGCGCCCCGTGTCGTAAGTGCCGTCGGCCCGGGTGACGAAGCCGCCCTGCAGGAAGGCGCCCGACACGGCGTCGAAGAGGTCCACGATCGCCCCGGCGATCGCGTTGCCGAACGTGTCCCGGACCGTGCCCGTGAAGCCGCCGCCCGGCACGAGCGCGAAGTCGATCCCGCCGACATCGGTCGCCCCCACGGCCACGAGGGTGCCCGCGTTGACGGCGCGCTGGCCGTTGTACACCTGGGTGGCGTAGCCGGAGAGCTGCGCCTGGACCTTGTAGCTCACGCCGCCCTTGAGCCGGCCCTCGGTCGTGTACGTGCCGTCGGCTCCCGAGGTGAAGAAGCCCTCGACCCACTGGTTGTTGCTGTCGTAGACGCCGATGAGCGCGCCGGCCAGCGGGATCCCGCTGCTCCGCACCGTGCCCGTGATCGAGCGGCCCGGCGTGAGGTCGAAGTTCACGGGGGTGTCGACGGCGGCGGCCACGACGACCCCGGCGGCCGCGTTGAAGGCCTGCGCGCCGTTCGAGAACTGGGTGGCGTAGCCCGCGGCGCGCGCGCGGACCTTGTAGGCGCCGGGCGCGAGGCGCCGCTCGAACGTGTACGTGCCGTCGGGCGCCGTCTGGGCCGCATCGAGCCACGCGTTGGTCGCGAAGTCGTAGACCTCGACGCTCACGGCGCCGAGCGGCGTGGCACCGCTCGTCACCGTGCCGACGATGCCGCCGCCCGCCGCCAGCGCGAAGTCCACGCCGGGCGTGGTCGCGCCCGCGCTCACGGTGACCGGCGTCGCCCCGGCGATCGTCGCCGAGTCCACGTAGTACCGGGCCGCGAGCCCGGAGAGCGTCCGCGCGCGGACCTTGTACTGCCCGGGGGCGAGGCCCGTCGTCGCGTAGCTCCCGTCGGCCTGCGTGATGAAGCTGCCGGCGACCCAGAGGCCCGAGACGGCGTCGTAGACCTCGACGATCGCGCCGGCGACGGGCGCGAAGTCGGCGGCGCGGCGCACGGTGCCCGTGATGGTCCCGCCCGGCGCCATCACGAAATCGACCGTGAGCGTCGTGCCGGCCGCGAGCATGAACGGGCCGAGCGTCTGCGGCTCCACGCCCGGGCCGCTCGCGCGGACCAGGTACGGCCCGAGGGCGAGGCTCTGGTTCGTCGCGTACGTCCCGTCCGGGCCCGTCTGCGCCCCGGCCACGCCCGCGCTCGTGGCGGCGTCGAGGACGTCGATCTGGATGCCGGCGAGCGGCGCGCCGGAGCCCGCCAGCGTCACGGTGCCGGCGATGCGCGCCGCGCCCCCGGCGAGCGCGAAGTCGACGCCGGGCGTGACGCTGCCGCCCGACACGGGGATCGCGCTCGCCGTGTCGAAGGTCGCCGCGCCGCTGTACCACTGCTGGACGAAGCCGTTCGTGTCCACCTGCGCCTTGTAGAAGCCCGGACCCAGGCGCAGCCCGGTCGTGTAGTAGCCGGCGGCGTCGGTGAGCGCGCTCAGCACGTAGCCGCCGGTCGCCAGGTGGATGCTCACGGGGACGCCCGCGAGGCCGTTGCCCGCCCCGTCGGTCACGCGGCCGCCGATGCCGCCGGCGCCCGCGACGAGCGCGAAGTCGATGCCGCTCGTCGTCGCACCCGCGGTGACGCCGACGTGGTCGCTCAGGTGGTGGACCGACTTGCCGTTGTACCACTGCGTCGCGTAGCCGTCGGCCTGGGCGCTGACCCGGTACGTCCCCGGGATCACGCCGGAGAAGGCGTAGCTCCCGTCCACCGCGGTCGTGACGGTCGCATAGGTGCCGCCGACGAGGTCGGCGTTGAGCTGGACGGTGGCGCCGCCGATCGGGTTGCCGAAGTTGTCGCGCACGTGGCCGAGGATCGCGCCGGTGGTGACCGGCGGCGGCGGCGCCAGGGCGGCGGCGGGGCCGAGGGCGATGTGGGCGGGCATCGCGCCCACCGGGATCGTGCCGACGACGGTGTTGCTCGCCGTGTCGATGACCGACACGCTGTCGGAGAAGAGCGCGGTCACGTAGACGCGCGTGCCGTCCGGGCTGATCGCCACCGACTCCGGACCGAACCCGAGCCCGGCGCTGATCGTCGTGAGCACGGTGGCCGTCGCGGTGTCGATCACGGACACCGTGTTGTTCGACAGGACGGGGACCAGGTCGGTCGTGCCCCGGTTCGCCACATAGGCGCGGGCGCCGTCGGGCGTGAGCGCGACACCGTGCGGGGCGACGCCGACGGGGAGCGAGAGCGTCGTGAGGCTCAGGGTGTCGATGATCCAGAGCTGGTCGTGGAAGAAGCCCGTCGCGTAGGCGCGGGCGCCGTCGGACGCGAGCGCGATCTCGGCGGCCGGCCCCGGCGGCGAAGCGGACGTGACCGCGTAGGTCGCCGTGTCCACGATCGAGATGCCGGCGTCGAGCTCGTGGGTGACCCAGAGCTGGTCACCGTCGGGCGAGAGCGCCATGAACGACGGCCGCGACCCGGGGGGCAGCAAGACGGTCTGCAGGACGCCGTTCGTGGCCGCGTCGAGGACGGTGACGAAGTCGCCCGAGCGGCTCGCCACGTAGACGCGGCTGCCGTCGGCGGCAATCGTGATGCTCACGGGGCCCGAAAATCCGAAGAGCGTTCCGACGACCATGTTGCTGCGCGTGTCGATCACGGAGACGGTGTCGTCCGCGAAGTTGGCCACGTAGGCCCGCGTGCCGTCCGGCGTGAGGGCCACGCCGTGCGGCTCCGCCCCGACCGGAATGGTGGCGAGGAGGCTGCCCGTGGCCGGATCGATCACCGACACGCTCGCGCCGGCCAGGTTGCTCACGTAGCCGCGGACGTTCAGCGCCGCCTGGGCGAGCGCCCGCGCGGTGGCCGCGTCCACGGGCTCGTCGTAGACGGCGGCCACGTCCACGGTGCCGAAAATCGGCCCCTGCAGGAAGTCGAGCGCCGCGTAGTCTCCGACCACGACGGGCCCGGAGCCGTCGAGCAAATCGGGCCCGCGAACGGCCGAGGCGACGAGGGCGCCGTCCACGTAGAGCTTCTGGAGGTCGCCGTCGTAGGTGCCGAGCAGGTGGTGCCAGCGCTTGAGGCTGAGGGGCGCGGGCGCGGCCAGACGGCCGTTGCCGCCGTCGTCGGCGACGGTCCAGACCACGGTGGCGGTGCCCGACTGGAGGAAGAAGCCGTACTCGTGGAAGCCGCTCTGCGTCTTGGCGGCGATCACGTTCAGCCCGTCCGCCGCGGCGTTGGCGGCGGGGGCGGGTCCGTCGACGTAGACGACGGCCTCGAACGTCACGTGCCCACCCGACCTCACCAGGCTCGGACTCGAGGGGATCTCGACGCGCCCGACCGGCCCGTCGAACCTGACCGCGTTGCCGATGAGCCCCGGCACGCGGGTCACGATGCCGACGAGCGCGCCGGTGTTGCCGGTGCCCGTGGCGTCGAGCACCGCGCTCCCGCCCGCCTCGTCGAAGCTCCAGCGGGAGACCGGCGCCGGGAGCGGTCCCTGGGCGGCGGCGGGGGCGGCGAGCAAGGCGGCGAGGAGGGCGACGAGGCGGAGGGGTCTCATCTCAGGCCGCCCCGCGCTTGTCCCATTTGATCCGTTCCGGGACGACCGGGGCCGGAAGCTGCTCCTCGCCCTCGCCGAGCGTCGTGCCCGTCAGGCTCGGGATGATCGCGAGGGCGCCCTCGGTGGCGGCCGGCTGAGCGGTGACGACGACCTGCTCGGCGCCGGGCTCCCACGCGCGGCGCCCGGCGCGGATGCAGGCGTTCTGCTCGGCGTCGGGCGTCTCCAAGACCGCTCGCTCGTGCGTGGGCGGGTCCTGCGAGTCCTGGGGGTGCGCGGCCAGGACGGGAGTGACGAGCGAGAGGAGCGCGGCGGCGAGCAGGAGCGCGAAGCCCGCACAACGCAGGGGGTCGCCCCGCTGGGCGCTCTCCCGAGTCCGTTGCTGCCTGCCGGGTCCAAGGTCCCCGGAGCCTCTCCAGCCCATACCGGCTGCCCCTTGCGGCCCCGGCCTCGACGAAGACAACCGTGAGTGGACGAGGAGCCGCGACGGCGCGAACTATTGGCCCCGCGTCGCACGTTGTCAAGAGAAAATCAATCCGCACGACGCATCAAATCGTGCCGGAAGACGACTGAGTTTCCGGAAAGAACGCCCCGGCGTCACGGCGGGTCGAGCGCTTCGGCCCGCTCGAAGGCTGATATGATGACGGCCGCGCGCCTTTCGGGTGTCGCGGGAGGGAGGCTGCGATGACGCTGAGGAAGGTCGTGCGTCGGTGTGCGGGGCTCGCGGGGCTGCTCGTGGCGTCGGCCGCGTCCGCGGGGACGGTCGAGATCGATCCCGCGCTCCGGCCGGGGGCGGATCGAGACCTGGCCCTCAAGGTCAGGGAGGCGGTGGCGGCGAGCCTCGGGGGCTGTGCGGACTGCAAGATGAAGGTCGGCGTCAAGAACGGCCATGTCGAGCTGTCCGGGATCGCCACGCCCGAGCACCGGCCCCAGCTCGAGCAGCTCAAGGGCCGCATCCCCGGGGTGCGGAGCCTGAGCCTCACGGGAGTCGCGCCGCTTCCCTCGCGCGTCGAAGGCGAGACCAAGCTGCTCATGGGCGGCAAGGGCGCGGCGCGGAAGCAGACGCCGTCCGTGCCGGGGGGCGCGGCGCCCTCGCAGGTGCAGGGGGAGACCAAGCTGTTGTCGGGCAGCCAGGGCTCGCAGCGGAAGGCCGCGCCCTCGATGCCCGGGCGCTAGCGCCGAGGGCCCGGAGCGGAGACGATCGCGAAGGCCCGCCGGGCGCTCCGGGGCGTCGCCTGCGTCGGCGCCTCGCTCTTCCTGGCGTGGCACACCCTCGCCCTCCTCGTCGCGCCCTTCCCCGCGTCCTATCTCACCGGACGGGTCCACCCGATCGTCCACCCGTACCTCGCGGCGCTCTTCCTCGACAACGACTGGAACTTCTTCGCGCCCAACCCCGATCCGGGACGCCTGGTGCGCTACACGGTCGAGAGCGCCGCCGGCCGGCACGACTTCCGCCTGACCGAGGACCTTCGGCGGACGAGCCTCGCCTACTTCCGGCTCAGCAACGTGTACCGGGCCATCCGGCCGGAACACCCGCGGCACGTGGCGAGCGCCGCGCGGTACCTGTGCGCGAAGCACGCCGGCCTCGGGCCGCTCAGCGTGACCTTCCACGTCCGCCGCCAGCTCCGGATCACCCCCGAGGCCTGGGTGGCCGGACACCGCCCGCTGGACGAGGCGTCCATCGAGACCCAGACGCTCCCGCCGCTGCCCTGCGCCGCCCCGGCGCGCGGGCGCCCGTGAGGCTCGCGCTCGCCGCGGGACGGCTCGTGGTGTCGGGCTGGTGCCGGCTCTGGTTCCGCGAGACGCCGGCGCTGCCGCTCGAGATCGTCCGGATCGGCCTCGGTCTGGCCCTGCTCGCCGGCTACGGCTTCACCAGCGGCCACCTGGCCGCGCTCTATGCGGACGCCGGCTGGGTGTCGCGCGAGTCGGTCACCTCGCTCGCGGACAACCGCTGGGGGTGGTCGCTCCTGTTCCTCGTTCCGGCCGGCCGGCCGCTCCTCCTGTTCCACGCGGTCTTCCTGGCCGCCTGCGCGGCCTTCACGCTCGGCTGGCGGACGTCCTGGGCGAAGTGGGCCGTGCTCGCCGGCCACCTCTCCTACGCCCACCGCAGTCCCGTCGTCCAGTACGGCGTCGACAGCGTCCTGGCCGGGTTCCTGTTCGTCCTCTGCCTGGCGCCACTCGGTCGTGCCGCCAGCCTCGATCGCCGGCGCCTGGCGCGGCTCCCGGGGTCAGCGCGGGGCGCCGCGGCGCTCGACCAGGACGGGAGCCGCTGGCGCGGCGCCTGCGTCCGCCTGCTCCAGATCCAGCTCGCCGCGATCATGTTCTTCGCCGGGGTGGAGAAGGTCCACGGGGACAGCTGGTGGCAGGGCTATGCCGTGTGGGTCGCCCTGACGAACCACGAGTTCGCGAACGTGCCGGTCGGGTGGCTGGCGCGGAACTTCTGGATCGTCAACCTGCTGACCTACTTCACGATGTTCTTCGAGGTCGCCTACGCGTTCCTCGTCTGGGGCCGGCAGAGCCGCCCCTTCGCGCTGCTGGGCGCGGTCGTCCTGCACGGCGGGATGGCGGGCATGATGGGCCTCTACCTCTTCTCGTTCGTGATGCTCGTCGCCCAGCTCGTGTTCGTCCCGGTGGCGTGGCTTCACGGCGCCATGCGCGCGTGGCGGGCTCTGCGGGCCCGGTCGAGAGACGCGCTGGCCGGCGGCCGCCGCGCTCAGGCGGGGCGGTAGACCTCGCCGCCCGTCTTCCGGAACTCCTCGGCCTTGTCCCTGAGCCCCCGCGCGAGCGCCGCGGCGTCGTCGGCGACGCCCGCCGTCGCCGCGTAGTCCCGTACCTCCTGCGTGATCTTCATCGAGCAGAAGTGCGGTCCGCACATCGAGCAGAAGTGGGCGAGCTTCGCGCCCTCGGCCGGCAGCGTCTCGTCGTGGAACGCGCGCGCGGTCTCGGGGTCGAGCGAGAGGTCGAACTGGTCCGCCCAGCGGAACTCGAAGCGCGCCCGGGAGAGCGCGTCGTCCCACTCGCGCGCGCGCGGATGGCCCTTGGCGAGGTCCGCGGCGTGCGCGGCGATCTTGTAGGCGATCACGCCGTCCTTGACGTCCTTCCGGTTCGGCAGCCCGAGGTGCTCCTTGGGGGTGACGTAGCAGAGCATCGCGGTGCCGAGCCAGCCGATCATCGCGGCGCCGATCGCCGAGGTGATGTGGTCGTAGCCGGGCGCCACGTCGGTCACGAGGGGGCCCAGCGTGTAGAACGGCGCCTCGTGGCAGACCGCGAGCTGCCGGTCCACGTTCTCCTTGATCAGGTGCATCGGCACGTGGCCGGGGCCCTCGATCATGACCTGGGCGTCGTGCTCCCACGCGACCGTGGTCAGCTCGCCGAGGGTCTCGAGCTCGGCGAACTGGGCCTCGTCGTTGGCGTCCGCCTGGCAGCCCGGGCGCAGGCCGTCGCCGAGGGAGAACGCGACGTCGTACGCGGCCATGATCTCGCAGATCTCGCGGAAGTGCGTGTACAGGAACGACTCCTGGTGGTGGGCCAGGCACCACTTGGCCATGATCGAGCCGCCGCGCGAGACGATGCCGGTCACGCGCCGGGCGGTGAGGGGCACGTAGCGCAGGAGCACGCCCGCGTGGATCGTGAAGTAGTCGACGCCCTGCTCGGCCTGCTCGAGCAGCGTGTCGCGGTAGATCTCCCAGGTGAGCTCCTCGGCCTTCCCGCCCACCTTCTCCAGGGCCTGGTAGATCGGCACGGTGCCGATCGGGACCGGGCTGTTGCGCAGGATCCACTCGCGCGTCTCGTGGATGTTCTTGCCGGTCGAGAGGTCCATGACCGTGTCCGCGCCCCAGCGGGTCGCCCAGGTCATCTTCTCGACCTCCTCCTCGATCGAGGAGGCGACCGCGGAGTTGCCGATGTTGGCGTTGATCTTCACGAGGAAGCTCCGGCCGATGATCATCGGCTCGGTCTCGGGGTGGTTCACGTTCGCGGGCAGGATCGCGCGCCCGCGCGCGATCTCGTCGCGCACGCGCTCGGGGGCGATCCCCTCGCGCAGCGCGACGAACTCCATCTCGGGCGTGAGCTCGCCGCGGCGCGCGTAGTGCAGCTGGCTGACGCGGTGGCCGGGCCGGGCGCGGAGCGGGCGGCGCACGCTCGCGAAGCGGACGCCGCCGAGCGCCGGGTCCTCCTCGCGCAGGCGCCGGTACGCGGACGTCGGGCCGGCGAGCTCCTCGACGTCGCCGCGCTCGCGGATCCAGCCAAGGCGCAGGGGCGGCAGGCCGCGCTTGACGTCGAGCCGGGCGTCGGGGTCGGTGGCGGGGCCGCTCGTGTCGTAGAGCCGGACGGGCGGCTGGCCCCCCGACAGGGTGATCTCGCGCACGGGGACGCGGATGCCGGGACGGGACCCGGCGACGTAGACCTTGCGGGACGCTGCCATGTGGCCTCCCTTCGCTGGCATTAACCAGGTCAGGTTCATGCGGTCGGCGGCGGCCAGCCGCCCTCTCAGCCCGGTTCCCCGAGCTCCCGCGGGTGTGGAAGAAGCTCCGATCGAACGGTAGGCTACGCCCGATCGGGCGCGCGAGCAAGCGGCGCCGGCGCCGCGCTCCCGGCGGGTCCCTCGGGTCGTGCTATCATCACGCACTGCGAGGGCCCCGAATGACGATCTGCTTCTTCCTCGGATGAGCCTCCTGGCGGGCAGCGCCGTCGTCACCGGGGGTGGCTCGGGCATCGGCCGGGCCATCGCCGAGGCGCTCGCCGCCGGGGGCGCGCCCGTCGCGGTCGTGGACCTCCTGCCCGAGGGGGCGCGCGAGACCGTCGCCGCGATCGGCGCCGCGGGCGGCCGCGCGGCGCTCGTCCAGGCGGACGTGAGCCGCTGGGAGGACGTGGATCGCGCGGTGGCGGCGGCCGTGCGGGAGCTCGGCCCGCTCGGGATCCTCGTCAACGCCGCGGGGATCCTGGACGGCTACGCGCCCGCCGACGAGCTGACGCCGGCGGTCTGGGAGCGCGTGCTCGCGATCAACCTGACGGGGAGCTTCTTCGCCTGCCGCCGCGCGCTCGCCGAGATGCTGCCGCGCGGGGCCGGCCGCATCGTCAACGTCGCCTCGGTCGCCGGGCTGGTCGGCTCGGGCGGCGGGCCCGCCTACACGGCGTCCAAGCACGGCGTCGTCGGGCTCACGCGCCAGCTCGCGATCACCTACGCGGCGCAGGGCGTCACCGTCAACGCGATCTGCCCGGGCGTGATCGCCACCGCGCTCCGCGCCAACTCGACGCGCATCCTCGGCGCCGACGCGCCCGTGATGCGGGGCGTGGGCGGCGACGACGCCGCGATGCGCGCGCTCACGCCCGCCGGGCGCCGCGGCACGCTCGCGGAGGTCGCCGCGGCGGCCGCGTACCTGGCGAGCGCCGAGGCCGCGTACGTCACCGGCCACACGCTCGTCATCGACGGCGGCTGGACGGCCCGCTGAGCGGCGGGGTCCCGGGCGCCCTGATACCCCTCCAGGGTATTCCTGGGAGGGGCGCGGCGCCCCAACGGATGGTATTTCCCCTTTTCCTCCCCTCGTACATGTGGTAGTAATACCCCCGGGCAGTCAGGGGACGCGTGGTCGATCACCACCAAGGAGGAGGGGGCAGATGGCGAAGAAGAAGGCGTTCGGCGGGTACTCGATCTGCTTCAAGGGGTGCAAGGACACGCTGGAGTCCGTCTTCGGGAGCGCGCCGATCGGGCCGTCCGACATGACGAAGAAGATCTGGGGCTACGTGAAGCGCCGGAAGCTCGCCGGCAAGAAGTAGGCGCGCGGCGCCGACCGCACACCGTCTCGGGCGGCTCGCTTCCGGCGGGCCGCCTTTTTTTGTACACTCCGCGCGGGGGAGGCCCACCATGATCGTCAAGGAGACGGCGCGCTCGACCTACCTCGACGTCTCGCGGATCGCCTGGGAGCCGACGCGCTTTCCGGGCGTCACGCTGAAGCTGCTCTACCAGGACGCGACGGGGCGGCAGACCTCGCTCGTGCGGATGGCGCCCGGCGCGCGCCTGCCCACGCACCGCCACGTCGGCGTCGAGCAGAGCTACGTGCTCGAGGGCTCGCTGGTGGACGAGGACGGCGCCTGCCGCGCGGGCGACTTCGTGTGGCGCCGCGCGGGCTCGGTGCACGAGGCGTGGTCGCCCGACGGCTGCGTCGTGCTCGGCGTCTTCGAGCAGCCGAACGAGTTCCTAGACCGGTAGCTGGTCGAGCCCGCGGAGCACCAGGTCGGCGCGCACGCCGAGCTCCTCCTCGGGCGCCCCGGTCCGGTTGCACCACGCGACCCGGTAGCCGTACGCCTTCGCGCCCGCCACGTCCCACGCGTTCGAGGACACGAACAGGAGCTCCCCCGCGGGGACGCCGAGGGTCGCGGGCCCGAGCGCGTAGACCTGCGGCGCGGGCTTGTACGTCCGCACCGCGTCCACCGAGATGACGTGCTCGAGGTCGCGGCCCAGCCCGCTCGAGGCGACGGCCGCCGCGAGCATCCGCGGGGCGCCGTTCGAGAGGATCGCGCGCGGCCGCCCCGCGAGCCGCGCGAGCGCCGCGCCCACCTCGGGAAAGCACGCGAGCGAGAGGTAGGCCTCCATGAGCCGCGCGAGCTCCGCCTCGCTCGCCGTCAGGCCGAGCCGGCGGACGGCGTAGCGGAGCGCGGCCTCGGTCACGGCCCAGAAGTCCTCGTAGCGGCCCATCAGCGCACGGAGCCACGTGTACTCGAGCTGCTTCTGCCGCCAGGTGGCGGACAGCGCCGCCGGGTCCGGCGTGAGCGCGCGCCCCGCCTCCACGACGGAGTGGACGTCGAACAGCGTGCCGTAGGCGTCGAACACGTAGCCCCGAATCGCCACTGGGGAGTCCTCCTGCCGGGCCGGCGCGGCTAGTGCGTCGCGGCGCGCCGGGCGCGGAACGACGGCCGCTTCGGCTCCGGGCGCGCGCGGTCGCCGGCCGGCTCGAGCCCGGCCTCCACGAAGGCGTAGTGCAGGAGCTTCTTCGCGTCGAGGAAGGACTGCGCGCGGGTGCGCGCCCCGAGCACGACCATCACGAACTGCTGGCCGTTGCGCCACGCCGAGACGGCCAGGTTGTAGCCGGCCTCCAGCGTGAACCCGGTCTTGAGCGCCTGCACGCCGCCCGGGTCGTTGAACAGCGGGATGTGCCGCGTGTGCACGCGGCCGTTGAACACGAACGTCTGGCCGCCCAGCAGCGTCCGCGACGCCGGGTGGTCGTGGAGGAGCCGCGCGGTGAGCTGCGCGAGGTCGCGCGCGGTGCTCCGCTGGAACGGGTCGGGCAGGCCGTGGGCGTTCGCGAAGCGCGTGTCGCTCAGCCCGAGCACGTGCGTCTTGGCGTTCATCCGCGAGACGAACGTCGCCTCGTCGCCGCCGAGGCGCTCGGCGAGCGCCGTGGCGGCGTCGTTCGCCGACGCGATCGCCACGCCCTCGAGCAGCGTGCGCAGCGCCACGTGCTCGCCCGCCCGCAGCCCCATGCGGTAGCGCGGCGTCTGCGCGGCGTTCGCGCTGACCAGCACGAGCTCCTCCAGGTCGGCGCGTCCCGCCTCGACGTCCTCGTAGACGAGGTAGAGCGTCATGAGCTTCACGAGGCTCGCCGGCGCGCGGTCCTCCTCGGGGTTCTTCGCGTAGAGCGTGCGGCCGTCGGGGTCGAGCAGCAGGACGGCCTCGGCGGAGAGCACGAGCGGCCGGCCGTTCACCGCGGCCGCGCGCCCGTTCTGCGCGGAGGCGGCGAGGGGAGCCAGCACGACGGCGCAGAGCGCCAGCGAGGCGAGGAGGCGCGGTGGCTGCACTGGGGCCATTCTAGCGAGCGGCCGGCGCGGCCAGCAAGCAAAAACCGGTCAGCGGACGGCCTGCTTGAGCTCCTTGGACGGCTTGAAGCGCGGGGTCCGTCCCCCGACGGTGACCGACTGGCCGGTGCGCGGGTTCTTCATCGTCCGCGGCTTGCGCCGCGCGACCGAGAAGGTGCCGAAGCCGACGAGCGTGACGGGATCGCCGCGCTTGAGCGAGGCGCGGACACCCGCCAGCATCGCACGGAGCGCGCGCTCGGTCGCGGCCTTCGGCCAGCCGGCCGCCTGCGCCATGCGCACGACGAGGTCCGATTTCGTCATCGCGCTCTACATCCCGAAGGCGCCGCGCGCCTCGTCCAGCACCGCCTCGTCGATCGTGGCGCGGCCGTGCTCGGCGGCCCAGCGCTCGATCGCCCGGCGCGCCATCGGCCGGATGAACGCGGGGATGCGCTCGATCCGCGCCTCGGCCTCGGGCGTCCACGGCGGCCCCGCGGGCGGCGCGGCCGCGCCCTCGTTGACCGTCGCGGCGAACGGGCAGCCGGGGCCCGCCGCCGCGGCCGCCTCGCCGGCGGCGCCGGCGAACGCGTCGGGGCGCGGGCGCGCGAGCGCGCTCCGGAGCTGCTCGAACGGCTGCGCGGGCCCCGCGGGCGCGCCGACCTTGACGCCGAGGCTCTTCACCATCTGCGTCTCGAACGGGTTGGTCAGCATCGCCACGCGGAAGCCGCACTCGGGACAGCGGAAGGTGACGCTGAGCGAGCCCTCGTCGGGACCCGTCGTCTCGTGGAGCTTCATCGGCGCGTCGCAGTCGAGGCACAGGAACTTCATGGCCCGGGCATTCTAGCACCATCCGCGCGGACCGCGCCGGGGCGACAGGCGCGGCCACGCGCGCCGCGCCGCCGCCAGCTGGAGCAGCGCGATCGCGCCCGCCGCGAACGCGAGCGCCACCCACTGCTGGCGCACGAGCCCGCGCAGCGCCAGCGCCGAGCCGTAGACGTACGCGGCGAACCGCGCGCGCGGGTGGCGGCGCCAGGGCAGGGCGGCGACGACGAGCGCCGCGGCGCCGGAGAGCCCCCAGGCACGCGCCCCGAGGGCGACCGCGGCGCAGGCGACGAGGGCCGCCGGCAGGAGCCACGCGACGGCGGGACGGTCCGGAGATGTCAAACGCAACGGCCTATGGTACGGTGAGTCTCCGGCGCCGGGGTAGCTCAGAGGCAGAGCAACTGATTCGTAATCAGTAGGTCGCGGGTTCAACTCCCGCCCCCGGCTCCATTGAAAATCAGCTAGTTAAGCCCTTATGGGGTGCTTGCTGCACGCTCCTGTGTCAGCATCTTGTCAACCTTCTTGGCCCTGATGGCCTCCAGCCTGTCGATGTACGTCTTGTCTCCAGCAGGGAGCCAATGCGCGTAGAAGAGCAGCGTCGTCGTCCCCCAAGAAGTGCTGGGTGCTATGGTTCGTGTGATCGAGACGGCTGTTTCTCGAGAGTCTGGAAGGACGGAGGGAGGAGTCCTGGGAATGGACACAGCAGCTAACATCCTCCAAATCTACGGCGCGGATTTGAAAGGCGCGGCACTCGCGCTCATTGCGGCCGCGCTCGTCAGCCTTATTAGGGAGCAGCTCCCCGATGAGGTCTTAAGCCAACCCTGGGTATCGACTGCTTGGTATTGGTTCCGCATAGGTGGAGTGGTTGTGCTGATCATATTCGTCGGTTGCCTGTGGTACCGGGGCAATAACTTCGTTCTGAACGGATCGTTTGTGGACGCCACGAAGCACTGGGGTAATGGCTACTACGAAGACTTGCTGCGGAATGGGAATTGGGATACGCAGGAAACGATCCAAAATTACAAGAGGGCAATGTTCAATTTTCCGTATGTCTTACACATGCCGAGGCCTGCGAGGCGAGCAGAAAGTGATCCCGTGCCCAACTCAAACGGGCAGCTTGACTACGTAGCAGGAGAATGGTTTCTCAACCTTCGTCGGCACGCCTTCAAGATTGAGTTCAATGATGATGAAGGAACCAACCGCTTCGGTACGTTGTCACAACGATTGCATGGTTTAAAGCCGCATCGTAATTACAGAGCGATATTTTGGGTGCGCGCGGAAGAATACACGCCGGGCGCACTCAGACTTACGGCACACTTGAACTGGAAGCCGTGCGAGATTGTGCAAATCGAGCGGCTGAATTCTTGGGAAAAGAAGACATGCCGGTTTGAAGTTGGTGACACCGAACAAGTTGACTTTCGTTTCGTAATCCAGGCAAGGGCGCGCCTGTGGATTACCGGCGTCGGCGTCTATCCGGATTAAAAGGGGCGAACGAGTGTGGCTTGAGCCCTGCGCACTTCGTCGAATCGGCTTCGGCGGACCTGTATCGAATCGTGGACATTCCCGGCGGGAAGGTAGAGCTGATCGCGTGGACGACCTGGCGCGGGACCTGACGCCACTCGGCGAGCGTCTGGTGACTTCAAGAGATGGTTGTTGAAGATCCGAGTCTGGAAGGAGTTGAACCCCTACTCGATCACCTGATAACCACTGCGCACACCAGTGGTATTCAGGCGCTTCACCAAGCCGGGTTGCGACTTGAGGACATAAAGACCAGCACTTCAGCACATCGGCGTTTCTTGCGCGGATGCCATTACGGCTTCGATATCGCTCAGCGTCACGTAACGAGAGTCGTGGTTGAATTGGAAGAGAAAGCGAGGAATCTCCGCGAAATACCCCGTCTGAAGAGCGACAGGGCAGATCGGATCCAGCTCTTGCGAGTCATTAGAACGCGACAGTTGATATTGAGGCGGCTGATCGATTCGATTCTCTTCCAGGCGTTGTACCCGGACGAGCGCGCACTTCGGTACTTTGCAGTTGAAGATCGTCTCCACCCGATTGATCCGCCCGTGCTGATGCGAATGGCAGATGTTGCGCACCAACGAAACCGCGAGGATCGGCTGAAATTCAACGTTGTTTGTGATCTGACCACCGCCGCCCACATCGGCGACCTCGTGGAAGTGGATCGTACGAACTTGAGCAAGGCATCGTGGCGTGTCGTCGAACTCAAGGGGGGAAGAATGAATGCCTTGCTGTCCAAGACGATCGAGGAAAAGGGCGGGTCGGTCACCGAGCAGGATCTCGATACTTTGAAGGCTGCACACGGTACCGCAGCCGTGCGACAGGCGAAGAGAATGATCCGGCAGCGAGACAGACAGGATAGCTTTCAGAGCCTCATGAAAACCGGTCGTGGGACGAGCCCGCAGTATCAGGTGCCGATCCACATCTCGCCAGAGTTACTGTGTGTCGGGAACTACATGGATGCCATCTTGCAAACCTGCCTTCAAGCCAAGGAGCATGGCCTCGCAACGACCACAGTCGATGGATGTCTTAGATTGCTTGCGGCCAAGCCCGGACACGTGCTGTGGCCCAACAGTGACTTCGGTGCGATCATCCACTGTTTCTACCACATTGGTGAGCGGATCGAGGAGTGTGGCCTCGGTGATCCTATTAAGTCCGAGAACGAATTGCAGGCGCTTCGGGAGATTCCGCCTGTTGTTGATCTTGTGATGCATAACATGCACGATCCCGTCGGCACTCCGATATTCTTGTTGGCAAACTTGGAGATCGTCAAAGATTTAGTCATGGGACGCTTGCGACTCTTTGTTCAGCTTGACCTGCGACGGTTCTTCGAGCAAGCGGCCGCAGAAGGGATAGAGCTGTCGTGGATTAGTCGTAAGGAGAGTGAGAAGTACAAGAAAGTGTCGGGCATCATCCCTGGATCGCCTGGTTCGTACGGAGTGCGCATCACAATTTCAGGGATGCCAGAACAAGTCCTGCTAGGGGGATTTTTTCGTCGGGCGATCGGCGACTTCACGCCGCCCCGAGAATTGCTAAGAATGATCAAGCAATTTCCCCATCAACTTAGGAAGATGGCGGATGGTGAAGGGGACAAAGAAACTGTCCGCGATTTCACTTCCACTTCACCCCCACCGGGGCCTCGTGGCTGAACCTCGTCGAGCGCTTCTCCGCCGAGATCACACGCAAACGGATCCGCCGCGGGACCTTCCGCAGCGTACCGGCTCTCATCGCCGCGATTCGCGCCTACGTGTGCGAAGACAACAAGCAGCCTCGTCCGTTCATCTGGACGGCAACGGCGGCCGCCATCCTGCGCAAGATCAAGCATTGTAAACAAGCGTTGAGACAGGACACTAGGAGTAGCTCACCGGAAGACTGCCGCCTGGCATAGGGCTGGCCGCCTTCGGGAATCCGGGTGCAACGCGGGCCGGATCGTAAAAGCTGACATTTGCCGCAAAGAGCATCGAAAAGAGACGGTTCGCAGCCATGGCAGGCGACCTTAACCAGCCCTTGAGGTGCGCTTCGTATGCCAGCAGCCAATGCTCCGCAACAGGCGCATCTGTATTCGCGGCGATCCCTGCCCATCGCGTTTGATTGAGTGCGCCGCGCGAGAATAGGCCACGAGAGTCCGCGTCAAGCGCAAGCAACGCTACCACGTCGTCCTCGATCCGTGAGACCGCGGTAGCTACTTCGTTCGACAAGTGTACTCCGAAACATAGCGCTGCCCACAGAGCCCAGGCTACTTCACTTCCGTGACCGAGCGGTGCATGACGCACAATGATTGCGCTGATGACAGCGTCCAATGCCTGTTTGCTAATCTTGTAACCGCCTTTCATCGAGATATTGGAGAGCACGCCAACAGCCGTAGCGAATGTTGACGGATCTACTGTCACTGCATCGAGGATGACGCTCTCGAAGGTCTTCCAGCTACTCGCGTTGATCGTCTCGGCACCCGCCCGCCTGATGGCATAACGAAGGACGGACTGTTCAGGGTGCTGTTCGGCAAGTTCAAAGGCTCGGCTAAACAGAGCAATCAGGTCCGTGACTTGGCTTTTCGCCGTCTTCCTGATGTCGAAACGTGACAGCTCAATCGACCATGATTCCGTGAGCGGCACCGGCATCTCGGAGATACCCGTCTTACGCGGATTGAGAACCAGCTCATAGTCTGAGAGTAGCCCTTGGAGTTCTACAAGTACGTCCTCTGCCTCTCTTAGGGAGCCAAACACTAATTCGTAGTCGTCCACGTAGCGGAACCCGCGTAGCTTGCGACCGAAACGCTTCCGTAACTCATGATCGACTGCGGTTAGTACGATCTCCGCGATTATCAGCGACGTGTCAGGGCCGATGGGGATACCGACGCTCTGTCTTGATTGGAGGTTGCGTGATGCGACATCCAGTTGATCGCCAGGTAGCGAGCGTTTCTTGCCGATATTGCCCTTCGCTATGGCCTTCGTATGCAGGGCCCAGGCAATGCTGTGAGTATAGATCGAGGGATAGAATTGGTTGATATCTGTCTTCAGGAAGTATCTTCCCCCTCGCCATCGTCTCGCCCTGAGCTTGGGGAGTTCCCCAAGCTTGAGCCTGGCGACTACGGCACGATCCATTACGCGCGTGGCTCTTGGCCGACTTGCGGACAGATCTCCCTTGAGGAAGTGCGTTCGTGCCAAGGTCCAGTGTTGCTCGATCTTCTCGCAAAGCGCCAAATAGGAGAATGGATTCGGAATCTTCAGGGGACGACGCAGGCCCCCTGGGCGTGCCAAGTTGTGTCCAATACATCGCGTACCGAGCCGCATGTATTTCAGCTTCGCGAGAGCCGGTTGGCTGGAGATCGCAAACTGCGCGAATGAGGCAGTTGTGAAGCTGTCAGGCACTTCGCGGGGGAAGAACCCCCGCGAGAGGAGGTCAAGTGTGGTAGCCATCTCTTGATGCCCCAGTCGGCGGTGAAAGGGACCAGCGCATACCCGAGCAGAACTATAATACACGCGATGAACTACTGTGGGGCAAAGATCAACTCCGTACGGGGGCAAGGAGGGCCTGATGGAGACGGTTCTTGTCTCGTTCGTGACGGCTGCGATTACGTGCGTAGCAGGATATGTCATTCAAGAGCGGAAACTCCGGAGAGATTTTCAGCTTGACCGTGACCGATTGCGAACGGAATACATGGCGGAGCAGGTGGCGCGGGAACTGTTGAGCTTCGAACGCTGGTCGAAGCGGTCTTTTGCGGCGATCAAACGGCGGCTGGGCGGCTTTGAGGACGATGAGTTGAGGAAGATATTGGTTCGAGCGGGCGCTGTTCGATTTCACGGGGACCACGAGGAAGAGCTGTGGGGACTAGTAAGCCGGAACAGGGAGGAGCTTAATCGATAATCGGTTGATCGTGATTGGTAGAGAGAAGGGCACAAAAATTAAGCGATGTTTTCTTGGTCAGCAGGCTGTCACCACTTTCTATAGAAATAGGTGCACAAGGCGGGGCGTCCCAGGACAAGCGCCAGTAAGACAAATTCCTGTTTACACGTAGACCTAGGGAACACTCTTGGTGGATCTCTACTGCGCCTAAGGTGGGGCCAAGACTGATTCGTAGTCAGTAGGTCGCGGGTTCAACTCCCGCCCCCGGCTCCAGCCCCATCCCGCGCTACAATCGCCTGACGGTACCAGGTCACGACCCACCCGAGGAGCGAGCCATGGCC
>Ga0209343_10001330_pt1 | contig 33410 bp, 18 predicted proteins | sample RifCSPlowO2_02_FD_184026 | JGI IMG/M metagenome (GOLD analysis project Ga0209343, IMG submission 184026) | Groundwater microbial communities from Rifle, Colorado - Rifle CSP2_plank lowO2_0.2 (SPAdes) (version 2) | ecosystem: Environmental > Aquatic > Deep subsurface > Groundwater | place... | reverse complement strand
GTTTGCTGATGCCGTGCCTTCCGGGTCCGGCGAAATTGAGGATGTGGCGGTGGCATGAATGAATACATCGTGAAGCTGCCATTCCGTCCGGAAGGCGGAGCACGTGTTTGCAGTTTGCGGGAACAAGGGAAATCCGAACACAGGCGCACAGCACGCCATCCGAAATCCCCGCGCTATCCATTGACAGGAAAAGGCAACCATTCACTGAGTATTTTCATCGTGCAGCGAATGGCGTCCAGGAACTTGACAAGATTGGTTTTCAGAATCTCCAACATCATGAGACAGGCCGGCGCGGATCGGCGCCGCATGATTGAACGCGATGCCATATTGCATTAACCGGGGCCACTTTCAAGAATGGTTTTATCAACACCTTTTCTGCCGCGAATTTACTATTTCCATCCGCTGCCGTCCGCCGTATCGGCGGACGCGCATCTCGATCGATGCAAAGCAATGGGGTTCGACCATGTACTGATCCCGGCCGCGACCACCGGCGATTTTGCAAGTGGGCTGGTGCGCGCGTGCCGCGCAAGAAAACTGAATCTGCTGGTCGACATCGATATCAACAGCATGGGTGCAAACCCATCCTTGGCCGACACGCACCCGGACTGGTTTGTCGGCAGCGAACAATCGGACGACGAACTGCCCGATCCGCGCCGGCCGTTATCCTGTGAGCGGAAAAACGCGGTCCGCTTCAATCAGCCTGATATCGCCGAAGCGGTCCACAGCTACTGGCTGCAAATCCTGCACTTGTGGATTGAGAGCGGAGTCGGCGGGTTCCGCTGTATCGGCATCGGCCAATTCCCTGCCACTTCGTGGAAAAGATTGATCGAATCGGTTCGGCGCAACCAGCCTTCGATGCGCTTTCTAGCCTGGACGCCCGGTTGCACGCCGCAACAGCTGACGGCATTGACCGATTGCGGTTTCGATGCGACGTTTTCATCGGGCGCATGGTGGGATTACCGGGGACGCTGGCTGGTTGAGGAACAGGCCCGGCTGCTTTGCATCGCGCCGCCGATTGCCTTTCCGGATGCGCCGAACGAAGCGGTGATCGCGCGGGCAGCCGGTCACGAGGATATTGCGACCCGACGTCATGTCTATCAGCGCGCACTGCGTCTCGCGGCATGTACCGGCAACGGCATCCTGATTCCGATGGGATTCGAATACGGATTGTCCGGCTGGTCCGGCGCCGCACAAGGCATGTCCGACTTCGATGCCGCTCGTGCCGGCGCACCGTTCGACCTGTCCGACGACATTGCGCAAGCCAATGCCCTGGTTGCCGAAACCGGGAAAAATTTTTACGCCGCCGGCTTGCGGCTTCTTACCGGCTCAAAATCGCCGGTGGCCGTGCTGCTTCGCGCTACGGCCGGCGATGCATTATTGATTGTCGCCAACGCAGATCCGGCGCGCGGCTGCACCGTTGATGAACGCCTGTTGCTGGAACGAGCCGACGGTTTTGTCCGCACTACGCGGCGCTGGCCCGATAGCGGCGATGGAACCGGTGTGGATCAGCCGGTGGTGCTGGCGCCCGGCGAATTGCAGTTGTTTGCGGCACGGCGCATGCCGCCGATTGCGCAACCGGGCGGACGCAACAAACAAGCCGCCGCGATGGCGGCGCGCGGACCGCGCATTGCCATCGAGGCGATCGCGCCGGCCGTCGACGGCGGGCGCTTCCCGGTCAAACGCACGGTCGGCGAATTGATCGATATCGAAGCCGATGTATTCATGGATGGACACGAAAAGCTGGCGGTGGCGCTGTTATGGCGCGCGGCCGACGAACGCGACTGGCGTGAAATCCGCATGCGGCACTTGGGCAACGACCGATGGACCGCGGCGCTGCCGTTGACCCGCATCGGCAGGTATATGTTCATGATCGAAGCATGGCGCGATGCATTCGGCACCTATCGCGACGAACTGGAAAAGAAGTCCGACGCCGGATTGAATGTCGGCGTCGAACTGGAAGAAGGACGGCTGCTGGTGGAAGCGATTGCCGAGCACGCGCAGGAAAATGGCAGGACCGATACCGCGGCAACGTTGAAGGCATTGGCGAAATCGCTGAAGGTGCCGCAATCGCGCGACAAAAACAAGGCCGCCGCCCGCGATGCGGAACGAACCGCCGCGCTGCTGTCGGAAGCGACCGCTGCGGCGATGCGGGCCGCCGATGAGCGTCCTTTCGCCGTGCGCAGCGAGCCGGCGCTGCGCATCGATGCGGAGCGTACCGCCGCGCGGTTCTCCAGCTGGTATGAATTATTCCCGCGCTCGCAAAGCGGCGACGCGTCGCGGCACGGCACCTTTGCCGATGTCGAGAAACGCTTGCCGGCAATCGCCGAAATGGGTTTCGACACGCTGTATTTCACACCGATCCATCCGATCGGCAGGAAGCACCGCAAGGGCCGCAACAACAGCCTGACACCGGTGCCGGACGATCCCGGCAGTCCGTACGCGATCGGCTCCGAAGACGGCGGCCACGACGCAATTCATCCGGAGCTGGGCACGCTGCAGGATTTTCGCCATCTGCGCGATGCAGCGGCGCGGCACGGCCTGGAACTGGCGCTCGATTTCGCGATCCAGTGTTCGCCCGACCATCCGTGGCTAAAGGAAAATCCGGAGTGGTTTTCCTGGCGGCCCGACGGCACGATCCGGTATGCGGAAAATCCGCCGAAGAAATATCAGGATATCGTCAACGTCGATTTTTACGCCGATGGCGCTGTTCCCGGTCTGTGGAACGGCTTGCGCGACGTGGTGCTGTTTTGGGTCAAGGAAGGCGTGCGGGTGTTCCGCGTCGACAATCCTCATACCAAGCCGCTGCCGTTCTGGGAATGGATGATCGCCGACATCCGCGGCCGCTATCCGGACACGATCTTCCTGTCGGAGGCATTCACCCGTCCGAAGATGATGTACCGGCTGGCCAAGGTCGGATTTTCGCAGTCGTATACTTATTTCACCTGGCGCCATACCAAGGCCGAGTTCACCGAATACCTGACCGAGCTGAGCACGACTTCGGTGCGCGAACATTTTCGTCCACATTTTTTCGTCAACACGCCGGACATCAATCCGCCTTTCCTGCAGAAGTCCGGCCGACCCGGCTTTTTAATCCGCGCCGCGCTGGCCACCACGCTGTCCGGCCTGTGGGGCATGTACAGCGGATTCGAGTTATGCGAAGGGATGCCGGTGCCGGGTAAGGAAGAATATCTCGACTCGGAAAAATACCAGATCCGCGCATGGGATTGGCATCGCCCCGGCAACATCGTTGAAGAGATCACGCTGCTGAACCGGATTCGCAGGCAGAATCCGGCGCTGCAGACGCATCTCGGCGTTCGTTTCCTCCCAGCTTCGAATGAAAACATCCTGTATTTCCTGAAGGCGACAGAACCGATCGATCGCAATGACCGGCTGGGGGACAACGTGATCTTGGTTGCGATCAATCTCGATCCATTCGCCGTACACGAGTCCGGCATCGAATTACCGCTGTGGGAGTTCGGCTTGCCCGACGACGGTGCGCTCGATACCGACGACCTGATCGCAGGCGGCCATTTCGTCTGGCGCGGAGAACACCAGCAAATCAGGCTCGACCCGTTCACACTGCCATACGCCATCTGGCGCATTCGACCCCAGGGGACATGATCATGGAGCGCGTCAAATTCACCACCCGTGCAGCTGCATCAGCGGAAGCGCAACAAACGCGCTTCACCGAAGACCCGCTTTGGTACAAGGACGCGGTGATTTACCAGTTGCACATCAAATCCTTTTTTGATCACAACAACGACGGCGTCGGCGATTTTGCAGGATTGATCAACAAGCTCGACTACATCGCCGAACTCGGCGTCAATACGATCTGGCTGCTGCCGTTCTATCCGTCGCCGCGGCGCGATGACGGCTATGACATTGCCGACTACCGCGGCGTGCATCCGGATTACGGCACCATGGCCGACGCCAAGCGCTTTATTGCGGAAGCGCATAAACGCAAGCTGCGCGTGATCACCGAACTGGTCATCAACCATACCTCCGACCAGCATCCATGGTTCCAGCGCGCGCGCGTGGCCAAGCCTGGTTCGGCGGCGCGCGATTTCTATGTCTGGTCCGATACCAATCAAAGGTATGAAGACACGCGCATCATTTTTCTCGATACCGAAAAATCGAACTGGACCTGGGACCCGGTTGCCGAAGCGTACTTCTGGCACCGTTTCTATTCGCATCAGCCGGACTTGAATTTCGACAATCCGCAAGTGCTGAAAGCGGTGCTCTCGGTGATGGCGTTCTGGCTGAATCTCGGCGTCGACGGATTGCGCCTGGATGCGGTTCCCTATCTGATCGAGCGCGAAGGCACGTCCAACGAAAACCTGCCCGAGACGCACGCGATCCTCAAGCAGATACGCGCCGCGCTCGACCGCGATTTTCCGGGCCGGATGCTGCTGGCCGAAGCCAACATGTGGCCGGAAGACGTGCAGCAGTATTTCGGCGATAACGATGAATGCCACATGGCATTTCATTTCCCTTTGATGCCGCGCATGTACATGGCGCTGGCGCAGGAAGACCGTTTTCCGATCGCCGACATCCTGCGCCAGACGCCGGACATTCCGCCGAATTGCCAATGGGCGATCTTCTTGCGCAACCACGACGAGCTGACGCTGGAAATGGTCACCGACAAGGAGCGCGATTATTTGTGGAATCACTATGCGTCGGATCGTCGCGCACGCATCAACCTCGGCATTCGGCGCCGGCTCGCGCCGCTGCTGGAACGCGATCGCCGCCGCGCCGAACTGCTCAACAGCCTGCTGTTGTCGATGCCGGGCACGCCGGTGATTTACTACGGCGATGAAATCGGCATGGGTGACAACATCCACCTCGGCGACCGCGACGGCGTGCGTACGCCGATGCAATGGACGCCGGACCGCAACGGCGGATTTTCCCGCGCCGATCCGGCCAAGCTGGTGCTGCCGCCGATCATGGACCCGCTGTACGGTTACCAGGCGGTCAATGTCGAAGCGCAGAGCGCCGATCCGTATTCGATGCTGAACTGGATGCGCCGGCTGCTGGCGGTGCGCAAGCAGCATCACGCATTCGGGCGCGGTTCGCTAAAAATTCTGTACCCGAACAACCGCAAGATACTTGCCTACCTGCGCGAGTACGACGAGAGCGGGCAAGGCGACAGCACCGAGACCATTTTGTGCGTGGCCAATGTTTCCCAATCGGCGCAGGCAGTCGAACTCGACCTGTCCGCCTTCACGGGGCGCGTGCCGGTCGAGATGGTGGGCGGCTCCGCATTTCCTCCGATAGGGCAACTGCCCTATCTGCTGACGCTGCCGCCGTACGGATTTTACTGGTTCCTGCTGGCGACCGAAGCCAGGATGCCGGGCTGGCACACGCCCGCGCCGGAACCTTTGCCTGAGTTCGCGACGCTGGTGCTGCGCCACGGCGTGGAGGATATTCTCGAACCGCAGATGCGGCACACGCTCGAAACCGACACCCTGCCGGCCTATCTGCCGAAGCGCCGCTGGTACGCCGCCAAGCAGGAGCGGCTGAGTTCGGCGCGCATCGTACTGGCCACGCCGCTGCCGGCGGCGCACGCGCGGCCCAACGTACTGCCGACCATGCTGGCGGAAATCGAATCCGTCACCGAGAACCGCACCGAGCGCTACCTGTTGCCGCTCGGTTTCATCCGCGAAGAAGACATCGTTACCGCGCTGCCTCAGCAACTGGCGCTGGCCCGCGTGCGGCGCGGCCGCACGGTCGGATTCCTGACCGATGCCTTCACGCTCGACTCGTTTGCCTACGTGATCATGGAGCTGCTGCGCGCGCGCACCATCCTGCCGTCCGACGATGGCGAAATCCGTTTTATCCCGACCGATGAACTCGACAAGCTGGACACCGGCGAGGAACCCGGCATCAGGAGGCTGGCTGCGGAGCAATCGAACAGCTCGCTGGTGATCGGCGACGTGGCCGTGCTCAAGATCATCCGCCATATCGCGCCCGGCATTCATCCGGAAGCGGAAATGGGCCGCTATCTGACCGCACTCGGTTACGCGAACACGCCATCGATGCTGGGCGAGGTAACGCGCTTCGGCCGGGACGGCATGCCCTGCACCTTGATCATGGTGCAGCAGTTCATACACAATCAGGGCGACGCATGGCAGTGGACGCTGGACACGCTGGCGCGATCGATCCAGCAGAGCACCATAGCCGAACCGGCCGCGGGCGCGGTGCATGCGGCCGACCTGTCCGATCCGCAAATGGAGTTGGTCGAGCTGGCAGCGACACTTGGCCGCCGTCTCGGCGAGATGCATGCCGCGCTTGCGACGCCGACCGACAATCCTGATTTTTCACCGCGGACGGCGAATCAGGACGACGTGGACGCGTGGGCGGCAAGCGCGCGCGATCAGCTCAATGCGGCGTTCCGCATTCTGGAGCACAAAACCGACTGGAACAGCGACTTCGATGCACGGCAAGCCGCCGAACTGCTGGAGTGCCGCGGCGACTTGCTGGAAAAGGCGGAGCAGCTGGCCGCCGCCGGCCTGGACTCGCTGCGGATCCGGATACATGGCGATTTTCATCTGGGGCAGGCGCTGGTAGCGCAGCGCGACATATACATCGTCGACTTCGAAGGCGAACCGGCGCGATCGCTAGCGCAACGGCGTGAAAAAAGCAGCCCGCTGCGCGACGTGGCCGGCCTGTTGCGCTCGTTTGACTATGCCGCGGCGTTTGCCGGCGGCTCCGGACCGGGCGACCTCGGCGAAGCGGCCGAAATTCGCAAGCAGCAGATATTGCAGCAGTTTGCGCCGACAGCGGGCGCCGTATTCTGGGAGGCTTATCAAGAGGCGATGCCGGCCGGCCGGCTGCAAGCGTCGGACGACGCTTGCATCGCGCTGCTGCAATTGTTCGTACTCGAAAAAGCGGCTTACGAGGTCTGCTACGAAGCGGCCAACCGCCCGACCTGGATCTCGGTTCCGCTGAACGGCATGGCGGCGATTGCCGTTCAGCTACTGGAGCCATCGCAAGGAGAACCATCGGATGACTGATCGTACCGATGAATTGACCGGCGCCGATCCGAAAATGATCGATGCGGTGGTCCATGGGCGCTTGAGCGATCCTTTCGCTTTCCTGGGGCCGCATGTTGCCGGCGACAACAGGATCGTTCGCAGTTTTCAACCGGGCGCGCGCGCGGTGGATCTGGTCGCACGCGACGACCCACACGGCAAACCGCTCGATGCGCTGTGCAATGTCAGCCATTCCGGCCTGTTCGTGAGCAGTCCCGGCGCACCGAGCATCGAGCATCCGTATCTGTTGAAGATCACCTGGCCGGCTGCCAACGGCGGCGACCTGGTGCAATTCACTGAAGACCCGTATTCGTTCGGACCCTTGCTGGGCGAACTGGATCTGCATCTGCTGGCCGAAGGCAACCATCGCGAACTGGGCCGTTGCCTCGGCGCCAATCCGATGACGGTCGACGATGTCGTCGGCACGCGCTTTGCGGTATGGGCGCCAAATGCACGGCGTGTGTCGGTGGTCGGCGACTTCAACAACTGGGACGGGCGGCGCCATCCGATGCGGCTGCGCCATGAAGCGGGCGTGTGGGAATTGTTCATTCCGCGGATCGGCGCGGGCACCCGCTATCAGTATGAGATTGTCGGCGCCGACGGCAAGCTGCTGCCACTCAAGGCCGACCCGGTCGCGCGCGCGACCGAAATGCCGCCGTCGACCGTATCGATGGTGGCGCCGGAAGCGCGGTTCGGCTGGACCGACGACACCTGGATCGCCGGCCGAGCCGAGCGGCACAAGCCGTCGGCGCCGCTGTCGGTATATGAAGTGCATGCCGGTTCCTGGCTGCGGGTGCTTGAAGAAGAAGGCCGCAACCTGAACTGGCATGAACTGGCCGACCGGCTGATTCCGTATGCGCTGAAAATGGGTTTCACGCATCTGGAGTTTTTACCGATCATGGAACATCCGTTCGGCGGTTCCTGGGGTTACCAGCCGCTCGGACTGTTCGCACCCAGCGCGCGCTTCGGCGCACCGGCCGCATTCGCATCGTTCGTCGATCGCTGCCACGCCGAAGGGCTGGGCGTGATACTTGACTGGGTGCCGGCGCACTTCCCATCGGACGCGCATGGACTGGTCCATTTCGACGGCACCGCATTGTATGAACATCAGGACCCGCGCGAGGGATTCCACCAGGATTGGAACACGCTGATCTACAACCTCGGGCGCAATGAAGTGTGCGGCTTCCTGATCGCCAGCGCGCTGGAATGGATCGAGCATTTTCACGTCGACGGATTGCGGGTCGATGCGGTCGCATCGATGCTGTATCGCGATTACAGCCGCAAGGAAGGCGAATGGGTGCCGAACGTGCATGGCGGCCGCGAGAACCTGGAGGCGGTCGCTTTCGTGCGCAACCTGAATCAGGTGATTGCCGAGCGCTGCCCTGGCGTGATGATGATCGCCGAAGAATCCACCGCATGGCCGGGCGTTTCAGCGCCGGTTGCGGATGGCGGGCTGGGCTTCCATTACAAATGGAACATGGGCTGGATGCACGACACGCTGCGCTACATGACATATGACCCGCTGTACCGCAGGCATCATCATCACGACATGACGTTCGGGATGATCTATGCGTTTTCCGAAAAATTCGTGCTGCCGATTTCGCACGATGAAGTGGTGCACGGCAAGGGCTCGCTGCTCGGCAAGATGCCCGGCGCCGACCTCGCGCAGCGGTTGGCCAACCTGCGCGCCTACCTGGGCTTCATGTGGACCCATCCCGGCAAGAAACTGTTGTTCATGGGTTGCGAATTCGGCCAGACCACGGAGTGGAATCACGATGCGTCGCCCGACTGGAGCCTGCTCGACGACCCGCGCCATCGCGGCGTGCAGCGGCTGGTGCGCGACCTGAATCGCGTCTATGCCGGCGAACCGGCGCTGCACCGGAAGGATTGCGAGCCGGACGGTTTTTGCTGGGTGGTCGGCGACGACAGCGCCAACAGCGTGTTCGCATTCCTGCGCAAGGGAAGCGACGATACGGCGCCGGTGCTGGCGGTCTGCAACATGACACCGATACGGCGCGACAGCTACCGGATCGGCATACCATCGGACACAACCTCCGGCTGGAAGGAAATTTTGAATACCGACGCCGCCGTCTATGGCGGCAGCGGCGCCGGCAACGGCGAGCGCATCGTAGCCGAAGCGCAGGCCAGCCACGGCCATCCACAATCGCTGGTGCTGACGCTGCCTCCGTTATCGACCATCATACTGAAGAAGATGGATCATCCATGAGCCTGCCGCTTCCGCCGGCACAGCCGATGCAAGCCGGCTCACCCTATCCGCTGGGCGCGACTTACGACGGTTCCGGCACCAACTTCGCGGTCTTTTCCGCCCATGCGGAAAAAATCGAGCTGTGCCTGTTCGATGTGGCCGGCCGGCATGAGATAGCGCGCCATGCGCTGCCCGAATGCACCAACGAGGTGTGGCACGGCTACCTGCCCGGCGTGCATGTGGGCGCACGATACGGCTATCGCGCTTACGGCCCGTACCAGCCGGAACACGGACACCGGTTCAATCCGAACAAACTGCTGCTCGACCCTTATGCAAAACGGCTGCACGGGCAGTTGCGCTGGACCGATGCGCTGTACGGATACCGCGTGCATTCGCATAAGGCCGACTTGTCGTTCGACCGCCGCGACAGCGCGCCGGCGATGCCCAAGGCGGTGGTCACCGACATGACTTTCAACTGGCATGATGACCGGCCGCCCAGGGTGCCATGGGATAAAACCGTCATCTATGAAGCGCATGTGCGCGGCCTGACCAACTGCGTCGAACGCATTCATCCGAAGGAGCGCGGCACCTTCGCCGCGCTGGCCGACCCTTTCATCATCGATCATCTGGTCAGGCTCGGCATCACGACGCTGGAACTGTTGCCGGTGCATGCATTCCTTCAGGACCGGCGGCTGGTGGAAAACGGCCTGGCCAATTACTGGGGCTACAACACGCTGTCGTTCTTTGCGCCGGAGCCGCGCTATTTTTCCAGCGGCTCGCTGAATGAAATGCGCAACGCGATCCGGCAGCTGCATGCAGCCGGCATCGAAGTGATCATGGATGTGGTCTACAACCACACTTGCGAAGAAAGCGAACTGGGGCCGACCATCTCGTTCCGCGGTCTCGACAATGCCAGCTACTACCGGCTGCAAGCCGACAATCCGCGCCATTCCGTCAACGACACCGGATGCGGCAATACGCTCAACATGTCGCATCCGCGCGTGATCCAGATGGTGATGGATTCATTGCGCTACTGGGTGCAGGAATTTCATGTCGACGGGTTCCGCTTCGATCTCGGCAGCGCACTCGGGCGCGAGCATTACGGCTTCGATCCGGGCTGCGGTTTCTTCGATGCGCTGCTGCAAGACCCTGTGCTGTCGCAGGTCAAACTGATTTCGGAGCCATGGGACCTCGGTCCCGGCGGCTACCAGCTCGGCAACCATCCGGCCGGCTTTGCCGAATGGAACGACCGCTTCCGCGATGAAGTACGCGGCTTCTGGAAGGGCGATGCGGGATTGCGTCCCGCGATCGCCGGCCGGCTGCTCGGATCGGCCGAGCAATTCAACCACCACCGCCGCCGGCCCTGGTCTTCAGTCAACTTCGTCACCGCGCATGACGGGTTCGCGCTGCAGGATCTGGTCAGCTACAACGAAAAGCACAATGAAGCCAATCGCGAAGACAACCGCGACGGCAGCAACGACAACCGCAGTTTCAACTGGGGCGTCGAAGGGCCGACCGACGATCCCGCGATCCGCGCCGCGCGGGAGAAAGTCAAGCGCGCGATGCTGATGACGCTGATGTTTTCCAACGGCACGCCGATGCTGCTGGGCGGCGACGAATTCGGCCGCACGCAAAACGGCAATAACAATGCGTATTGCCAGGACAGCGATATTTCATGGTTCGACTGGAGCCTGGCAGAGACGCCATCCGGCAGGGCGCTCATCGATTTCACGCGGCGCTGCATCGCGGTGCGCCGCACCCGGCCGACGCTGCGCAGCGAACGATTCTTTACCGCCCATTTCAAAACCATCAACGGCGTGCCCGACACCAGCTGGTTCGATGAAACCGGCACCGAAATGACGCCCGACCGGTGGCAATTCGCCGAAGGGCGCCTGCTGGCATTGCGCCGGATCACGAGATCGGAACAGGAAGGCGAGGAAGTCGACACCGTCGCCGGCTCGCTGCTGCTGCTGAACGCATTTTCGGAAGACCGCGAGTTTATCCTGCCGCATCCGAGGATGGCTTGGCGGGTGGTGATCGACGCCGCCGAGAAACTGGACGGCAGCGGTGCCGAACACGACGCGCCGCGCGAGCCGAAGCACAACAAAATCACCGTCGCTGCACATAGCGCGGTATTACTGGTAGCTGACGATGTCCTCATTTAATTTTTCATTCGGCGCAAACCTGATCGGCGCCAATCGCACCAGATTCCGTTTCTGGGCGCCGAGCAAACCACAGGTGAGCGTGGAAATCGACGGCATGCCGCCGGTGGCGATGACGCCGCTTGCCAACGGCTGGTTCGAAGCCGAAGCCGATTGCGGCGCCGGAGCGCGTTACCGCTACCGGATCAGCGACGAACTTGCCGTGCCCGATCCCGCCTCCCGCGCGCAGGCGGGCGACATTCACGGCGCGAGCCTCGTGTGCGATCCCGACAGCTACCGCTGGCGGAACACAGCGTGGAACGGGCGGCCGTGGCACGAAACGGTACTGTATGAACTGCATCCCGGCGTCTGCGGCGGCTTTGCCGGCATCATGCAACGCTTGCCGGCATTGGCCGAACTCGGCATCACCGCGGTCGAGCTGATGCCGGTCGCCGAATTCCCGGGCCGCCGCAGTTGGGGCTACGACGGCGTGCTGCCGTACGCGCCGGATGCCGCCTACGGCACGCCGGAACAATTAAAGGAAATGATCGACACCGCGCACGGCCTTGGACTGATGGTGTTTCTCGACGTGGTGTACAACCATTTCGGACCCGACGGCAATTATCTGGGCGCGTATGCCGCGCCGTTCTTCCGCGAAGATATTCATACACCGTGGGGCCGGGCTATCGATTTCCGGCGGCAACCGGTGCGTGATTTTTTTACTGAAAATGCACTGTACTGGCTGACTGAATTCCGCTTCGACGGCCTGCGTTTCGATGCGGTGCATGCGATCAGCGAAAAAGACTGGCTGGTCGAAATGGCCAGGCGCGTGCGATCCGCCATGCCGCCCGGGCGCCAGGTGCACCTGGTGCTGGAGAATGACGAGAATCTGGCCAGCCTGCTGGAGCGATCGCCGAGCCGCCTGTTCGATGCGCAATGGAACGACGACGGGCATCATGCGCTGCATGTGCTGCTGACCGCCGAATCGGAGGGCTACTATGGCGACTATAGCGACCGGCCGGCCGCGCGGCTTGCGCGCTGCCTGGCCGAAGGTTTTATCTACCAGGGCGAGGCATCGATGTTTGCCGGCGGAAAACCGCGCGGCGAATCGAGTTCGCATCTGCCGCCGACCGCATTCGTGCTGTTCCTGCAAAATCATGATCAGGTCGGCAACCGCGCGCTCGGCGAACGGCTGACGTCGCTTGCCGATCCATCCGCGTTGCTCGCGGCAAGCGCGCTGGTGTTGCTGGCGCCGCAGATCCCGCTGCTGTTCATGGGCGATGAATTCGGCGCGACGCAACCGTTCCTGTATTTCACCGATCATCAAACCCGGGAACTGGCCGATGCGGTACGCGAAGGGCGGCGTCAGGAGTTTGCGCGTTTTTCCGCGTTCTCCGATCCCGCGACGCGCGCACGCATTCCCGACCCGAATGCCGAGCAGACCTTCCTCGATTCGATTCCCGCACCCGCTAACGATAACGCCGCCTATTGGCAAGACCGGATCAAGACCCTGCTCGATGTGCGGCAGGCCCGGATCATTCCGCGCCTGGCAGGCACCCGCACGCTCGGCGCCTCGGCGATCGGCGCGGCGGCGGTCGCTGCACGCTGGCGCATGGGCAACGGCGACGTGCTGGCGATGGCGATCAATCTTTCCGCAACGCCGGTGCCGCTCACGCCGGATGCATTTCCCGAAGCTGCAGGCGGCACCGTGCTGTTCGAAACGGAGGGCACATCGCGCGCCTTGTCGCGCGGCGGTTTGCCGGCCCATTCCTTCATCGCGATTCTGGAGTCTCAAAAATGAACGATGCGGATATTGTCATACTCGCCGAAGCGGCCGGATTCAGGCTGGATTGGGTCGATGCCGCCGGCGTGCACCAGAAAACCAGCGCCGATTCCTTGCGCAGAATATTGCATGCAATGGATCTGCCGTGCGAAACGGCGGACCAGTGCAGGGAAAGCCACACGCGGCTGGCGGAACAAAAAGCGCAGCTGCCTCCATTGCTCACCGGCAGAATCGGCATTCCGCTGGAAATGCCGGCCGGCACCAATTTCGCAGGCAGGAATTATCGGATCGAATTCGAGAGCGGCGGCCGCATCGACGGACGATTTTCCGGCGCCGCGGAACCGGAGTTGCCGCCGATCGACCGCTACGGCTATCACCGCCTGCTGGTCGGCGACACAGAAATCACGTTGGCGATTGCACCGCCACGCTGCTTCGGCATCAATGATGCATTGCCGGACGGACGGCGCGACGACGATTCGTCCGTACCACGGCTGTGGGGACTCGGCGCGCAATTGTATTCATTGCGCCGGCGCGGCGACGGCGGCATCGGCGATTTCACCGCACTGACCACGCTGGTTCGCGCAGCCGCCGCGCACGGCGCCGCCGCGCTCGCGATCAGTCCGGTGCATGCAATGTTCAGCGCCGACGTCACGCGCTTCAGTCCGTATGGACCATCGAGCCGGTTGTTCCTGAATGCGCTGCATATCGATCCGGCCCGCATCCGTGGCGAGGAAGCGCTGGCCGCTGCAATCGCATCGCTCGGAAGCGATGCCGCCAACCGCCTCGCGCAACTGGAGCAGGAGCAATTGATCGATTGGCCGGCGGCAGCAGCACTGCGGCTGGACCTGCTGCGCAATCTATACCGGCAATTCGCCGACAGCGGCGATGACCAAGGCGAATTCGATGCGTTTCGGCGACAGGGCGGCGAAGCGCTGCAGGCGCACGCGCGTTTCGAAACACTGCACGCCTGGCGGCTGGCCAATGGGGAAGACGGATTCTGGCGGCATTGGCCCGGCCAACTGCGCAATCCCCACAGCCGGGAAGTGGAGAACTTCGCGCGGGAGCATGCCGATGAAATCGCATTCCATGAATTTCTGCAATGGCAGGCTGCGCGCGGCCTGGCCGCCGCACAAAAAAGCGCGCGCGATGCGGGCATGCCGATCGGACTGATTTCCGATCTCGCGGTGGGCGCCGACAACAGCGGTAGCCAGGCGTGGAGCCGGCAGCAAGAAATCATGCATGGATTGTCGGTCGGCGCGCCGCCGGATGCATTGAATCCGCGCGGCCAAAGCTGGGGGCTGGGTGCATTTTTGCCGCATGCGATGAAGGCCAGGGGATTTCATGCCTATATCGAAATGCTGCGCGCCGCATTCGCCCACGCCGGCGGTGTGCGAATCGACCATGTCCTCGGCCTGAGCCGCCTGTGGCTGGTGCCGGACGGCGCATCGTCCGCGGACGGCGCTTACCTGCGCTATCCGATGGAAGACCTGCTGCGTTTGATCGCACTCGAATCATGGCGCTACCGATCGATCGTGATCGGGGAAGATCTCGGCACGGTTCCGCCCGGATTCGATACACTGATTGCGCAAGCCGGACTGCTCGGCATCCGGGTGCTGCTATTCCAGCGCGATGCCGCACGCTTCTTTCGGCCAGACGAGTGGCCCGACAACACCGTTGCAACCACCACGACCCATGATCTGCCGACCATTGCCGGATGGTGGCAGGGGCGCGATCTCGACTGGCGCAGCGAACTCGACCTGCTGGAGACTGGCCAGAGCCAAGCGGCGGCGCGCGATGTCCGCAATCAGGAGCGCGCAATATTATGGCAAGCGCTGATCGATGCCGGATGCGCAAGCGGCGAGATGCCGGCCCCGCGCGCCGAGGCCGCGCCGCTCGATGCGGCGATCGAATTCATCGGCGCAACGCCGGCGCCGCTCGCGATGCTGCCGATCGAGGATGCGCTCGGCTTGCCGGAGCAGCCCAATCTTCCCGGCACCATCGATGTTCATCCGAACTGGCGCCGCCGCCTGTCCCAGCCGGTTGACACTCTGCTGACCGGAACCGAAGTGTCGAAGCGATTGGCGCTGCTGAACCGGTCGCGCTCCTTCCAGAGAACATCATGATCGCCGCGCCGCGCGCCACCGCGCGTTTGCAGCTGCACCGGGATTTCAGCTTCGATGCGGCTGCGCGTGTCGTGCCGTACTACGCGGCGCTCGGCGTCAGCCATATTTACGCATCGCCGATATTGACCGCGCGGCGCGGTTCCACGCACGGCTACGACATGGTCGACCCGACCCGCATCAATCCGGAGCTGGGCGGCGAAGACGGATTGCGGCGGCTGGTCGCGCGCATACGCGAACCAGGCATGGGACTGATTCTCGACATCGTGCCGAATCACATGGGCGTGGGTCCGGAAAATCCGTGGTGGCAGCATGTGCTCGAATGGGGACAGGACAGCCCGTATGCGCGCTGGTTCGACATCGACTGGCATCCGGTGGATGAAACGCTGCACGGCAAGGTGATGGCGCCGTTTCTCGGCCAACCCTACGGCGATGCACTTAGCGCCGGAGAAATCACGCTGCAATTCGACGAAACCCGCGGCAAGCTGTTCGCGAGCTATTACGCGCACCGGTTTCCGATTGCGCCGGCCGATTATGCGGACGTGCTGCGCGCCGCCGGCTCGGAGCGGCTGGCGCCCGCAATCGACGCATTCGAGAAGGATCGCACCGATTCCATCGCGATCACGCAACTGAGCGCCGATACCGGCTTCGGCTTGCTGCGCGAGATTGGCCAGACGCCCGAAGGGCGCACAGACATCGATGCGGCGCTGAGCCAATTTTCCGTAGCCGCGCCGCACGGCCTGGAAGCATTGCATGCGCTGCTGGAACGCCAGCACTACCGCCTGGGATGGTGGCGCGGTGCGGCGGACGGCATCAATTGGCGGCGCTTTTTCGAAATCACCGATCTGGCCGGCGTACGGGTGGAACAGGACGATGTATTCGAAGCCACGCATGCGCTGATTTTTCGCTTGTACACCGAAGGCCTGATCGACGGCGTGCGCATCGATCACGTCGACGGGCTGGCCGATCCGGGCGCATATTGCCGCAAGCTGCGCCAACGATTGCAGGCGCTCGCGTCGCAAAGGCCGCCCGAACTGCCGCATGCGCCGGCTTACATCATCGTCGAGAAAATTCTCGCGCCGGACGAACAGTTGCGGACCGACTGGGGACTGGACGGCACCACCGGCTACGAATTCATGGACCAGGCCGGCGCGCTGCTGCACGATCCCGCCGGGGATGCGCCGCTGGCCGCGCTGTGGACCGACCTGACCGGCGAGCCGGCCGATTTCCAGGCTGAAGTGCGGCAGGCGCGAAGGCAGTTGTTGGCCAATAACCTGTCCGGCGAATTCGAAGCCGCTGCACGCGCATTGCATGCGGTCGCGCGCACCGATTTACGGACGCGCGATTTTTCACTCGGCGCGATCCGGCGCGTATTCATCGAACTGCTGGTGGTGTTCCCGGTGTACCGAACCTATGCCGACAGCAACGGCCGCGATGAACTCGACCAGCAAGTGATCGACCGCGCGCTGGAACAGGCGCGCCAGAACGTGGACCGCACCGAAGGTCCGCTGCTCGATGTGGTCGCGCGCTGGCTCGGCGGCGATGCACCGCGTGAAGCCGCCTCGCCCAGGGTGCGCAATCTGCACCAGCGCGCGATTACCCGCTTTCAGCAACTGACGCCGCCGCTCGCGGCCAAGTCGGTCGAAGACACCGCGTTCTATCGTTACGGTCGGCTGCTGTCGCGCAATGAAGTCGGTTCCGATCCCGGCCGGTTCTCTCTGTCCGTACAGGATTTTCATGCAGCCTGCATTCAGCGTGCGCGGCACTTCCCCAACACTCTGCTCACCACCGCGACGCACGATCACAAGCGCGGCGAAGACACGAGAGCACGGATCGCGGCGATCAGCGAACTCTCCGGCGAATGGCAACAGGCGGTGCGCGGCTGGATGGAATTGAACGCGCCGCTGCGTGCCGCGATCGCCGAAGAAGACGGCACGCCCGCATGCGATGCGCCCAAACCCGCCGATGAATTAATGCTGTACCAGATGCTGGCCGGTGCATGGCCGATCGGGTTGGATGCAAGCGACCGCGACGGCATCGGGCAATTCGCCGAACGGATCGAACAGTGGCAAATCAAGGCGCTGCGCGAAGCCAAGCAGGTAAGCGATTGGGTCATGCCGAATGAAGATTATGAAGCCGGCTGCCGGCGTTTTCTGCACGCGGTGCTGGAAGTCAAACCGGACAATCGTTTTTTGCGGGAATTGGCGCAGTGGGTCGCCAGGCTTGTGCCGGCAGGCGTGGTCAACAGCCTGTCGCAAACCGTGTTGCGATTGAGTACCCCTGGCGTACCCGACCTGTACCAGGGCACAGAGTTCTGGGATTTCAGCCTGGTGGATCCGGACAACCGCAGGCCGGTCGATTTCCCATCGCGCGAACGCGCGCTCGCGGAAGCCGCGCCGTATCTGGACAAGCTGGAAGGCTGGCAAGGCGGATGGATAAAGCAGCACATCATTCACCGCGCATTGATGTTGCGCGCGCACGACCCGGACTTGTTTGCGCGCGGCGATTATCTGCCGCTCACGATCGACGGGCCGCTGGCGGCGCATGCGATTGCATTTCTGCGCCGCTATCAGAAACGTGCCGCCATCGTTGTCGCGACGCTTTTTTCAAGCGCCCTTCTCGCGAAGGACGGCAGCCCGACCATCCCTGCGGCCGCCTGGGAAGAAACCGCAGTGGTATTGCCGCAGGAATTGGCATCCGGATGGATCGATATCTTTACGGGCCGGCATACGGAGGCGCAGTTAGGCCGTCTGCGTTTGACTGACACGTTAAGCTTGCTGCCGGTTGCGGTTCTCGCCGTGCCTTCCGACGCGGATCGCATCGGTTGAACCTGTGCCGTGGCGTTGCAGGTTCCTGCCTTCAAGTACTTGCGGAAAGTCATTGGGCTAATGAAAAAAACCGGCATCTTGAACCACTGGGCAGATCCACTCTCTAATTTTATTAGGGCCCGCGCAGAAATAAGTTAGGTAATTTGGCGGCCGTGGCGGGATGCAATGCAAGGCGTACGGCGCGACGCAGTGCGAGCACTGCTAGCGACGGACAACGCTGCAGTGCGCCCGGTACGGCCAGCAAAATTGGCTAACTTATTCCTGCGCGGGTCCTTAGTAGGCGCTTCGCGGCTTACTGCAACCAGCAACCGGAATTTTGTGTGCTTTCCTACAAAGGAGGGACGATGAAAATCTCGCATGTATCACTGGCCGCATTCCTGATTGTGTTCGGAACTTTTGTATCGGCGCAGTCCGACGCGCCGATCAAACCTCCTGCCGATCGCGGCATGGCCAGATCACCGGACTCGCCGATGAAGACGCCATCGGATCCCGGAATCGTCGTCGTGCCGCCAAAGGTCGATCCAGACGCCGTCAAGACGCCACCCAAAAATATCGATCCCGAAATCACCGATGCGACCAAGGATGTCGACCGCAAGAATCGGGAAAAGGCGGAAGACAAGAGCAAGCCGCGAAAGCGATTGAAAAAACCGCAAGCCACTCGATAAGGCGGATCGTATCCTGGCGGGCAGGTCGCGGCACCGCGACCTGCGAACCTGCAACCACCTGTCGTCGGATAGAATACCGGCGTATCGTATTTTGTTTTCCATCCCAAGAAAGAAAGTTACTTATGCGCCTCTTGCTCTCCCTCGCCGCAGTCATGTTCGCCCATTCCGCCATCGCCGCACCGGCTCCCGCCGCTGAAACATTACCGTCCGGCGTGACGGTCCAGCATATCAAGGTCGGTGAAGGCGCCAGCCCGAAAGCGTCCGACACGGTCACCGTTCATTACCGCGGCACGCTGGAGAACGGCAAGGAATTCGACAGCTCCTATGCGCGCAATTCACCTGCCTCGTTTCCGCTGTCGCGCGTCATCCCTTGCTGGACCGAGGGCGTGCAAAAGTTGAAGGTTGGCGGAAAAGCCAAGCTGGTGTGTCCGCCGAAAACAGCCTATGGCGAACGCGGCGCCGGCAGCGCCGTGCCGCCCAACGCCACGCTCAATTTTGAAGTCGAGTTGCTGTCGATCGGGAAGTAGAACGGCCAAGCCGTTCCTGCTTCGGAATCAACCTGCCGGCGCCATCTGCTCCAGCAGCAAAGGCTTCTTCTCCGGCAGGGAATGCAAGGGGCATTCCAGCAAATTCGGGGCGCGCAATAATGGGTGATCGGTGAAAAGCTCCGACATCCATTCGACGAATACCCGTACCTTGGCCGACAGATGCCGGTTCTGCGGATACACGATATGCAGCGGCACGGGGTCGATGCACCAGTCGGTCAACAGCAATTCAAGATTGCCCGATTCGATATAGGGGCATATCGGGAACAGGGGCACCTGTGCGACGCCCAGGCCGGACAGGCAGGCGGACAGGTAAGCATCCCAATCGTTGACCGCAATGCTGCCGGGGAACCGGAGCTGTATGCGTTCACCGTCCTTGGCAAAATCCCATTCGGAAATCCTGCCGGTCTTGGCCGAGAAATAATTCACGCACCGATGCTGCATCAGCTCATGCGGATGTAGCGGACGTCTGTGCCGGGCAATGTAGGACGGCGCCGCGCACGTCACGAAATGCAATTCCCCGATACGCCTGGCAATCAGCGTGGAGTCCGGCAGCACGCCGCCGCGCAGCACGCAATCAATGCCTTCCTCGACCAGGTCCACCGGCCGATCGCTGCAGCCTACCTCAAGATGAATGTCGGGATATCGCTCGAAGAAAAGCGGCAATGCCGGGATGATGAGATGGCGCCCGAGTCCGGTCGGCACATCGACGCGCAGTCTTCCGCTCGGACTCGCGCGCGTCTTCGACAGCGAATCCTCGGCATCCCGCACATCGGCCAGTATGCTCAGGCAGCGCTCGTAGTAAGCGGCGCCGTCGCTGGTCACGCTGATATGGCGCGTGGTGCGATTCAGCAATTTGACCCCCAGCGCCGATTCGAGATTGCGAACCAGCGTGGATACTGTCGCCTTCGGCAACTGCATCTGGTCCGACGCACGCGTAAAACTTCCCGCATCGACTACCTGCACAAACACTTTCATCGCCTGCAACTTGTCCATGACATTCCTCTGTTGAGAAGTATCGCAGCGGGCACCAGCCTTGTGAGCAGACATCCGTTCCGCCGGGATACGTATTTACTGATCGACTGTTCAGGATCGTGAACAGTCAATTCACATTATCGCTATTTATTTACATTGTAGAGCAAAGATATAGTTCGCTCACCCAACGAACTTTAAGGAGTATGAAAATGAAAGCGAAAAACCTGATTGCTGCTATTGTCGCCCTGACTGCTGCCGGCTCCGTGCTGGCGGACAATGGTTTACCTTACGCCGAATACAGCAAATACGAATCCACCCGCAACCGCGGCGACGTCGTGGCTGAGATCAATCCAGGCGCCGCAGGCCAGTCTACCGCGAACAATGAATACCGTGAATTCACAACCGCCGGCTCAAGCGTTACCCGCGCCGAAGTGCTTGCCGACCTTAAACAGGATTTCGCGGAAGGCCGCAATGCCAATCTGAGAAATCCGGAATTCATCGAGCCTGCGCAGTTCACATCGACCAAAACCCGGGCGCAGGTGCGCGACGAGGTCATTCGGTCGGCAAGAAGCAAAACCTTCGTCAACAAGGCAAGCGGCAGCTGATATTCCAGCCGCCGATCTTGCGATCCGGACCGGCTTGTTGCCGCCAAGCAGGCAGCGCAAGCAGTCCGCCAAGTCTCCTCCGCTCGTCATTGAGATGGATTTGCCCGCTGCCATAAGGCATGCGGGCTTTTTTATTGCGGAACCGATGGCGGCCGAATTGATTGTTCAGAATCTTGAACAGTCAATTCGGCCTATCGCTATTTATCCGCACGCCGCGGGAATTTATAGTGCGCCATGAATGAAAGGAATCCACACCGTGAATCGCCATGACACGCTGAAAATACGCGATCTCGCTGTCGATGGAGCGCTAGGCAAGCTGGCCGCGCGACTATATACGCCGACCGGGGCGCCGGCGCGAGCGCATGGATTGATCGTGTTTTTTCCGCCGGGCGGATTTGTCATCAATGAACTCGACGCGGTCGATGCTTTTCTACAGGCATTGGCGTTGCGTACCGGATATCGCGTCCTGGCATCGACTTATACGCTCGCGACCGTATTGCCGTTTCCGGCCGCGGCCGATGATGCGCATGCAGTGCTGGCATGGGCGTTTCGTCATCGCGGCAAATTGGGATGGGACGGCCGGCATCTGATTACCGCGGGCATCGAAGCCGGCGGCAACCTGGCAGCAGTCTCGGCATTGATGGCGCGCGACCGCGGCGGACCGGCGCTGGCGGCGCAATTGCTGATCATGCCGATGCTGGATCCGGCGCTGACCAGTTGCTCGATGCGCACCTGTGCCGGCGGAAAGGTCGCGACGTTCGTCGCCAATGCCTGCGCGGCTGCCTATCGCGGTTACCTGCCCCGCGCAACCGACCGTACCCATCCGTATGCATCGCCGCTGCAGTCGAGCCGCATGAAAGGCCTGCCGCCGGCATTGATCCTGTCAGCCGACGGCGATCCGCTGCGCGATGAAGCCGAACAGTACGGCGCCAAGCTGATTGCGGCGGGCACCAAGACCCTGGTGCGCCGCTTGCCACCGCTGCCGTTGCAGGAACCGGACGCGCGATCCAACTGCATGCATGAGGAAAACGTGCTGCAGGAGATTGCCTGTTTTGTCGGCGGACTCGCGGCAACGTCAGGAACGGGCGCGGAAGAAAAAGCTTGACCTTCCAGCCATGGGAAGTCCGACATTGCGATTGACGGGAAAGCGGCAGAAGACTTACGGTCAGCGCCTTTTCCGCTGCAGCAGCGAATCCGGCACACCAGTATTGCTTAACCAAAAAATTTCAGACATATGAGGAAACAAATGAACAGCATCCTTGAATTCAAATCCGCCATACGCGCGGCGCCGGCGGCATTTGTCGTAACCGCAATCGCCGCGCTGGTTCTCTCCGGCTGCGGCAAGCCGTCAGCCCAGGAAATGGGCGCGCCGGCCGGAGGTCCGCCGGTTTCGGCAGCCGCCGTGCTGGAAAAATCGATTGTCGAAATGCAGGAATTTTCCGGCCGTCTGGAAGCGGTCGATCGCGTCGATATCCGCCCGCGCGTGTCCGGCTTCCTCGCGTCGGTCAATTTCAAGCCGGGCGCCGAAGTGAAGAAAGGCGATCTGCTGTTCGTGATCGACCAGCGTCCGTATCAAGCGGAAACGAACCGCGCGGAAGCAGCCGCAGCGGCGGCGCGCGCAAAAGCGGATTTGGCAAAGGTGGAGCTGGCGCGTGCCGAAACGCTGGTGGCGGAAAAAGCCATTGCCCGGCGCGAAGCCGATGAAAAGGCTGCCAATGCCAAGGAACTGGATGCCAATGCCCGCGCCGCCGATGCGGCGTATCAGACGGCAAAGCTCAACCTCGATTTCACCCGCGTGTACTCGCCGATCAATGGCCGCGTCAGCAAGGCGGAAGTCACGGTCGGCAATCTGGTGGACGGCAACGTGGTGCTGACTTCAGTGGTTTCCAGCAATCCCGTATATGCCAGCTTCGACGGCGATGAAGACAGCTTCCTGCGCGTCGGCGCGATGTCGCGCAATGGCGTGCCGGTCACCGTGCGCATCGGCCTGTCCAATGAAACCGGTTTTCCGCACGAGGGCAAACTGGAATTCGTCGATAACCGCGTCGATCCCGCCACCGGCAGCGTGCGCATGCGCGCGGTCTTCAAGAATCCCGACAATGCGCTTGCGCCGGGACTGTTTGCGCGGGTCCAGCTGGCAGGCGGCAATGGCACCGCGACCGCAACCAAGGCTGCGCTGATCACCGATCGTGCAGTCGGTACCGACCAGAACCGCAAGTATGTGTATGTGGTGACCGCGGACAACAAGGCTGAATATCGCACGGTCATCCTGGGTCCTGTGGTCGACGGCCTGCGCGTGGTGCGCAAGGGCGTCAAACCGGGTGAAACGATCGTGGTGAACGGCTTGCAGCGTGTGCGCCCCGGCGCACCGGTGACCGCGCAGTTGATCGCCATGGATGCGAACCCGGATCAGGCGACGCAAGCGCCAGCCGAGCCCACTTCCGAACAGCTCGCCGCTTCCAAGTAAAAGAAACAAGAGAGAGCTGCCATGAATTTTTCCCGATTTTTTATCGACCGTCCGATTTTCGCGGCGGTCCTATCCGTGCTGATCTTCGTCGCCGGCTTGCTGGCCATCTTCAATCTGCCGGTGTCCGAGTATCCCGATGTGGTGCCGCCATCGGTGGTGGTGCGCGCCGCCTATCCGGGCGCCAACCCGAAGGTGATTGCAGAAACGGTCGCGGCGCCGCTGGAAGAGCAGATCAACGGCGTTGAAAACATGCTGTACATGTCGTCGCAATCGACCTCCGATGGCGCGCTTGCGCTGACCGTCACGTTCAAGGTCGGCACCAATATCGATTCCGCCGAAACGCAGGTGCAGAGCCGTGTACAGCGCGCGTTGCCGCGCCTGCCGGAAGAAGTGCGCCAGATCGGCGTGACCACGGTCAAGAGTTCGCCGAACCTGACCATGGTGGTGCACCTGTCCTCGCCCAACGGCCGCTATGACGACGTGTACCTGCGCAATTATGCGGTGCTGAACGTGAAGGATCAGCTGGCGCGGATTCCCGGCATGGGCGAGACACTGCTGTTCGGCGCCGGCGATTATGCGATGCGCATCTGGCTCGATCCGCAGAAAGTGGCGGCGCGCAACATGACCGCCGGCGATGTCGCCGACGCGATTCGCGAACAGAACGTGCAGGTGGCTGCCGGCGTAATCGGCGCCGCGCCGTCGAAGAACGCCGAGTTCCAGCTCACGGTCAACACGCAAGGCCGGCTGCAGTCCGAGGAAGAGTTCGGCAATATCATCGTGCGCACCGGTATCGACGGTTCAGTCACGCTGCTCAAGGATGTCGCGCGGATCGAACTCGGTTCGACCGGCTATGCGCTGCGCTCGCTGCTCAACAACAAGTCGGCTGCGGCGATCGCGATTTTCGAAGCGCCGCAGTCCAACGCGTTGCAATTGTCGGCCGATGTGCGCGCCAAGATGGAAGAGTTGAAGAAAGATTTTCCGGAAGACGTCGCCTACAGCGTGGTCTACGACCCGACCCAGTTCGTGCGGGAGTCGATCCGCGCGGTGATTTTCACGCTGCTGGAAGCGGTGGCGCTGGTGGTGCTGGTGGTGATCGTGTTCCTGCAAACCTGGCGCGCATCGATCATTCCGCTGGTGGCGGTGCCGGTGTCGATCATCGGCACGTTTGCGGTGCTGCTGCTGTTCGGCTTCTCGATCAACACGCTGTCGCTGTTCGGCCTGGTGCTGTCAATCGGCATCGTGGTCGACGACGCGATCGTGGTGGTGGAAAACGTTGAGCGCAATATCCAGGCCGGCCTGACACCGCGCAATGCGACGGTGCAGGCGATGAAGGAAGTCAGCGGTCCGATCATTGCGATTGCGCTGGTGCTATGCGCGGTCTTCGTTCCGATCGCATTCGTGTCCGGCTTGTCGGGCCAGTTCTATCGCCAGTTCGCGTTGACGATTGCCTTCTCCACCGTGATTTCGGCCTTCAGCTCGCTGACCCTGTCGCCGGCGCTGGCCGCCGCGCTGCTGAAACCGCATGATGCACCGAAAGATGCGCTGACGCGCGGCATGGACCGCGTGTTCGGGCGCTTCTTCGGCTGGTTCAACCGGATGTTCGGCCGTGCCTCGCACGACTATGAGCGCGGCGTGAAAGGCATACTCGGCCGCAAGACCGCGGCACTGGCGGTGTACGCGGTATTGGGAGTGGCTGCCGCATTCATGTTCAAGGCGGTGCCGAGCGGTTTCGTTCCGGCGCAGGACAAGCAATACCTGGTCGGTTTCGCGCAGTTGCCGGATGCATCGTCGCTGGATAGAACCGAGGCGGTGATCCGCCGCATGTCGGACATCGCACGCTCGGTTCCCGGCGTAAAGGATTCGGTTGCGTTTCCGGGCCTGTCGATCAACGGCTTCACCAATGCGCCGAATGCGGGCGTGGTGTTCATCACGTTGAAGCCGTTCGGCGAACGCGCGTCCGGCCAGACCGGCGCGGCGATCGCGCAGCAGGTCAACCAGAAACTGGGCGCAATCCAGGATGCATTCATCATGGTATTTCCGCCGCCGCCGGTCAACGGACTCGGCACTATCGGCGGCTTCAAGATGATGATCGAGGATCGCGGCAATCTCGGTTACGACAAGTTGTACGAATCGGTGCAGGCACTGCAGATGAAGGCATGGCAGACACCGGAACTGGCCGGCGTGTTTTCGGGTTACCAGATCAATGTGCCGCAACTGTTTGCCGATGTGGACCGCACCAAGGCCAAGCAGATGGGCGTGCCTCTGGCGGTGATCTATCAGACGCTGCAGATCAATCTCGGTTCGTTGTACGTGAACGACTTCAACCAGTTCGGCCGCACTTACCAGGTCAAGCTGCAGGCGGACGCGCCGTTCCGTTCGCACGCGGAAGATATTGCGCAACTGAAGGTGCGTAACAACAAGGGAGAAATGATTCCGCTGTCATCGCTGATGCGGGTTCGGGACAGTTACGGCCCCGACATGGTGCAGCGTTACAACGCCTACCTGTCGGCCGATCTGAACGGCGGCGCGGCGCCCGGCGTATCGAGTGGCCAGGCGCAGGCGGCAATGGAAAAGCTGGCGAAGGAAGTGCTGCCCAAAGGCATCAGCTATGAATGGACCGACCTGACCTACCAGGAAATCCTGGCCGGCAACACCATGCTGGTGATCTTCCCGTTATGCGTGCTGCTGGTGTTCCTGGTGTTGGCCGCGCAGTATGAAAGCTGGACGCTGCCGCTGGCGGTGATCCTGATCGTGCCGATGTCCATCCTGTGCGCGCTGATCGGTGTCAAGCTGACGGGAGGCGACAACAACATCTTCACGCAGATCGCGCTGTTTGTGCTGGTCGGGCTGGCGTCGAAGAACGCAATCCTGATCGTCGAATTTGCGCGCGACCTGGAAGACCACGGACGTTCCGTGGTGCAAGCGGCGCTGGAAGCCTGCCGGTTGCGCTTGCGCCCTATTTTGATGACGTCGATCGCCTTCATCATGGGCGTGGTGCCGCTGGTGTTTTCGTCCGGCGCCGGATCCGAAATGCGGCATGCGATGGGCGTTGCCGTATTCGCCGGCATGCTGGGCGTAACACTGTTCGGCCTGTTCCTGACACCGGTGTTCTATGTGCTGCTGCGTACCGTTGCCAAGCGATTTGAAAAACACAAGCCGGTGGCGGAAGCATCCGAACCGGGAGGAGCGGTTTAATGAAACACATGACAAATATTACTTCGTCAGCATTGTCGAAGGCAGGATCATCGAAAGTCGCCGGACTGCTGGCAGCGTTGCTGCTGGCCGGCTGCGCGGCGCCCGAACTGCGCGACCCGCAGATCGACGTGCCGGCCGCATTCAAGGAATCGGTACTTGCCGCCAATTCAGCCGAAGCCGCGCGCTGGAAACCGGCCCAACCGGCCGAAGCGCAACCGCGCGGCGAGTGGTGGAAGGCATTCAACGATGCCGCATTGAACCGGCTGATCGAAGAAGCGACCGCGGCCAACGCCAACCTGGCGGCTGCCGCGGCGCGCATGAAGCAGGCGCGTGCACTGGCCGGCATCGCGGAAGCGGACCGGATTCCGCAAGTCGGCGCGCAATTCGGCCCGCAGCGCTTCCGTTCGTCGGCCATCGCGCGCGGTCTGCCTGCCGGCACAGCGGTCGCCCCGGCCACCGCATGGCAGGGACAGCTCACCGCGAGTTACGAAGTGGACTTGTTCGGCCGTGTCGCCGGCAATGTCAGCGCGGCAAGAGCCGATGCGTCGACCAGCGAAGCGACCTACCGTTCGGTGTTGCTCGCACTGCAGGCGGATGTTGCGCAAACTTACTTCCGCTTGCGCGCCGCCGACGCGGAACAGGCGCTGCTAAATGAAACGGTGCGTTTGCGCGAAGAAAATTTCCGCATCAACCAGCGCCGTTTCGAACTTGGCGATCTGGGTGAACTGGAACCGGCGCGCGCACGCACCGAACTGTCGACAACACGCGCCGAAGCGCTTGCAGTCGAACGCCAGCGCGCGCAGCTGGAACATGCGCTGGCGGTGCTGCTTGGCAAACCGGCGGCAGCATTCAATGCGCAAAGCAATCCGCTTGCGGAAGCGTCGGCGCTGCCAGGCATTCCTGCCGGCCTGCCTTCGGCATTGCTGGAACGCCGCCCCGATATCGCGGCGGCGCAACGGGCGATGATTGCCGCCAACGCCCGGATCGGTGTGGCGAAATCGGCGATGTTTCCGGCGCTGGCGATTACCGGCGCCGGCGGCGGTGAATCGGCGGACTTGTCCGACCTGTTCAAATGGAGCAGTCGCACTTGGATCATCGGCGCATTGCTGTCGATGCCGATCATCGACGGCGGCCGCAACAAGGCCAACATCGCGCGCAGTGAGGCGGCGCTGGAGGAATCGGTCGCCATCTATCGGCACAGCGTACTCAGCGCATTCGCCGAAGTGGAAGACAACCTGGCCGGACTGCGTACGCTGGCCGGGCAGGCCCAGGCGCTTGACGATGCGGTGACATCGGCACGGCGCTCGGCGGATCTGGCGAACAAGCAGTACCAGGCCGGCCGCACCAGCTACCTCGACGTGATTGATGCGCAGCGCAATCTGGCGGCGATCGAGCGCAGTGCGGTGCAGTTGCGCGGCACGCGTGCAACCACGACAGTGGCGCTGATCCGGTCGCTTGGGGGTGGGTGGTAGGGTAGGTCAAGCGGTATCGTTTGTCGTCAACGCAATAGGACTCGCGCAGCAATAAGTTAGCATTTTTTCTGGCCTTAGCGGGCGCGCTGCTGCGTTGCCCGCCGCTTGCAGTGCTCGCACTGCGGCGCGTCGAGCGCCTTGCATCGCATCCCGCTAAAGCCGTCAAAATACTAACTTATTGCTGCGCGAGCCCTTAGCCGAGCGCTGATTGCGTTGACGATGAAGTACTCGGGGAGTCCGATCGCCAATATGACAAACCCGACGTCCATGGAAGACACGAACAATCAGATCGACGAGGTGTTTCCCGAAGCCGTTTCGCAATTCCATGCGACATTGCTGACGCGGCCGTCCCCGCACTTGCCCTCTGCGACAGAGAGCGCCACCACCATGCTGGCGAACAGGCCGCAAACTACCGCCAGAGAACGGTCGCAACGGCACATGATGGTGTTTTGGTCATGGCTAAGATAACTGTAGAAGAGTGTTTTTGCCGAACTTCCCATGTGGAACGACAGCGATTTATTGTATGGCCACAAGCGTCAGCGTCCAGCAGATAGCTAAACATTTGGTCTCCCAAACGACCAATTCGTCTTGGCGACTTCAACCAAATTTATGAAGACGTTCTGTGGCAGCTCCCCTGTTTCGGCCGATATTCGGCTAGTCAACTCCGAAAAGAACTTTTCCTTCAGTTCGTCCGTACGCCCCTGGTTCAAAGTAATCTGAACGAACACAATCTTACCAAGCCGGTCCTGCGACACGTTTTCGGGATCATGTAGCAACATCCCTGCTTCATGTGCTTGGCACACAATGAAATTCTCCCGTGCTGGGACGGAAAGAACCTCGGACATTACACGGTCGACGACCCCGGCGACCGTTTTACCAAATACCGACGATCGAGTCGTCGAAAAATCAATTCTTACAATTGCCACGGAACGGCCTTTTTTTATGTTTAACGTTAAGTTCACGGGCGCAAAGCGTCCGTGTGCAACGGCAAGTTAGAGATAATGTTCGTCAAGCGACCCTCGTTTTAATTTAAGCAAAATGATAAAACATCCGACTAAAAAAAATAGGCTGCCTGCGAAATAGGGAACGGATGCGAGGTAAGGGCCACCAAGAGCATGCAGTAACTTAGTGACATCGCACAGCCATCTTCTACGACCACTGCATTCATCGGGCAGGTACTCACCGGTTGCGATTTCAATTGCCATAAGGCCCATTAGCATTCCGATTAGGATCCCACCTAGGCATACTAAGCCTAGGGGAATTTTGATACGAGACCACGGTATCCATAAAAGCACAATAAGGCTAAGGAAGAAGAGAACTCCGACGCCAGCGCCGAGTGGCTCTTGGTATGCTTTTTCTGAAAATAATATGGATACGGCAAGTGTACAAATTATTAAACTAAGTGCAAGCTTGATTCCGGCCCATATGGGACTTGTGTGGAACGACGAATTAGCGACTTGGTAGCGATGCTGCTTTGCTGCATAAATTGCATGCTTTAGCCGATCGTCAGCTAGGCAAAATCGGCAGTGGGATGAGCCAATCGAAAGTGTCTTTCCACATTTTTCGCAACGGCGCACGAATGACCTCTAACGTTAGAGATGACCGACGACCAAGCCCGGTCACAAAGCAACCCTTCCGGCCTTGGCGTCCGCGTCGATCGACAAGTTAGAACAAACCACGATTTCTTAAGTGCGACTTGTGCTCGCGAAAATGGTCTTACTAAGATTTTTCAGACTTCGGTTTTTCTTCACAAGTTTAAGCCTAACGTCATCCCACTGAAGGAATATCGCAACTCCATCCTCTCTGTTCGCTAAAGAAGATGGATATGCGGTGAGTCCAATCGGAGACGCATTGGAATACTTCACATATTTGGAGATGGCAGCGTCGAATATGACCCGCGCCTCTTCGACCAAAGTTTTAGTTACTTGTCGTGCGACATCATGGACCAAGCTCAGCGATTCTACGTAGCGTCGAGCTGCCAACAGAAGATCGACCTTCTCAGGGCATTCATTCAAAGTCGCCTTCTTGAAGCTCCCATCCTCTTCCAAGTAGTGGCGCACAGTCATGATCTCAAGAGCAAACTCTTTGTACTGCCGCTCCTTATCCCACCCTCCACCGACGGTCAAGCTGTGAACAGCGGATCCGGAGTGCTGGACATGATTGCGAAGGGCCTCCATAAAGCGATATTCGAACAACTGGTCGTACTCTCCAGACATCGCCCGTTTAACCTCAGACGTATTGCCGCCAATCTTTCCTACCCTTTGCAGAATTTGATCTAAGAAGAGCCGTGCAGAGCTAAGAAAATTTACAGCACGTCTATTCATGTCTGCCTTGAGTTCGAACATGTCTTCATAGTCAAATCTCACTCTAGCGACCGAGTCGATCGAGATCGCCAAAGCAGCTTTCTCGAATTCAACATAGTTCCCGATCAAGAGATCGTAGTTTTCTTCAAGCGAGAACGCAGCCGAGAGAATAGGCCGTGCCGACTTGAGTTTTCCGAACTCTTCGTCAGTGATTTCGAGCGCCGGAGGTGGCGCAAGGAGTGCGGGCTGGAGAAATGGCGGCATAGTCGTTCTAACGTGAAAATGACCGGCCCATCACCCTTCGCAGCGAAGCCGCCTCTTGCAGGTATGGGTCCGTGTCGATTGGCATGTTAAGCCGTACTTGCATCAACGACTTCCATTTCGTGTGGGTCAAGTGCAATGGAGTGCGAATGGCACGTCCCGCCTTCTTCATCGGGCCATGACTTGCGTATCCAGGGATGGCCATACTCGTCGATTTCATCCACCTCAAATACCTCGCCCACCATCGAAACAACGTCAGCTCGCTCATCTTCAGGAAGCCTATCAAACCAATCTCCGGAAACGCCAAGCAAACGGACTCGCGTTCCCACTTGGACGGGGTGACCGTGGCAATCAACTGGTGAGTGTTGCATTGAGTGTGCCATAACGCCGCGTTGACCAGCATGCGCCATTGGCCGCAAAGCGGCGAACTCTCTGGCGCTTGTCTGGGTTGAACAACAAGTTGGATGTGTTCACGATTGCTATCCTCGTATCACTTCAATTAACTGATCGCGTTCGTTGAACTTCAATCCGAGTCGGCCTACCCATGTATATCCGTCTTTTTCAAAAGGCTCTCCACCAGGCCATGCCTTCAGAGCCGCTTCCACTATTTGGGGACGTGTGGTACCTGACTTCGCCAAGACATTGATTACAGCCATCGCTTGATTTGACGCCTGCTGCTCTTCCTCCAATGAAGCCCCTTGATACGTTGAAGTGATTCCCGCATCAAGAACTTTATAAGCCCACCAAGCATTCGAGGCGACAAGCACTGCCACTAAGAATGAGGTGATAGCGGCCGATTTCGTCACGGATGAGTCTCCTTTTACATCCAACGCTTAAATTGACACGTGCGCTGCAAGCGCGTCGTTGTCCAATGATGTGTGTGCGCCCGACATGGGCATGATCTGATGGGGTGCAAGTCCCCTGCGGGAGTACCGAACTTGTTTCATAAGAAGCAAGGATAACCGCTAGCCGACGGCAAGTGCAAGTCCGCGAGGCCTTGTGCGAAGGAAGCCCGAGTGCAAACGTGCGAGCCGACGAACAGAAACTGCATAGAAGGCCTAGCCTGCGGGGCGAGTCGGCACATGACGACAAAGCCCTTTGGTACGGTGGGTAAGGTAAATGCGGCGGTTGTGCACGGAAAGATGATGCTCTTACTCGGGGAGACCTGCCTCGCATGCAGTGCGCGGTTGGACCGTAAAACCAGTATGGCCACACTGGAACCAAGAAGAGCCAGGCACAGCGGGTGCTGCCACCCGTTGCAAATCGAAACCGGCAGCAAACGGCACAATCCGCACAGCGCGCCACGCAGCAATGCGTTGGCGTGATGGGGCAGGAGTCAGCAGAGGCCATAGTAGTGGCTTGCGCCACGAAGGGCCAAACAGTAACAGACAAGGAGGAGCCATGACCAACTCGACAGCGGTACCGAACCCGACCGGGGGAGCCGGTGATCGGCGTTGCGCCATGCAGCCAGCCTTGCACGACAACCTGATGCAAGCGGTGCTGGCGCCAGAGAACATGCAGCGCGCATGGAAACAGGTCAAGTCCAACAAGGGCGCACCCGGCATCGACCGGATCAGCCTGCAAGACTTTCCTGCCCATGCAACAGTTCACTGGCCCGGCATCCGTCAGGCGCTAATCGATGGCAGCTATTGCCCGCAACCGGTACGGCAAGTCATCATCGCCAAACCGGGCGGCGGCGAACGCATGCTGGGCATCCCGACCGTCATGGACAGGATGATCCAGCAAGCCATCGCGCAAGTGCTCACGCCGATCTTCGACCCGGATTTCTCGGCCTCGTCGTTCGGTTTCCGACCGCGCCGCAGCGCTCACATGGCGGTGCGACAGGTGCAAGCCCATATTGAGGCAGGCCACCGTATTGCCGTCGATCTGGACTTGGCGAAATTCTTCGACAACGTCCCGCACGACATCCTGATGGCATGTATCGCCAAACGGATACGCGACAAACGGTTGCTGGCCTTGATCGGCCGCTACCTGCGTGCCGGCATCATGGTCGGTGAGCACTACCAGCCCAGCGAGATTGGTTCCCCGCAAGGCGGCCCGATCTCGCCGCTGCTCAGTAATATCCTGCTCGACGAACTGGACCGGGAACTGGAGAAGCGCGGCCACCGCTTTGTGCGGTATGCCGACGATCTGCTGGTACTGGTCAAGAGCGAACGGGCCGGACACCGTGTCAAAGCCAGCCTGACGAAGTATCTTGACCGCAAGCTTCGGCTGCCGGTCAATGAAGCCAAAAGCCAGGTCGCTGCGATCGACGCATGTACGTTTCTCGGCTTTACCTTCAGGAGAAACAAGCTGCGCTGGTCGGATCGCGCCTTTGCCGACTTCAAGCATCAGGTGAGGAAACTCACCGGAAGGAGTTGGGGAGTCTCGATGGCGTACCGGCTGACCAAACTTGCACAGTACGTGCGGGGATGGATGGGATACTTCGGCATTTCACAGTATTACCGGCCGATTCCCGAACTCGATGAATGGCTGCGTCGGCGTGTGCGCATGTGCTACTGGAAACAGTGGCGCTTGTGCCGCACAAAGATCGCCAATTTAGTGAAGCTTGGGGTTGGGTTGCGTTCGGCAATCATTACGGGTGTCAGCAGCAAAAGCTACTGGCATCTGTCGCGAACGCCGGCCACGCAGCAGGCAATGTCGAATGCATGGCTGAAGGCACAAGGACTGATCAGCAGTAAGCACCTCGTCAGTACCGTCATTGACTTTTCAGGCGGGATGCGGCTCCCCCAAGATTATGCTGATTTTTTGGTCAGGCGATCGGCGACATTCCAAGGCAGGAGATCGGCGAC
>Ga0209343_10001328_pt1 | contig 33542 bp, 31 predicted proteins | sample RifCSPlowO2_02_FD_184026 | JGI IMG/M metagenome (GOLD analysis project Ga0209343, IMG submission 184026) | Groundwater microbial communities from Rifle, Colorado - Rifle CSP2_plank lowO2_0.2 (SPAdes) (version 2) | ecosystem: Environmental > Aquatic > Deep subsurface > Groundwater | place... | reverse complement strand
TCCGGGTGACGATGATGCGTCGGGATTCGGATTTCCTCACCTTTAATATCGCACAGATCAGCTTTTCTAAGAGAGAAGACCTTTCTGCTTGCGGAGGTCTTTTTGTTTGATACAATGTAGAGTAGTGTCAGATTCTCAAATTTTTAATTTTTAAATTATAAAAGATGCACATCAATCATGTCGTAAAAATTATGGTTTGGTCAGACTTCTATATTGAGGGCGGACTTAGCGTCTTTGCTCCGATATTCGCGGTATTTATAATTGGTCAGATACAAAACGGCTCTCTAGAGGTGGTGGGTTTTGCTGCGGCTATATCGCAGATTTTCAAAGTCGGCTTACAGATCCCGATTGCCCGTTATTTGGATAAAAATCACGGTGAGTTTGACGATTTTTACTCAATGGTTATCGGCAGTATTTTAATTTCTTTATCTCCTTTTATGTATCTTTTTGCTTCGACCGCCAATCATATTTATATTATCCATGCAATATTTGGAATTGGTTTGGCTTTCTTTGTCCCGCCCAGATTAGCTATTTTTGCAAGACATCTCGATAAGGAGCAGGAGAACTTAGAATGGTCTCTTAAATCAGTTGCCTTGGGTGTTTCGGTGGCCGGAGCGGCAGCTTTGGGTGGTATACTGGCTCAAAGATTTGGTTTTAGCTTAGTTTTTATAATTGGCGGGATTGTAACTACCATAGGTACCATTATTGAGTTGAAAATTTTTAAGGACCTAAGAGAAAAAGTGCCCAGAGGCATGGTTAAGCCTCAGCCTAAGATCCCATAACTTAAAATGATAAATCAAGCATTAGTTAAGATTTTCCGTGAAATTGCGGTTCTTCTTGAGATGAAAGAAGTTCCTTTTAAGCCTCAGGCTTATGAGAAAGTTTCGTATATTATCGGCTCTTTGCAGGAGGAAGTCAGTGATATCTATAAAGAAGGAGGAATAAAAGCGCTCGAAGATATACCCGGCGTGGGGAAGGGTATCGCTGAAAAAATAGAGGAATACATAAAAACTGGGCACATCAAGGATTATGAAAAGTTAAAAAAGGAAATGCCGGTAGATATTGAAGGCTTACGTTCAGTTGAGGGTATTGGGCCAAAAACAATTCTTCATCTGTATAAAAAGCTTGGTATAAAAAATCTTGACCAGCTTGAAAAATCGGCTAAGGCCGGAAAAATCAGGAATATCGAAGGGATGGGCGAGAAAACAGAGGAGAAAATTCTGAAAGGCATCGGCTTCCTTAAGAGTTCAGGCGGACGTTTAGTCTCTGGATTTATAATGCCTACGGCTAAGATGTTTCTTGACAGGATAAGGGCTTTACCGGAGGTAGGGGTGGCCGAATTTGCTGGCTCGCTTCGTCGCCGGCAAGAAACCATCGGTGATTTGGATTTTATCGTTTTTTCTAAAAAACCCGAAGCGGTAATAGAAAATTTTTTGAAATTTCCGGAGGTTAAACACGTTTATTCAAAAGGTAAACATAAGGCCCTTGTCCGTTTAGATATAAATATTGATGCCGATATATCCGTTGTTTCTCCTGAATCGTACGGTTCGGCAATGATAGCTTGGACAGGCAACAAGCAGCATAATATCGATATCCGCAAAATAGCCGAGAAACATGGCTGGCTTTTGAACGACTTCGGTCTCTGGAAAGATAAGGTCAGTCTAGCCTCTAAAACCGAAGAGGAGGTTTATAATAAAATGGGGATGGACTGGATACCGCCCGAGATGAGAAACGACTCAGGAGAAATAAAGGCTGCTCTTGAACATAAAATTCCTGAGCTTATCGGCTACGATGATTTAAAAGGCGACTTACAGGTTCAGACAGATTGGACTGATGGCGAGCATTCTATTGAAGAAATGGCTAAGGCGGCTGAGAAGTTAGGCCTTGAATATATTTGCATAACTGACCATACGAAATCTCTAGCCATGACTGGTGGCAGTGATGAGAAAAAGCTTCTCAAACAAATGGCCGAAATAGACAATGTAAATTCTAAATTCAAGATTCAAAGTTCAAAATTTAAAATTTTAAAGGGTGCTGAAGTTAATATTATGAAAGACGGTTCGCTTGATATTGATGACGAAACTTTAGCTATGCTTGATGTGGTCGGTGCGGCGGTTCATCATAATTTCAATATGTCTGAAGATGACATGACCAAGAGAATAACCAGAGCCATGAAAAATCCCAATGTGGACATAATTTTTCATCCTACCGGACGCATAATTAATAAGCGGGAGGCATACAAGGTGAATGTGGAAGAGTTGCTTAAGATTGCTAAAAAAACAAAAACCGTCATGGAGATAGACGCTTTTCCCGATCGGCTTGACCTGAAAGACGAATATATCCGCAAGGGCGTGGAAATGGGAGTCAAATTCTCAATCGATTCCGATGCTCACCATACTTCCCATCTCCAGTATCTCGAATACGGCATCGCCCAAGCCCGTAGAGGTTGGGCGGAGGCCAAAGATATTATTAATACACGTCCGTGGCAGGAGATGCTAAAGTTGCTCAAATAGGTTACTTAGAGACTATACCCAGACTCGGATTTTAACTCGTAACAGATTATTACCCTTCAGGACACTCTCATGGCCCCAGCGAGGCCATTTCACTAAGTGAAGCTGCCGATTTTGTAAAGCCCTTCGATAGACTCAGGGCGTTGACAAACCATGCAATCTGGCCTCACTTCGCCGGAGCTTCGCGAGGCGAGCAACTTCAATTGTCCCGAGAAGGTAATAATCTGTTGCTCGTAGGATAGTATAGTCTCTGAGCTCATCTATCTTGTTGTCTTTTTACTCATCGTAGACTAAATTTGACAAATACTCGAAGAAAATATAATTTATATTGTGAAGGATGGTAGGGGGAAGACGATGAAACGAGAGTTTGCGGTGGTTGCTCTAATGATAGGAATAGCCGGTGGTATTGTTTATGGTCAGGCACCGGATCCTAAGCTTATTACTCAGGGCAAGAAACTGTATACGACTTATAAGTGTGAAAAATGCCATATGATTGCGGGGAAGGGCAGTAAAAAGGGACCGCTTGACGGTGTTGGGGCTAAACTATCTGTTACCGAGATCAGGAGATGGCTGATCGAACCGGCTGAGATGGAGAAGAAGCTTGAGAAGCCGCCCAAGGGAACTGACTCGATGTCCAATGCTCTGAAGACAAAGGGAATTGAGCCGGATGAAATTGAAGCTCTGGTGGCGTACATGCGGAGCCTGACGAAGAAGTAGTTTTTGGTATTAGGGCTGATTAGCCCCTTTTTGTTATAATAAAGCCAAATGGTTGATTCAAAGAAAAAAATAATTGGCTGGTTTTTTATAGTATTAGGTTTGATTATTTTACTGACGCCCTTTACGCCGGGGTCGATTTTACTTATTATCGGGGCAGATATGGTGTTTGGCGATCGTCCCGAATGGATACGACTAAAACAAAAAGTTAAAGAATTTTTCTGGAAATAAACATGAGGATCATCTTTGCCACTCACAATCATGGGAAGGTTGAAGAGATAAGAAAAATATTGAAAGACTTGGATGTTGAAATAATAAGCGCGGATGAAGCCGGTATAAGCGAGGACGTGATTGAGGACGGTAAGACTTTTGAAGAAAATGCTTTGAAGAAGGCGAGGTTTATTAATAAAAAAACTAAAGAATGGACTATGGCCGATGACTCCGGTATCTGTGTCAAAGCTCTCGAGGGTGCACCAGGCATATATTCTGCTCGCTGGGCGGGCGAAGGTGCTCCCGGAGAAGAATGGATTAGGCGCCTTCTCTCGGAGATGAAGAATGTGCCAGAAGGAGAAAGGGATGCTTGGTTTGAAACTTCAGCTGTTCTCGTTGCCCCCGACAGAAAATACTGGAATTTTGTCGGTAAAGTTGAAGGTAAAATAACGATGGAACCAAGAGGCGTTGCTCATCCACGTCTTCCCTACGATGCGATATTCATCCCTAAAGGTTATGACAAAACTTTTTCAGAAATGTCAGGCGAGGAGAAGAATGCACTGAGTCATCGTGGTCAGGCGTTTAGAAAGCTAAAAGAATTTTTAATCAAAGAAATCTTAAAATAATATGCCCGTAGAATTTTTAAAACATTCAGGCGAACCAGAGGATCAGGTTCTGCTTAAGACAAGAGATCTGGTATTTAGGAAAGAAGCAGCTTTGAGAAAAAAAGAAAATCCTGAATTTGAAGCCTTGTTGGCTAAGGTTGATTTTGTGTGGATAAAAAGTGCTTTTCGTGAAATATTAATTAAATCCAGCGTTGATCCGGAACGATTAAATTTTGTCGATCCGGAACTGATTATATCGGATAACAGTATAGAAGATGTCGCAAATCATAATGTAATGACCGGTGCTATTACTGTAAACCTTGATAGAATCAAGGAGGCGACAAGCAATAAAAGCGACATCGGTATTTTACAAAGTCTTATCATGGTGCTTTTACACGAAGAGGTTCATGCTTTCTCCAGAAATAAGTGTTTTGGTTATTTTGAGTACGATTATGAAGGAAAGAGAAAAATTAAGATTCAATCCGGATACACTCGGCACGAGGCTGTTGTTAAGGGTAGGGAAGAAATTATCGACAGTAGCCACTCATTTGAGCTATTTGATGAAGGAGTGACAGAGAAACTGTCTCGTGAGCTAGTTGTCAGCTATTTCGGAGGACATACTGATTTGGGAAATGTAAAAGCAGTAAGGTCTTTTTATGAAGATGACGATAAGGTAAAGCATTACAATCTTGGCGTTAGCTTAGTTGAGGCAATGATGGCTAAAATTGCCAATGAGTCTGGCGTATCTGGCGATATGGTTTGGCAGTCTATCATAAGAGGCAAAATTGATGGTGAGAACTTGAGTGACAATGACTTTAAAGATTTGTTTGCCGAAACTTTTACTGAAAAATTTATTGAGGATTTAGCAAGAGCTTCTGGAGATAATGAAATGAGAGCTAACTTTATGATAGCATCTCTTAATCTAGGTAAAATTGATCCGGACCTGTTGACTAGAATTCAAAAAAGAATAGATGCCGAGACCAGATTAAATTTTAATGAGTTAGCACATAAGACTACAATAAAATCCCGCTAGAGCGGGATCAGACTATAGTCAGCATTTTATCGATACTTTCTTTAGCCGATTGGGCGATTCGGCGGGGGATATGAATGACTTGGTCATCTTCGTAGGGGTTAAGAGGATCAAGGCATTTCGGACAATTATCACAAATCACGATCTCTAATCTATCTTCTCGGAGTGATCGCAGAAGTTTTTCAAATGTGTTGCCTTTCATAAAATCGCAGTGAGCATTGGCAGAAACAGGAATAAATGTTTTGTCAGGCAATCTTGTACGCAGGGCGTATATCAGACCCGCTTCAGTGGCAACTAGAAACTTTTTGGCCGGCGAGGCTATAGCCCGCTGAATCATCTGCTCAGTTGATAGGAAAAAGGCCTTTCCATGGGGGATATTGCCTTCCTCGACTTGCATTAAGCAAAATGAGGAGCATCCGCATTCCGGATGAATCATCAATTCTGCGTCGGGATGTTCAGTCATAGCTACCAAGATGGAATCATTGCCAAGTTTCTCATGCACATAACAGCAGGCATTATATCCGTTGAATGGCTGGTCATATATCTCTATTAAATCAGGATTTACTTTGATGCCATTTTTCTCAAGAAGCTGGATAGCCCTTTTCTTCATAACGATACCGAGGAACTTATCAGGCAATACAAGCACTTTACGGCTGGGGTTATTTTTTACAGCATGGGCAATTATTTTATCGGTATTGCGGGAAGTTGAAATATAGCCGTTAGAATAGCTGGTCAAAGCCTTTGTGTAGGGGTCACTGTTAATGTAAGCTACGATAATTCCTCCAGGATTGTCCTTCCGCCAATTTTGGATCCAGATATGATCTGTCCCGAATACTAGAGAACATCCTAAGACTTTCGGAGTGTCCGGTATGAAAATTCTAGACTGATCTCCGGTAATCATCTTTGCTGTTTGACCCATGAAGGCTACGGCTATAAAATAAACTCTCGGCGCCTTTATGTCTCTGGCGTATTGGCTTAAGGCCCAAGAATCTCCTAATTTATCGGCCAGTTCATGGAATTCAGGTGTGGTATAGTAGTGAGCAAGAAAAATCGACCCATTCTCTTTAGCTAGATTTTGCATCTCATCCGCTTGCTCGGTTAGCTCACGGCATTTAGCGAAAGAATACCTGCCGGGATAAAGATCCTCGGCAAATCTGGAACAACTGTCGTAAAACATGGCTGTTACTTCGCCTATGCTTTTTCTCATGATTCGTCCCTCAGCTTGTCCTTCGAGGCCTTCTGCGTAGAAGGATTGTTAGTGTACTGTATACACTATATACTTGTATATTATAAAGTCAAGATTATTAAAAAGTCCGCACAAATGCGGATTTTATCTGGTAGTTAGCAACCTTCCTAAGTTTTCTTGAGCTTGAGCCTCATATTTATTTTTAAAATATTCTGTCAGATAAATTGATGGTCGGCTCTCTAAGAATTTTTTAAAGAATTCAATTCTGCCTTTGGCGAAATCATCATCAGAAACATGAGAATATTCTTTACGAATATTGGCCGTATTTATGTTAAATATGGCAGGCAAAGTACCAAGAGACGATAGGTCAATATCTATCATTAGGCGGCTATCAGCTGATTGAGGGACGCAATCATGTTTTGTGGCTAAGATAAATCTTATAACTTTTGGAATAAGACTGGCTGTTAGGCTATGATTGCAAGAAAGAAGTTGCGACAATGATTTAACTGCATGGATTGAGCTGTCACCCTCATTATTATGATTTTGGGTAGTCTTGTAGATAAAATCATGCCACCACCAGGCAAATTCCAAGGTATCAGGATTTTTGGTTAGGTGGCGAATCTCATCAAGTTCTTTGAGCCCGTCGCTAATATGGCCAAGGTTATGATAATGTCTATCAGATCCGGTATAAGCTATACGCAGTTCATCCCAATCTCTCCAAACGGTCAGCTGATTATTAGGATTATCATCAACACCAATTCTTTTACAGAGCGTTATCCAGCGTTCTTTAGTGGCGTTCACAACCCCTCCTTATCTGAATATTTTCCAATAAATTTTTTATGAACTTCTGGCGGAAGATGTTTCTCAACGATCTCTTTCCAGCCGGTAGGGCCGACCAAGCTTTTTACAAAGCTCGAGCTGACGCGCCTTAGTTCAAGAGGAGGGAGTACTAATGTCGTATTTATCGCGGGATTAATAGCATTGTTCTCATCGCGCATGTCGACTTCATATTTGTAATCATTCTCATTCCGGATGCCCCGCAATAACCACTTAGCTCCTATTTTTTCTGAAAAATTAACAAGAAAATCTTTTCCTAGGGGATAGACTGAGACATTGCTTAGATGAATACAAGAAGACTCTATCATGCTTATACGCTCAGATTCGCTGAATGTGTAGCGTTTCTCCGGGTTATTACCCAGACAAACAATGAGCCTATCAAATAAGGCTGAGCCATATTCGATTACCCAAAGATAACCTTTAGTTAGCGGATCAAAGCTTCCAGCATAGACTGCTGTCCTCATTGTTCTAAGCTCCTTCGGTTATTAATATTCTGACCATATTCTAATATAAATTAGACTCTTGTCAATATTAGTATTTTATGTATGATATGGTCTATGATCCTTTAAAATAAGAAGGGTTTGATATGGTCAAAACTGATAGTCTCATAGAGACGGAACTTGAATTTGAAGAAACCATGGATGAGCTTAAGATTAGTGAAAAGATAAAAGCATCTATCAGGGGATTACTAGCAGCCCTTAAACAAAAGAGTGAATTTACTTATGCTCATAGCTTGAGAGTCGGCTTATTGGCCAGAAGAATTGGTAGGTTTATGCATCTGGATGAAAAGGCCTTATTTTTTACCGGTGTGTTTCATGACTTGGGAAAATCGCTGATACCTTTGAGTACTCTTCATAAGACAGTCGGCTGGACACCGGAGGACAGCAAGATAATGGAAAGCCATGTGATGGATAGCCATCGTTTGCTTCGTGATAAATTCGATTTTTTGGCAGACATAGTTCTATGGCACCATAGATTCCAGAAGAATATTTATCCTGTTGAATTACCACCCTATCTACATGAATATTCAGAAGGTACAAAAGTGCTCATACAGGAATATGGTAGAATTCTTGCCATAGCTGATGTCTACGATGCACTTCATCGCAAAAATAACAAATTTGAAGAAGGGAAAGAGCTAAGAGAAAAAATGTTTGAATTTAACTCTGACCGAAAGGAACTGGTTGAGGAGCTTTACAATGTTGGTATTCTTGATCGGGGATATATCGTAACAGATAATCCTGATGAAAGGTTATATAAAGAATCCTGGCAGTATACAAGTAGAACTCCAAGAGAAACGGCCAGATTGGTAATGTTGGCATCTGCACTTGAGCCCGTTGCAGATAAGGCCGGATGTACAACTAGATTTACGGATATCAGTCGGCATCTTAAGCTGGAGTATTTCATAACTGCTTCCATTAATCTGGGAGAGGCATTTGAGCTTTTAGCTAATAGAGCGAGTGAATTAAGAGAGCTAGATTATAGTCCTGCCGGATTATATGGATGCGCTCTCAGGGCTCAAAAAGAGAGCCTGAGAAACCGTTCTGGCGGTAGAATAAATCAAGGTATTATTGAACTTCTAGTCCCAATTGTTGCCGGTCAGCATTATTTTGACAATGTGTTGGAAAAATCAGTAGATGGTACCATCGAAAAAGCTACAAGAATGTTAAAAAGAACTGGCAGAATTGATGTTGCAAGTCTTATTGAGATGAAAAGTTTTGCTTACAACCTTTGCCGATATAATGGTCGTCCGATTCCTGAGCATAAGGAAGCTAGAAATGTTTTTGAGTATTACTCGGCTGATCTTGCCTCATCAACGAATCCTACGGGCGTAGCTCACAATGGGGAATTTGTTAACGGCTTTCCGACAGTCAGATTGATGTATGATTCAGTGATGAATTCCTCTAAGCGTTTATTTATCAGAAAAGTTGAAGAGGCATTCCGGCATGGAGTAAAGTTCCATGACAAGGGTGTCGGGCGTGGATTTTTAGCTGACTGCACCGCGGCCGCAATTTATCTCTGTTTGTCACAAAATCCCAGTATTCAATTAGTAGTCTAATCTCGCCATATGGCGAGATTTTATTTCAAATAAAAAAGGACGAAAATTCCGTCCCTCTAATACATACATGGTTCGAAGTATGTCTCATCATAATCAAATATCTTCTTGTATCTTGCTATATCTTTCGGTATTCCCATCGCCTTAGCGATATTATCACTTAGTTTAACTAGGCCTCGGCCATTTACTGTTGCCGGTTTTATTACTAATGAGAGGGGGATAAGTCCAACATTGGGTCTCGGTTCAAAGTCGTTTGTCAGATTAGTACCCCAGCCATAGGTATCAATTATCTCACCTTGGCAGTCCTTGTGGATCCTGATCATTGAATCAACGTCAAGTCCGTCGCTGAATACGATCATTTTTTCCTTCGGGTTTACATCACGCCATCTATACCATTGCAAAGCCTTTTGTTTATAACGTAATGGATCACCTGAATCTTGGCGAGTGCCTTTCCAGTCTCGGGTTACTTCAGCCGGAGCATTATCGAAAGTGAACTTAGTTCCAAAGGTGTCTGTCAGGGCTATTGAAAGGCCATGGCCATATTTATCCCACCAAGCTCCCAATATTTCATTTTGGGATGCTCGTATGGCATCTCTATCGCCATTTGATTCTATATCGGCAAGTCCGGCAGCAACCATGAAAAGTTCATGGGCTGAGGTACCGATAGGTACAAGATTATATTTCATCGCCAGATAAACATTAGAGGTGCCCCTGAACTGTTTTGGCAGTTGGGTAGCCATAACCTCAACTACTTCTTCTTGCCAGTCACGAGATGCTCTCCGGCGGGTACCAAAATCACTGAAAGTCAGGTCAGGATACTGGCGAAGCTTTTCAACTTTGGTTAATAAGCGGGAAAGACCCGTCATCATATACCGGCTATGCTCAGCCTCTGAGTAGAGACATTTACGCAAAGCATATCTATGATAGAGCTCATTTACTATCGAAAGCCCGAAGAGCTCCCAATAGGTGTTAGATTTATATGGTCCTGCAAACTCAAGTTCAATGTCTCCTTCATGGGTATATCTCATATTATATTCCGGTAGATTGATGTTCTTTAGAAATTGAAGATACGGTTCGGACAACATCCGGTTACCGTATACATCCATACCTCGCAGATAATATAATTCTGAATTTGTGGGTTTTAAGCGACGGGCATGATCCAGCTCTTCTCTGAGATGAGTCATCGGGATCACATTTCCAAGTTTTATATTTTTAGTTCGGCATTTCAAACGTAAAGTAACAACTGCATCTGCAAGCTGGGTATCACTGAATATAAAATCACCCATTGTGAATTTATAAAAATCTGTATCAAGGAACGATTCTGTAATCGGCTTATCACCGTCGCGGCCTCGGTATAGCACTCTGCTTCCTTAAATTCTTAACGAACTTTGGCTATATTCTAAATTAATTTCGTTATTTCGTCAACCCCGCACTAAACTTATCCGCTGATCGCCGTAGGGGTCGGGGGCGGGTTTGGTACGGGGTTTATTGTTTGTAGCCAATCGCTATGCTTTTGGACAAACAACAAAAAAGTCGAGCTTAGCTCGACTCATTCTGATTTAAAACTTCATCGGTAGTGGTAAAGATCACTCCGGCTTGTCGCATCTCTTTAAGGGCATCAGCTTCATCGGTCGGTTTCAGGTTAACTGCTCGGCAGGCATCTGTCAGAAGGTAGACTGTGTAGCCAATCTTTCTGGCATCAAGGCAGGCGGCTTTTATGCAATAGTCGGTTGCAAGTCCACCAATGTATAGTTCAGAAGTTCTCCACAATAGCGCCTCAAGGGATATCGGCCAATCTTTTATTCTAAGCCAGACTCCTTCGAACGGCGAATAACCGTCATCTGTGTTACTATAGCCCTTTGATATAATGTAGGTCTTGGGTGATATTAATAACTTAGGGTGAAAATCTGCTCCTGGCGTGTTTTGAACACAGTGTACCGGCCAAATACCGCCAAATTCTTTGAAATGTTTAGTTTCTCTTGGATGCCAGTCTCTCGATAAAATTACTTGCCAAGTATTCTTGGAGAAAAAGGTAATCATTCTGTTTAGCGGTTCAACAACCTTGTTGCCGTTAGTGACGGCTAATGTTCCACCCGGACAAAAATCATTTTGTACGTCAACGACTAATAGTGATTTTCTCATCACTCCAGTCATAGATTTCTTGGCCCCCTCCTTTTTAACGAACAACTGACAAAATCATACCAAGATTTGACCAGTCCGTCAAATCACTTTGCATAATTTCTCTTAAGGTCAGAACTTCGGTATAGGCTCTTTCTCCGGTCGGGTTATTGGGATAATCAGCGCCGTGAGGAATTCCTTTTTTGTTTTTTAGCCAAGCAAGCTCTTTATCGGTGAGTTCGGCGGAATAGAGCGCTCCATGGTGAGCAGACATTGTCGCTGCCATTTGCCTTAAACCAACGGGTTGAAAGCGGGTCTTATCAATCGTGAGGCCAACTTCTTCCGAAGTTTCGTCAGCAATTGTTTGAAGAGGATCAGTGCTTGTTGGCGACGATTCCCCAGGTAATTCCCAGACAAATCCATTATTATTCCTTGCCGGACTGTGAAACTCTCTGATAAGAACTATCTCTGAGTCCATTACATTGGATTTGCGTTTGTATAAGACTACAGAAGAGATATCGAATCTTGATAGAACTGCCTCATTTGTTTTATTTCTGTTCTCAGGGCCTACATAGATATTGGGGTGGATAGCCCAGTAAAAAACCTTTTCTTTATTTTTACCGACTTTGAATGTCCAGTAAATCTTTGCTCCATCAAGCCTGTTTCCGGCTCTTTTCTGAGATTGATGCCATGACTGAAATGATTGAGTGTTCCAGAGGAACAATGGAATTTCTCTTTCTCCGCCATTTCTTAATGCACCGTCCTTGATGAGCTCCAAAGACTTGTTGATAGTTTCTTCTAGGGTAAATAGCGTTGGAACATGAAACTTATCAGCCATAAATCTCAGATAGCTTGTATGAGGCGTTTTTGGCGGATGGCCGAGTACTGCCTTTCCGGAATTAACCCAGTGACCAAATTCAACGTTGGTGGTAAATCCGGGGAATTTAAATTCCTGATAGCCCATAAGTGTACAATCACGAGCTACCCAGAAGAGGACCATATCTGACATATCAAGCATTTTATGTTCCCATTGCGGGGCTTTAGCCCAGTCATACTTTACAGTATCTCCGGGCTTTGGCTCAGGAATAAATACAACCCCATCATACCCTTTTGACTCTAGAATTCTTAAGGCCTCAGGACGCCATGATGGAACATCGGGTCTTCGCGGACTTGGTCCAGCCAAAAATATAGATTTACTGAATGATTCAGGCGGCTCGCCATAGTAGTAGATTACTTTCATTGATTTCCTTCCTTGTCTTTCGTAGCTTTACGCGAAGAAGGGTTAATTATGAAGAACCTGTCATAAAATCTATCAGCCGTATCGATGATTCTTTCTTTTTGCCATAGCCCATCAATTAAGTGTTGAGGGAATATCGATGTACCATTTAAGGCTCCTAATAATCCGCCGACAATCGAAGCGTTGGTATCTGTATCTCCGCCGGCGTTGCCAACATCATATAGTGTTTCTATCGATCTGGGGTTTCTGATTAAGAACGCGTAGCTGAAGGGGAGGGAGTCGTATACGTAAGACGTTCCGCTATCAAATGCAGAAATTATCACATCCTGCGTTAGGGACTCTACCTTGAATCTTCTTAGCATTTCCAGTCTGGAGGTTAGCGTTAGCTCCGGTTCTGCCGTCGGGCTTCTGTAATTAATAAAATCAGACATCTTGATTATCTGTTTAAAGAACGATTCTAGGGGAAAATCTTTTATCGGATCATGATTAAGACAGATATCGGTGGCGTATACATGAGCCAAAGTTGATTCTACGGCCATCTTGCTATTGTGAGTCATCAATGTAAAATGAACCAAGTTATCAATAAATTTTGATCTTTCCTCAACCCACAATTCAGACCAGATTGCAGAGGCCCGGAATGCTCCAAGCGGAGCAACTTTCATCGTCATTCCGTTTCCGATTCCATGCTTCGGATTTTTACTCTTGCCGGATTTTGACCAATGAACTCCCGAAGCCAAATTTTTAATTGCTTCTCTTGTCGTTCCGCCGAATCCTCTGTCTCCATCTTTTCTCAACGATTCAACGTGTCTAGAAGCTAGATCATCAAGGTCTATTTTGCCTTTGGCGATAAGCGATTCGGCAACAACTAACGTCAGCTGAGTATCGTCAGTCCAGGTTCCGGCATCCCGGCCATCAAACCATTTGTGGCCGTCCGGACGGATATAACTGGTTAATCGGCCGTGTTTGTCAGCTATTTGCTCTGCTGACCAGGTTTCAACCGGCATATATAAGGCATCGCCTATGGCAATACCAAGAAACATTCCCCGTACCTTATCCTGGCTCACTTTCATCGGTTCCTTCTGCGTTTTAAAGGTTCTATCGTGCGGGTATTATATTACATCAAGTTGACGGCCAAGGCTAGCTTGCCCCTTATTCAAATTGAATAGAGTTTGATTTGTCATCAGCTCTGTATAACCGAATCGGCTAGGTTTATTGGAGTTAGAAAAATTTTTTGAGTTCCGTCGGCTTGCGCGAGATAAATTGATAAAGCTTTGCTGGTCGCTGACGTTCGCCTTTTAATACTTTTTTAGTAGGTTTAATAAGTCCAAGAAGAATGAACTTTTTTCTGAAGTTCCTTTTATCAAGTTTTTTATTGAGTATTATTTCGTATGTTCTCTGAAGCTGATTAAAAGTAAAGTATTGCGGCAAAAGAGAGTAGGCCACATTTGTGTACTCCAGTTTGGATCGAAGGCGCTGGAGGGCATAGGTGATTATCCGGTTATGGTCAAAGGCTATATCCGGAAGTTGTTTAACGGATCTGAAAGTTGGAGTCTGGACCTTGTCTGAAACAACTATTTTTATCTTATCTTTTGGAGTTAAGGCAAAATAGGAGATCGTTATTATTCTGCCTCTTGGGTCCCGGCCTGAACTGCCGAAAGTATAAAGTTGCTCAAGATAAACATCTTTTATTTCGACTTTTTTCCATAAAATTCTTACTACGGCTTTGTCCGGTTCTTCCTTCTCAAACAAAAATCCACCAGGAAGTGCCCACTGGTCTTTAAATGGCTCATTAGCTCTCTTAATCAGCAATACCTTTAACTGTTCATCAGATATAGTAAAAATAACTATGTCTGTTGTCACTGATTGGTGAAATCTTGTCATATTATTTTAAATTCTTAAGCTATAATGTGGCTTCTGCATCGGATGGCATTTGCCAGTCGCCTCGGGGCGACAATGAAACCGACCCGACTTTCGGTCCGTCCGGCATAACAGAACGTTTCCATTGATTCTTCTGTTACCCGAGTAAGGGCCTCCTCAGCTTTATTAAGAAGAAGTCGCTGATGGAACAGGTCGTCCATTGTATGGCCGGTTATTGAAAGCTCGGGGAATACTGTAATCGAGGCTCCTTTTTGATCGGCCTTTTTGGCAAAATCCAAAATTTGTTCTACATTATAATCAATGTCGCCGACCTTTATTTTAGGCACGGCGGCAACCACCCGAACGTAATCGTAATTTGCACTTTTTTTATCCATGGTGTATATTTTACACTAAGTATAGCAGAACCAACATGACTAATCAAGCTTCTGGCACTTATCATATATTTTATCATTCAGACAGCAAACGAGCTGTTTTTTGGGCTAATCAGATATCAAAGCTTGCTAAAGACAAGTTCCCTAAATTAAAAGCAGATTCACAGAAACCCGGAGTGGTAATTGCTCTTGGTGGAGACGGGACAATCCTGGAGGCGGCACGCAAATATCACGAATTCGGTTCAGTTGTACTCGGACTTAACCTTGGTAATGTCGGGTTTCTTGCCTCGGTCAGGGGCGAAAAGGATTTTTTACCGGCTTTGAAAAGTTTTTTTAGTAATAAATACAACACAATTGAACGGATGATGATTATAGCCAAGGTTAGAAGAAAAAATAAAGTAGTTTTTTCCGGGGACGCCCTTAATGAAATTGTTGTTAAAAATCCTTTGGGAGTAATGGAGCTTGAGGCCAGGGTGGAAGATCATCCCGTTCAGTATATTCGTGGAACCGGGGTAATGGTGGCAACGGCAACCGGTTCTACCGCTTATAATCTTTCTGCTCACGGGCCAATAGTTATGCCCGATATCAAGTGCCTGATTATTACTGAAATTCTTGACCACAGTATTCCGACGCCAAGCGTTGTGGTTAAGTATAATAACAAGATAACAGTCAAAGTGCTGGGCTATAAGAAAAGAGGGATTCTTTCGCTTTCAAAGACGGGTCAAAAAATCGATGTTATATTAGCTGCTGACGGGGAATCTATTTTTCCTCTGGAAATAGGGGATGAAATTGTTATTCAGAACTCTCCTCATCTAATTAAGTTTGCCGAGCTAGAGAAGCATTACTTCTTCAAAAGTCTCGAAGAAAAATTCGGATTTAAGTAGATACGGTAGACATTGACTAAGGTATGTTAATGTAGTATCCTATTAATGCTCTAACGAGCCTACAGCCCAGTCTCAATCAGACCACCTCAATAATTGTAATTTTCTCAAGCACGTGAGTGCTTTTTGTGTTTTCTATGCTCATTAAGCATCTCTTGGGGTGTCTTGTATCGCAAGACTTTCATATATCTTCGGTTTAATTTATCTTCTAACTTTTGTATAAATCTTTTTGAATATCTCGATATGTCACTGCTTTTAGGGATATCTTTGCGGACATATTTATTGGTATTCTCAACACTGCCTTTTTCCCATGAATGATAAGGATGGCAGAAATATATCTTAACTCCCAATAATTTTTCTAATTCTTTGTGCTTTTGCAGTAGCAAGTCATTATCAGTGCTGATACTTTTAAGCTCTGGAAATCTTTCTTTAATTTTCAGGAATGCTCTATGAACATTAGCGATAGTAACTTCAAGGATTTGTTCTAAAAAACTAACTCTGATTTTACGACAGACTAAACTTAGAATAATGCCCTTGCCTGTTTTACCCGATAACAAGAAGTCTGCTTCAGCATGACCGACATATCTCCTTTCTTGTATATATTTCGGCCTTTTATCGATAAATACCCGATCTTTTAGCTGGGTTACCTTGGGTCTTCTCCTACTTCGTTTTCTTTTTCGTCTTTGTTTTATTCGGTGATATTCAACTCTGCGTCCGTACACACTCTTAATATATCGGCGAATACTATTCTTGGATATTTTGGGTAAATGTTTTTCATGTTTTGTCACTCGTCCGGCAATAGCCTCGGGCGACTGGTCATCGTATAGATGATCATTTACATATTTTTGCAGTTCTACATGTTCTGCAATCTTCATCCCTTGATATTTTGCCTCATGTCTTCGGACGTAGGCTTTATGGTCTGCTTTTTTCGGATCATATTTGCCTCTAACACTATTACGTCTTATCTCATTAATGATGTTTGAATGGCTTCGACCTAGTTGTCTGGCTATACCTCGCGCCGAGTATCCTTTCCCTAACAGACTCGATATATCAAATCGCTCACTGCGGCTAATTTTTGTATGTCCAAATGTATTTTTTTCATCTTTCTATTTTATCAAATGGTCTGATTCAGATGGGGATTTCGGGTTCTGAATCGAAAGGAGTCTGACAATGAGTTTCGCGAGCAAGGTTCGACAGATGGTTCGTGAAGTGGTCAATCAGGAACAGGCAATCTGGAACTCTTTCCTGACCCACTCAAGCGACTACATGGAGGTTCTGGGGCTAAGCACCGCCGAACTCGAGGTTCTTGAGCGAGGGCGACAGCGACGGAGTTCCATGTATCCCAGTCTCGAAGAGACTGGAGAGAAAGGATTCATCCAATTCATGGTTGAGGGCGAGGAGTTTGCTCTAGCCGTGAAGCATGTTTGCGGAGCGCCATACGGCGGTTCGTGGATGGATAGCGTCATGGCAGTCTGCCTCAGCAACCCGATTCTCAACACGCAGGTTGGCGGAGGCACAACTCTTATCAGCGTCGTGCCCGAAGAGTGGCATTCCAAGATTCTTCAGCACCTCGCCAAGGGCAACGGCGACGAAACGCCGATTCTGCCAACGGATGGGGGCTCGTCCTCCGTTCACTGATATCACGTCCGCAAGGAGTTCGCTCCGTGCGGACTCTTTGTTTTATTGGACTAGGAAAGGTAAGCCAAAACTACTACTATTATTCATAATCCAAGTTCTAACATCTTTCACGACCGCCCGCAGTCAAAATAACCTCATAAATCGGGGTTGTTTTTATGGTCAGGGGAGCGGGAAGTTGAAACCTTGACATTTAGCTTGGATTATTATATTATATTTGCAACTTTAAAAATTTAATATTAGATGTAAGGAGTTGGAATGACAGAACGATTTTTTCAGTTTTTGCCATCAATAGTAGTTCTTACGAGTATTGCTATTGTTACGTTTGTCTATCTGAGATTGATATCAAAGAGATTTAAGGAGCGCATGAAGAGTATTGAATGGTGCAAGGAGAATCAGGGGAAGATTATCTGGCTTATTGGAATACCATTTCAAAATGTTTGGGCGCCAGTTGCTGAGGAATTAGTTTTCAGAGCACCGCTTATTATTGTTTTTAGTAGTATTTCTGGCAATGCTTGGCGAGGCATATGGATTTCTAGTATACTTTTCTCCCTTGTTCATTATTTCGGCAAAAAGATAACTTTATTTGAAGTACTTTCGGCTAAAGAGAAAGGTGATACCAAAACCGATAGCCTAGAGGCTGAAGTATCTGATATTCAGAAAAAGGAATCAAAAAGAGTAAGGATTACGAAATTCCTTCATCCAGTTGTCGTGTTTCCGTTAGGCGTCCTGTCGGGTTATTATGGGATAAAATATCAGTCAATTTGGACAAGCGTTGGAATTCACTTTTTATGGAATCTTGTAATGCCAATTATTATCGTAATCTTAGTATTGATAGTAATGTTGGCTGGTGCTGGTATTGAAGAGGCATGGTATGAACTCACGTATAGATGGCGACGTAGACGAACCAATAAGCGCTACGAACGCATTAGATGAATACCTCGATAAGGGGTATTTTTATTTTTTAAATGACAGATAGGGCAAGCAAAATAAATCTTTATTCTTGGCAATCCACGTTCTAACATCTTTGATGACTGCCCGCCTTTGCTACGCCGAAGTTCAGCCAAGCGGAACGGAGGCGAGATTCGCCGTAGCTACGGCATGGCAACGCCCGCAGATTTGACATTAATAATCGATTTCCTATACTTAAAACATGAATCCCGTTAGAGATAACCCTAGCGGGTTTGCAAACAAAAGTAATAAATTAAGGTAGCACATAGCATTTGCCACTGCACGGTGATAGTAGGTGCTTGCACTATCTCTAACGGGATGACGAAGAAAATTACAGTCGATACACTGGCTCGTATGACTCAGGATGAGTTCTCTAGAATGGGAGAGCGTTTTGATAAGATTGATGGTACTTTACTCGAACTTAAAGAGGGGCAGAAGCGTATTCTCGACGTTGTTTTAGAAATACCTTCGAAAAAGGCTTTTGAGCGTTTGGATAATAAAGTTCAGGCATTTGATGCTAGGTTAACATCAGTTGAAAGAAAAGTTGGTAAATAACGATTTCAAAAAGATATGTGACGTATAAAATAGCCCCATAAATTGGGGTTATTTTTGTGATGAGGAGAGTAGGAATTGTACCTTGATTTTACAATTAAAAATTCTCTGCCTTAGGCAGAGAATTTTGTTTTAATAAGGAGCGACCTCATCCGAGGTGGTTCTAATCCTTAGTCTTGTTTTCTCAATGCTCAAGACTTTAATGCGGTTAAGATCTCCTATTCTGCTAATTTTCATATCATAACTGATTTGATATATGAGGCCACCTCTCTGATCTAAAAATTCTGCTTCACCGAATATTCCGGCTCCCCAGTTACCGTCACGAAATGGCAAGAATATACCGGCATTACACCAAGGCAGGACTTCTTTATAATAATAATCCATGCCATTGCCATATTTAGCTTTCCAGCTTTGATAACCTTTCTGGTGGTGCTCTTGGTTAGGATTTACGACATACCATCCGGGGAAAGTCTCGGATATCTTAGCTATAAGTTCCGATTCAAGGGGTGTGTTATAAGTATTTATTGGATGACCAAAGTACATCTTTGCCATGTTATTGCCTCTCCCTTGGTTGTTTAGACTTAGAGCTGCATAATTAAGAGCTGGCTCGAGTTTACCAAAAAAATGAATATATCGATAGGGTATTGCCATATTTTTACCTTTTGCTATGATTTGGCCAAAGCACTTTTAAAAAATAAGGGGAACCGAAAGTGGCAAAAAGAAAAAGCTCTAAATCCGGAGAAATTTCTAAAAGAAAACCATCTAGAGCTAAAGCGGATCATAAGAAATTAGTTACGAAAGTTTCCAAGACTGAATCACCAGAGTCTAAGGTCATACAGTCTGATGACGCAAAAAAGCCAGAAGCTCCTGCTAGCGTACCTACATCTACTGAGGTTGCTGTAGTAAAAGAAAAACCGGATACCACTAAAGATATTGAGATTGCTCTTGTTATCAGTAATATGAGAGTTCCTCATCAAGATGATAAGGCAATTCAGCTTGTGCTAATGCATTCAAAAGACCTTGATCCGGCTAAAATCTTTTTTAACGGTGATATGATCGATTATTTTAATCGTTCTGAAATTGATCGAAATCCGTTGCGGATTTTTACTGGCAAAGATATTTCTGCAATGCAATCGGAAATAAAAAAGCGGGTTAGAGATCAAGAGGCCAGGGCGCAGGAAGCGGAGAAGGCTTTAGCCGAAGAAAAAGAACGTAAACCTCGCCACGTTAAAACCCTAAATGATTGGCAGCTCGAACGCCTTACCAAGTGGGAAATTCAGGAGAGAGCCCATAAAAAGGAGTTAGAAATCCTTTTTGGCGTTATAAAGCTATTTCGTGATGCTCATCCCAATGCCGAATTAATCTGGGTCTGGGGTTGTCAGGAGTATTATCTTGAAAAGCGTCTGACTAAATATCACCCCAATCTTTTGGATGAAATTGATAGTTTTTGCAAGCAGAACAAAATCCAAAAAGTATTTAACGGCACTAGGAATAACACCTATAACTACGGAGCATTGGTAATCGGTCATTGGTTCCGCGGTGGACTTAGCAGTCCCTCCGGTTCTATTGCGCATATTCTAATGGATGAAGAGGGTTGTTCACTAATTCAAGGTCATACTAATCGCGGTGGCTGGGCTTGCCGTACGTTACAGGGACCAAAGCCTGATTTTATCTCTGGCTTTGAGAACTTTTCTTTGTGTAAAAGACCAACTGGTAAGAACTGGCAGTTAGGCTATTCAGTTGTACAAAAAGAGAAAGACAGAAGGAGATTTCAGGTATTTCAAGTTCCTATTGCTAATTACGGATTTTTCGATGGACTTAAGGAATACAGACTTGATCCTACGAAAATTGGTTTATGGGAGAAATCAATTGCTTTTAGTGATATTCATTTTAGGTTCGAAGATCCCGTCGCGTTAAAGGTTACTCTTGATTTTACAGAAGAACTTCAACCGGACAATATTTTTGTTGTTGGCGATGTTCCTGATTTTCCTGATATTTCCAGATTTTCAAATTCTCCTTTGGATTCTCTCACTGACGAAGATCTTGCAGATATGACAAAATTAGTATTGGAAAGTAAGCGGCAGGGCAAAAGTAAGAAATATATTAAGCCTCGTCTACAACGAGACTTCGAGAGAATTTATGAATTCTTTAAGGATTTACGCCGGCGTTGTCCCAAGGCCCGCATCTATTGGATATATGGTAATCATGACCATCGTATGCAGGGGCATGTTGAGGATAATACACCGCAACTTGCCGGCGTGCGTCGTCCCGGAGATAAAGGTGATATCCTATCTTTAGCCGAGATTACAAAAGTTAGTGAATTCGGCGTGGAGACTGTTTATAGCGGCAAGAACGAAAGCTCTATGATTTACGGCGATCTTTTAATAGGACATTGGTATAAAGTCTCTAGTAAGTCTGCAGCTACAGCAAGGAGCTTAATAAATGCAAAACATAAGTCATTAGTGGTACCCCATGTTCACAGGATGGGTTCTTGCTATAAGACTCTAAATGACGGCACGGTTTTAGTCGGAATTGAAATAGGCTGTGTATGCCGTCTTGACCCAGACTGGATGGAGTATCCAAATTGGCAGCATGGATTAGCTGTAATACATAAGAAAAAGAACAGTAAGAGGTTCTATGTTCAGCCAATTCAGATCATTGATGGAGCTTTTCTCTTCGGCGGTAAGCGTTATGGCCGTAAGAGCACTGCTGAAGTCGAAGTAAAGCAGGCAGCTGCCGAACAGAAATTAGATACTCAGAATAAGTAATTTAAATTATAACTCGTCCGTTAGGACGAGTTTTTAATTTTTATAATATATCGATTTTTAATTTTTATAATATATCGATTTTGAGCTTTCTAAACTTTGGTTTCTCCGGTTCGGCTAGCTCACGGCGAGCCGGTTCCGGCGGACGGGGAATCTTCTTGGCTACTTTGCTTATCTCGAATTCTTTTAGAAGTTCTTCTACATCTCCTGTTTTATACATTCGGTAGTTGTTCATGGGGTGGCGATGAGCAGTTAACTTGCCCCGAGCGTCCCAATTGCGAACGGTAAGCGGGGTTACTCCGAGTAATCTAGCAACTTCTTTGACTGTTAAAAATTCTCGTTTCATATATAGATGTTTATACACCTTTTAAACTGGCCTGACAATGTTGATAAACTATTTTTACATCGGTATATAATTACTTCATGACATTTGATAAGAAAAATAAACTTTCTGTTGCGAAAGCCATACTGGCAGTTTTGTGGAAAACAGGCGAGTCTGGGAAAGAAAAAATCTTCTCGCATAAATACATTAAATTATTCTGTCAGAACAGACATAAGGGCACTTATAGAAGCTGTATTTCGAGGCTTTCAAGCCAGAATCTTATAAAAAAGGACTACAATGACATAATCGGGCTTACCGACAAGGGGAAAAGAACAGCTCTGTCAGCGTTTATTCAGGCAGAGTTAAATCTGCATAGAAGAGAAGGATATAAGTGGGATGGCGGGTGGAGGATGGTTTTCTTCGACGTCCCGGAATCTAAAAGAGCGCATAGAGATTACCTTCGTAAGGTTCTTAAAACAGTAGGTTTTCATGAGTTTCAGAAAAGCATATGGATTTACCCATTCCCGGTCCCTTCTTTTCTGAAGGAGTTAATCTTTGAGGAGAACTTAAGGTCCCATGTCAGGTTTATAACAACGAACCTAATTGATAATGACAGTGATTTAAAAAAAATATTCAATCTCAGCTAGTAGTTGCAGGGGAGTAAATTATGTTCTATTATAATACGATCGTGACAAATTAGAACGCATGTGGATATTATTTTTTTGACCTGTTCTTTTTAATGATATACTGGTTGAGTAATTAAAAAGTTAAAAATCAAAAATCAAAATGCAATGTAGGGATTAAGATTTGAATTTTTTAATCTCCCATTTTTGCACTTTGAAATTTGCTTTTTGAATTAATATCGTGGATCTCAATTTTTGGAGAAAAGATAATAGTGATTCTTCTGAAGGAACGGAAGAATCGGAGGTCGAATATAATAATATCGAGCCAGAAGGATTGGCGCCGGTTATTGATTATCAGGTGGAACCTGCAGATCCTGAGAAGGCGAAAGTATATAACAAAATTAGCCGGTGGGCGATTTATGTTGGTGTTTTTCTTGCACCGCTATTCTTTTTACCCTGGACTTCCAGCGTATTGGAGCTAAATAAGCAGATGTTGCTTGTTATTGTGGCCGGAGTGGCTATGGTATCTTGGCTTCTGGGTGTAGTATCTTCGGGGTATCTTGCCTGGCGTAACAACTATTTGGATAGGGGAATTTTAGCCTTATTAGGCGCTTTTGTTGTTGGCGGGATATTTTCTATAGCTAACTTTAAAAGCATATTTGGCCTTACGCCGAGCTTCAGCAATTCCTTAGTTTCTATTATTTCACTTTCAATAATCTATTTCCTTGTTGTTAATAACATTGAAGATAGGGGTAAAATATTAAGATCTGTTCTAGGCTTTGCCATAGTTGTTGCTCTAGTTTATGGTCTTTTGCAGCTATTCGGAGTCTATGTTTTTAGATTTCCATTTGCTGTGTCTAGGGCCTTTAACAGTGTCGGGTCTATAAATGTATTAGGGGTAATTGCAGCCGTAAGCCTGCCGTTGTTTAGCAAGAGCAGGATTAGTCTAAGGTGGCTGGATAAGGCCTATTTAGAGAAAGTGGGTCTGGGAGCGGCACTATTTTTACTGGTGATACTTAATTGGTGGGTCTTGTGGTCAATAGCTATTGCAGGCATGGTAGCGATGATAGTATTTGAAAATCTTGGCGGGGGAAGATTCAGAATGAGAAAGCTTATTCTACCGATGACTGTTGTTGTTCTGGGCGTGTTTCTGATGGTTGTTAACCTTAATTTAACTGCTTTTAAGGATAAATTGCCCGTTGAAGTGGCTCCGTCGTTTAAATTATCGAGTAACGTCGTGGTCTCAGCCATTAAGAGTAATTTAGCTTTCGGGTATGGTTCAGAAAATTTTTCAGTTGCTTTCGATAAATATGGGGCGAGCAGTTTATCGGGTACAACCTTGTCGGATGTTAAATTTTACGATGCTACCTCTGAAGTTATGACCCTGCTTGTCCAGGGAGGCTTGGTTATGGTAGCTGCTTTAGGCTTCTTCTTCTGGTGTTTGGCGGTTGTATTCCTAAGATTTAGGAAATATGTTTTGGAGAGTGATGATCCTGAGTCGGTTAAACAAGATATCGGAGTACTAGCTTCTTTGGCCGCATTGGCAGTAGCTCTATTTCTTTATCCGTTTAATTTGACCCTGATGACTTTTCTGTATCTGCTTTTAGGCTTGGTGGTGCTGATAATATTTAACAAGGGTAAGAAAGAATTTAATATTGAACAGAAAACGTCCCTCTCTTTAGCCTCATCACTCGGATTTATCGGCGGATTGATTCTTGTTTTGGTCGGAGTCTATTTCGGGGCGACGATTTATATCAGCGACGTTAAGTACGCCAGCGCATTATCTGAAAGTGATAATGCTGAAAAAGCAGCCTTGCTTGTTGAGGCTATTAACTGGAATGGCAAAGACGATCGCTACTATAGAACAGCCTCCCAGACTGCCCTTGATCTTATTGCCGATGAGCTAAAAAAACCCGCCAGCGCCGATAGAAATACAAAGATCCAAAATTACATCTCAACCTCCATCAGCTTAGCTAGAAGAGCCACCGAGATTACACCGCAAGAGTCCCTCAACTGGAATAATCTGGGGGTAATTTATCAGACATTATTGCCATTTGTTGACGGTGTGGTTACTTTATCCGAAGACGCTTATCTGAAATCAGCAGCATTAAGGCCCGGCGACCCCAATCCTTATTATAGGGCCGGAATACTTTATCTGGGCGAGATTAATTTATTAACTCAACTGGTTTCGGCCAGAAGAATTACCACCTCTCAGGCTAATAGCATTGCTTTGGCGGCTATTGCCAGATCGGAGGAGAATTTAAAGAAATCCGTTGAATTATCGCCTAATTTCGGTTTAGCCATATACAATTTAGGGATAGTATATGAGCGTCAGGGTAAGATAAGGGAGGCGATAGGCGAGCTTGAGAAAGTAGTCCCGGCTAATAGCAATCAGCCCGGATTAGCCTTTGAACTGGGCTTGCTGTATTATAGAGCCGGAAGAAAAGATGATGCTTTTGCCGCATTAGAGAGAGCTGTAGTATTGGCGCCCGATTATTCTAATGCAAGGTGGTATCTGGCGTTAATACAGGAGGAACGGGGGAATGTAGAGGCCGCTATTGAACAGCTGGAGAGAATATTAAGTCTTGCAATTAACAAAGATAATCCAATCGTGACTGATAAATTAACTGAATTAAGGGCCGGTATTACTGAAAAACCACCAATAGACATATTAGATCGAGAGCCCTTACCATAAGATTATAAATTGGAAACCATATACCGGAAACTTAGATTTTTAGCAATCGCCACGGGAGTGGCGATTGCTTTAGTAGTCATTTTACCTCTATATTTTTTGTATTCTCCTGCAGAGAGTGGAGATAACGAGCCAGTAGAGGTTAAGATCAAAGATGGCAGCAGTTTAAGCATTGTTGCTGGTCAGCTTGATAACGCCGGTTTAATAAAAAGCGGCCTGCTCTTTATTGCTTATATTAAAGTTCGAGGCCAGGAGAATGATTTAAAATCCGGAAGATATATTTTTTCCAGGTCAATGAATATTCCGGTTATAGCCTCAATGATAATCGGCGGCCGATCAGAATCGGATGATGTCGTAGTTACCATTCCCGAGGGATTTAATATCTGGGAAGTAGACAAAAGAGTTGCCTCTTCTGGATTAATTGCTCCCGGACAGCTGGCCGGATACTATTTGCACAAAGAGGGTTATTTATTTCCCGATACATACCATTTTGACCGGGAAGTATCAGCCGAGGGCATTGCTAATAAAATGGAAGAAAACTATTTTGCAAAAAACGGCACTAATAACAATGAAACTTTAATTATTGCATCGTTACTTGAGAAAGAAGTTAAAACTAAAGAAGATATGGCATTGGTTGCCGGCATCATTAAGAAGCGCTTGGAGCTGGGAATGTTGTTGCAGATTGATGCCTCAGTCGCATACGGCTGGTGTTTAAAGGAAGTAATAAAGACTGAGTTTAAGAATTTCTGCGATGTTACACAAGCTCCGATAGCGTTAGAAATAAGAATAGACGGACCCTATAATACGTATATACGCAAAGGTTTGCCTTCAGGACCGATATCGAATCCTGGATTGCAGGCTGTTGAAGCCACTCTTAATTTTAAAGAAAGCGATTATCTCTATTATCTTTCAACTCGCGACGGGAGTCAGATGATATACTCTAAAACCTCAGCTGAGCATGCGGGGAATAGGAGGAAGTATTTGGGGATATAGGAATTCCAATTAGTTTTCTTCATCCAATCACCTCATGAACAAATTAAAGTATATTTCTTAATTTTCCAGACCAATTGGGGGCGCATGGCCGGACCACCCCAATTAGGTTCCTAGGAAAATAGCATAAATATATTGAATTTGTATTGATTCGGTTCAAAGGATTCAAAAAACTATTCGGAATTCCTATAACTTTTTGTTTTTAAAAATAAAGAAGCCTGCCTTGTGATTTCGTTTCAAATGAATTAATATTGGTCAGATTTGTTTTTTAAAAAGGGGGGATGATGAGAGATAAGATTAAATTAGCTGATCTTGAATCTGTCTTGTGGAAGTCTTGGAGTCAGGAAACAAGCGCCGATTCGGCTCGTTGGACAAAACATAATCCAGCCTGGGGCCAATGTGCGGTGACGGCATTAGTGGTCCAGGATTTTCTCGGCGGATTGTTATGGCGTCTTGATATATCAAAACATCCGAATCATATTATTTCAGTAATGAGGTCTCATTACTTCAATAATATTGATTTTTGTGGGGATAATATTTTTTGGGATATTGATTTATCCGAATCTCAATTCGGATCCGGCGGTCATAATGAAGTTAGGCGGTACGCCGAACCAGCGCAAGAAAAAACTCGCGAGTATCTGCTCAATAACAAAAGTACTAAGGAAAGGTACAAAAAATTACGTTATAGGGTGAACGAAATTCTATCAGGAGAAAACCCGATCTTTAAAGAGCAGACCTTTATGAAGTGTTTAATGGCGGCTCTGGATTCTAACTGTCAAAAAGGCAAGTACGGCTGTGTTGTCAAAAATGACGGTCAGATCGTAGTTGAGACATTTAACTCGATCTTGGATGTCTGCCAGGACTGGAGCGAACCAGAATGTATTAGAGTAAAAAATGACATTCCCTCAAGGACCGAATCAATGATCGGATGTTGTAGCCACGCCGAAGAGGAAGCTTTAAGAGTGATTAGAAACATGAGATTGAACCCCAGGGAATGCGAATTATATGTAGCCGGATTCAGATCAAACGGATTGGTATATATAAAATCAGAACCGGTTTTTACCTGTTTGAGATGTGCCATACAGCTACACATGCATGGCATCGGAGCAATCCATGTGCCATGCAGAGAAGGATGGGCCAAGCTGACGGCCAAGGAAGCTGTTGAAACGGCAAAAAAGTTCGCTACTCAAGAAAAAGTTTTGGAAAATTATACCTCCAGATAAGGGAGGTATTTTTGACAAAAAAAAATATTCTTGCTAGTATCCATATACCGTAGACAAGGAGCTACTCTTCGCTAAAGCTATGAAGACTATAAAGCGAATGATAATAAGTCTCCTCGAGGTAAATAGAGCTGTAGCTCAGCTATGTTTATTGGTCGGTCGACCCCGAATAATTGCTTTGCAATTAACGGGACAGGTCTGCGGAAAGCAGATTTTTTTATTTTTACTTTATTAAAGTAAAAATAATCCTCCGAAGCTTTATGCGAAGGAGGATGTAATACATTTAACCATGAAATCAAGAACACAAAAATCAGAAGAATTAAAAACGTTGAAAGGCAAGCTTCCTAAAGCTAAAATTTCCGTTTTTACATCATTTTCCAAGGCCGGAGAGAAAGGTCTATCGGTTGCTCAGATGACTGAGCTAAAAAGGCTCTTAAGATCTCTTGGGGCAGAGTATTTTGTAACCAAAAAAACACTCATTAATTTAGCTACCCAAGACAAGAATTATGATGGGTTAGACGTGTACAAAATGGAAGGTTCTGTCGGGATGGTTCTCGGGGTAGACAATCCTTACGATGTTGCCAAGAAAGTTTATGAATTTTCAAGAAAAAACCCCTCGCTTCATTTTTTAGGAGCTTTGATGGACGGTAAGTTCTTAAGTAAAGAGTTGTTTTTGGAAATTGCCAAACTGCCATCGAAAGAAGTGCTTATCGGCCGGTTGCTTGGAATGCTGACCTATCCGATGAGGGGATTGGCGGTAGCACTATCCGAAGTGTCTAAGAAAAAAGGAGCCACTTCGTAAAAATTACCATTTAACAATTACCATTTGCCAATAATTTACCATTTAGGAATTGTATCATTTCAGAAAATGAGTAAATGAAACATTGTTAATCCAATGGAAATTGGAAAATGATAAATGAAAATTAATTAAATATTATGGATAAAACACAATTTGTAGAACAGGTGGAAAAGATGTCCGTAGCCGAGTTGAATGACTTGGTTAAGGCATTGGAAGAAAAATTCGGTGTATCTGTCGCCGCTATGGCTGTCGCCCCTTCGGCAGGCTCAGGGCAAGTGGACGGAGGAGCTGAAGAAAAGGACAGCTTTACTGTTGTCTTAAAAGACCCTGGTGGAGCCAAAATACAGGTTATTAAGGCCCTCAGAGAGATTACCGGTCTTGGCCTTAAAGAAGCCAAAGACATCACCGACAAGCCCGGTTCTAACGTCAAAGAAGGCGTTAAGAAAACCGATGCCGACGAAATGAAGGCAAAATTAGAAGCCGCCGGCGCAGTCGTCGAACTCAAGTAACCAAAAAATGAAGGGTTTATAGTTATAATTCTTTTCTAAAGACCGCCTTAAGGCGGTCTTTAGATTTAAAAATAATAAATAAACGTAATAACTTAATTTTATTTATTTCGCAGACCGTCTTTTTTCGAGGAACACATAGTAGTTAAATTAACCGATAATTTATGTTATTTCACAAATTTGAGTGGGGAGTCCGATAACCCTTCTCATTAATAAAAAGGGTTATCGAGCGACGAGGCTCAAATTTGTTAACTAAATTGATGTTAATTTAACTATTTGTCCGAAGAAAGAAAGTAGGTCGAGAAAATAAATAAAATTTGGTTATGGAGTGACTTTCCAGACCTTATTATCCGAGGAGAGAATATATATTGTTTGATCGTCTCCGATCGAGGCTTCAATTATCGGCCGGTTGCTTTCTAGCTTCAAGGTTTTAATCAGTGAACCGGCCTCTTTAGTCAGGACGTATATTCGCCCGAAAGTTTTATCTACAAGATACAAGTATGAAGAACCGGCGGTAGTTAAAAGAGCACTACCTTTTTCAACCGGGATTGAGGTATTAACTTCCGCTACTTTGTCGCCTTTATAATATGTCGTTAAAATACCGTTTTCAGCTATGACAAATACTTTGCTGTCTATTGCCAAGGAAACCGGGTTTAGTGGCAAGAAAACATCTTTATTCAGCCAGGCGACGGGGGAACTTTTACCCTTAAGCCCGTCATTTATTTTGTAAATCCCGTCTTTTGCCAGAATGTAAAGGTTGTCCTGATAAGGGTAGTAAGCAAGACTTTCTGTTTCCGGCGGTTCGGCTTTGATTTCTTCTTTTGCCAGCGACCAGACATATGACCAAACTTGAAAATCTCCGGACAGGTTCCCGGGAGCATCTTGAACGAGGCTTGGGAGTGAACCAACGGCTTTATCCATTTGATCTAACGTGGCAAGGGCTTCTTGCCATATTTCTTCTATTCTTTCCGAGTCAGGAATGCCGGCGGAGGCAAGAGTCAATAAAGATTCAAACAATAGCCGGCGGGCTTCAAGAAGATTATTCTGCTCCTGATATATCTTGGTCATTTCAAGTTTAGGCTCTACTTGGTCAATCAGGGCCGATATCGCTTTATCTTCAGAGCTTTGAATGCCCGGAACGGGAAGAGACGGAGCAAAAGTCAGTTTGGAAATCACGGCAAAAACTATCAGGGCCAGGGCTGAACCGGTGATGACCAGCTTCTTTTTTGAGAAGGCATTGCCTTGACCGATGCCGATTACGTAAACTCCGCTGGGTTTGAATTTCTTTAAAATTATGTCAAGAATATTACTCTTTTTTGCAGAAGAAAACTCGGTCTGTCTGATAAGGGGCGATGAGTCCGGCTTAGTTTTTACTCCGGGAGCATTATCTAACAGCGATGCTCCGGGATTGCCCGGATAGTATACATTACTTCCTGACTCGTTCATGTTAAATTTAGGTTGATTCTGATTTAAGCCTACCTGCGGTATAGCAGGTACTTTATCGGTGTTCTCGGGCTCTGCAGGTCTTACGTTCGGTAATTCAGGTTTTGTTAACTTTGAGGTAACTGATTTATTAAGTTTAGCCACTATTGGTTGAGCAGAAACCGCTGATTCCTCGACCATGGGTCGGGGCTTTCGCAGTTCTTGCGGTTGAGGATTTTTAATAACGGCAGGTTCGGTGTATCTATTAATTGTAATATAAATGGCGGCACAAAGAAAATTATCATTCTCATTTTTAATTGAATTTAATTTTTCAGAGAATTCATCAATCCCCATTTTAAGGAAGTCGTCCTTTATTCTTTTTTCTCTGGCCGCTATTGATCTTCCGGGATAAAAAGCCAAGATCCTGTCTTTGGGCATTATTTTCCCGGAGATTATATTGGAGAATTCTTCTTCTTGAATATGCTCCTTGCTGAAGAGATTAATGTTATTGAGGATATCTATGGTTTGACTGTCTCTGGCGAGAACTATCTTAAATTTACCGAGACGCGATATAAATATATTTTCTCCAGCAATTGTAAAAATGCCGATATTGACCTTCAGCTCTTTCTTTTTGAAAAAATCCTGGAGGACCTCATTTATCTTTTTTAGGGTTTTTGAGAAAGCTTCTTTGGGGGCGATATCGTTACCGGCATAATATTCTCTTTTAGCCAAAGAGGCGACCAGATTTATCATATAAGAGGTATCTTCGTCTGCCGGTTGGATATGGCCGACAATAAATAGATTACCAAGGCCATTGGCAGAGCTACCCTCATAGTTATAGGAGAAAACATCGACATGACCCTCTTCCGGTTTCCCTCTGAAAACAAGTTCTTTTGATTCGGCTTTTATTATGATTTTTTCCATTTCGTTAAAGATAGTACGGACACCCACTACCGTTGTGCGGTGGCAAGCACTAAATTATTAATTATGTAAATAAAACTTTGTTTGCAATCCCAGCAGGGTTATCTCTAACGGGATTGATTTTTGAGCCTATTTTTGTATACTTCCATTGTAATTTATATACTATCATTATGTCAAAACCTAAAAGCCCATATCCAATATTAGAAAATCTATTTAATTCAAAGGCAAGGGTCAGGGTTCTTAAGTTCTTATTTCGGAGTCATCCGGTCAACGTCGGAGTCAAAGAGTTGGCCAAAAGAATTCAAGAGCCCTTAGGTCTGGTAAAAAAAGAGATGAAGGAACTTCATAAAATCGGACTAGTAAAAAAACTATAATGGCAAAGAATCGTAAAATCGTCAGAAAAAATAAAAAGAAAAAATCGGTTTTGACTGATCGGATACACTATACCCTTAATCAGCAATTTGAGTTTTTCGATGAGCTGAAGAATCTTATATTAAAGTCATCTCCGGTTGAAAAAGAAAGAATGATCAAAAGAATCTCTGGTCTGGGAAGGGTAAAACTGGCCGTTGTTTCCGGAGTTTTTTTAAGTAACATAAATTTAGCCAAGGCTTCTGACTCCGAAGTTGATTTATTTATCGTTGGCGATAATATTAACAGGGACAAGCTTCGTTTCTTATTGAAATCTTTGGAGGCTGAGGTGGGCAAAGAGATAAGATTTGGTCTTATGGAAAAGGATGAATTCGAATATCGCTATGGAATGTTTGATCGCTTTGTGAGGGTTCTATTGGACGGCCCCCACGATAAACTCATAAATAAACTTGGGTTGTGATTAGTTTTAGACTAACCATCTTCAGCACAGCTCCGGTCGCCCCAGTTCCGATTGCTTCGCAATCGAGAATTCTCGATTCCTTTGGAATCGGGACCGGCGACCTCACCTAAGTGAGCTTCTCATTCTTTCTTTGTTAAGAGATATTATAACAAAGAAACCATGCAAAATGAGAAGTCTCAATTGCTTCAGATAGTTAGATTTAAAACTAATCTGGTTACTTATTCGGGCTCGTAGTTCAGTGGTAGAACGCGCCGTTCACATCGGCGAGGCCAGAGGTTCAATCCCTCTCGAGCCCACAATGATATTGATTTATTCAAGGAGTTTGGTATAAATTAGGCAGGTTCTTTAAATATAAAAGAGGTAGAGAATGACTAATCACGGCATGAATTATGTTGCCGGAGAATGGGAAATGCGGTCTGATCTTAACAAGACTGACCCCTCAAAGGGTTGGATAATCGGCCAATTTCCACTTTCAGCTACAGAAGAGATGGATAAGGCCATTGATTCGGCTAATGAGGCTCTTAAAGAATGGGGCAACCCAAACCGGTGGTCGTGGGTTAAGCGGGCGGAAGTGATTGATGATTTGGTACAGGTTGTAAAACACTGGCAAGAACAGATAGCTCATCTTATTTCGACTGAATCTGGTAAGCATATAACTGAAGCCAGGGCGGAAGTAATTGAGGGGATTCATATGCTTCAATACTGCGCTTCGCGAGGTCGCTACCCAATTGGCCATAAAATATCTTCTGAAATACCGGATAAAGATGCCGAGACATATCTTAGCCCACGAGGTGTTTGTACGGTTATTACACCATGGAATTTTCCTTTCGCTATTCCGACTTGGCTTATCGGTCCGGCTCTCGTCTCGGGTTGTCCGGTTATCTTCAAGCCCTCAGAGGAAACGCCGTTTACTGGACAATTTTTTGTTGAACTATTCACTAGAGTTGCTTACAAACACAAAGTTCCGATGGGTGTATTAAACCTTGTTCACGGTTTAGGAAATGTTGGCGAATATCTTGTTCGTCACGAAGGCACCACTATTCAGCTATTTACGGGGTCATACAACGTTGGTTCAAGAATTAAGCAAATTGCCGCCACTCACCACGATAAACTTGCCATTTGCGAAATGGGCGGCAAGAATTCAGTCATCGTTTTAGAAGATGCTGATATTGAACTTGCAGTTAGAGCGGCAGTACTCTCAGTTTTTAAAACGACCCACCAGCGCTGTGTCTCGGCGGATCTTATTATAGTTGAAGAATCGGTTGAGCCAGAATTTACCAGAAGATTTTTAGAAATGGCCAAAAAAATAAGATTCGGCGATCCTTTTGATCAGAATGTTTTTGCCGGACCGCTTATAAACGAAAAAGCCGTCGATAAGCATCTGTATAACATAAGTAAAATAGCGGCTGAAGCTGAAATGTTGTGGCAATGGCCAGCCAGACCATTATGCCAGAAGGGTAATTTTGTTTTTCCAAGCGTGTTTCGAATGAAATATGGATCTGATAGTTTTGCTCTTCGCGAGGAATTTTTTACGCCCGTGGCAGTTATTGTACCGGTTAAGGACTTTGAAGAAGCGTTGCATGTCGCTAACGATACTGAATATGGGCTCTCAATGGCCTTAATTACGGAAGATTACAGAAAGATGAGAGAGTTTAAAATTCGGGGCAAAGCAGGTCTTAAGTATG
>Ga0209343_10001327_pt1 | contig 33565 bp, 32 predicted proteins | sample RifCSPlowO2_02_FD_184026 | JGI IMG/M metagenome (GOLD analysis project Ga0209343, IMG submission 184026) | Groundwater microbial communities from Rifle, Colorado - Rifle CSP2_plank lowO2_0.2 (SPAdes) (version 2) | ecosystem: Environmental > Aquatic > Deep subsurface > Groundwater | place... | reverse complement strand
CACATCACATGGCTCAATAATTTTTCCTCCTATGCTTTCTGCCAATGGTCTTACCCTTTTTTCCAAAACCTCATTTTGATATGTAAATGCAACCTCAGCCCCTGCATCCACCAACTGTCTGGCACATGCCCATGCAATACTCCTCTCATTTGCCACACCAAATACAATCCCCTTTTTCCCTTCCATCAATTTCATAATACCCTCCGATTAAGCCGTTTGAACCGTTTAAACAGTTTAAACCGTTATTTTTTGAATCCCCCAAATACAGCAAAATTCCAATATTTCCAGAAGACATCTACATCTTCAAATCCTGCCCTTTTTAGCCAGTCTAATTGGTCTTCAAAGGTATCATATATATCTACCTTTTTTACTCCCTGAAGTCTTCTTTTTATGTTATTTTCATTAACTCTGCCAGCCCTCATAAACCCTTCCCATTTTTTCATATACAGCTTTTGAATATATTCCGATTCAGATTTAACCATATCAGCGTTAATGAATATGCCGCCTTTTTTAAGATATATATATATTTTTTTGTAGAGCTTCTTTTTAGCATCAGGTGTTAAGTGATGAATTGACAGTGATGATATAACGGCATCAAAGTTAATTCCAAAAGGTGTTGAACTAAAATCCCCTCTCTTTAGGGTGAGCCTGTTTTTCAATTTCTTCAGCTTCTTTTCAGCCTGAGACAACATCTCATTTGTCAAATCTATTCCTACAATTTTAGCCTTCGGATACGAAGATGCTATCAACTCTGTAAGCATACCAGTTCCGGTACCAAGCTCTAATATATTAATGGCAATGTTTCTCTTCCGGGAAACCATATTGACAGCAGTTTTATAGAAATCATGGAAGCATGGTATCATTCTTTCCCTATTAGAAGAATCATATTTCTTTGCCCATTTCTGAAAATGTTTTTTAATTTTATTAATCTTCATAGCGATGAAAGATTAGTAGTAGTATTATTATTTAAAATACCTGTTATATCCCCAAATATTACCGCATCTTCAACTATTGCAGATAGGGGGAGCATGTCTTCAGTAAACCATATCCATACTATTCCTTTTGATTTGAATATTACCTTCGGGACCTTTACCAGAAGCATATAACCATCTCCATTTTTTATATCTAATTTTTTCTTTGCAGCAGTCTCTTCTGACTGTGCTGATACATGAATGTAATAATTTATAATTCCTTTATCGGGAATACCCTTTACAGTGTAATCTTTCCCTTTTTCAATATTTCCTAAGAATCCAAACCTAAAATTGAAGAGTGCAGAGAGGATATCCTCATAAATCGTGTCAGGAGGTATATCTTCGACAGTTTCCTTTATAAGTTTTTGAGTAAATGAAACTCTGTTGGTTATTTTATTGGCTTGATAATCCATAGAACTAATAGATTTCCATATCTTATTACCGACGATTTCAATCCTTTCAAATTTTGTAGATATTAACCTGTTCAGATTTTCATCATGACTGAGATGGGATATATATATATATTTGCGGTAACCTGTAATGAAACCTATAAATCCAAGCGTCTCGGCTTCTAATATGGCAGTATAATTGTTTTCCCCTTCATCTCTTTTAAATGTTATTTTCCCTTCGGCAGCTTTTTTAAACCATAAGAAACTAATGTCATAATGCAGGGATTCTTCCGGCAGTTCAATTGCATAAGCAATATCTGCAAGACAAAAAATTAACAAGGAAAGGAGTGTTATAAATTTCACCCAGTTAGACCTCATTTCACCACGTAAGAGACCGAAGGTCTTACGGGATTCAAACGACTTTTTAGGTCTAACTGGGTTCATAAATTATTTTATTAGAAATCCATCCTTAGTGATTTTTTTATGCTCTTTTGGGTCTGCATAACAATAGACATTAAATGTATAGGCGAGAACATTCCCATCGCTGTCGATGGTATTAACTATTTTTATATTCTTGAATCCTCTCCTTTTATATTCATCTATTATGGCTTTTTCATCCTTAAATTCATCTTCTTTAGTGCCTATCTTCACTATAAACTTACAGTTATATTCTAATGGCAGAAAATCTATCTTCATTTCTTAATATTTAGGAAATTATAAAATCAGGTTTTTGCTCGTAATTTTATAATAATTAGTATAGGTTAATTATTGGTAAAATTCAACAAACATAAAAAAACCATATAAGGAAGCGGCAAAAAATTCCTTAAAAGCCCCGTTAGACTGGCGGGGCATTTTAAAGGGATAAATTTAGTGTATGGAATGAACCTTGTGGTAAAAGAATTTGTATCATCTCAGATTTATGAAAACTGAGTGCTTATGCTGAGCGAGCTTGCAGGTGCTGCTTATGAACTGGAAGGTGCGATTTTTGTAAATCCTTATGATATGGAGAGCTTCTCTGAGTCCATAAGAACGACATTAATTATTTCACAAAAAGAAAAAAAAATGGAGAAGGATATATATAAACCGAAAATATCTGGAATCTGAGCGAAAATGCTGCTAAACTTATAAAATATGGGAAGCCTTTTTTTAGGCATTTTTGTTTTTACTCGATTCAACTTACCTGTTAAAGCTTTTTTCCTCAATGCTTATTTTGGACGATTTCAGTGATAATTACCTAAAAATAATACAGATGAATAAAGCAATAATACTTGAAAGAGTAATACCTGACTCAAATGACACTCAGTTCATTCATCATGTAGTCCGTTATAATTTTGCTGAAAAATTTGTAGCGGGAAAATTGGTGCTTGATAATGGATGTGGTACTGGTTATGGTGCGCATCTATTGTCAATGTCAGCCCTTTCTGTAACTGGGGTAGATATATCAGAAGATGCGATTAATTTTGCATTAGAAAATTATAATCGTCAAAACTTGACCTTCAAGCAGATGGATTCTACATCTCTTCAATTTGATAATGAGGCTTTTGATATAGCAGTATCATTTGAAATTGTTGAACACCTTTCACCATATGATTGCAATAAGTATCTTAATGAAATGAAAAGGGTTGTTAAAAAGGATGGTTTAATCCTCATTAGTACTCCCAACCATGATACAGCGAGGCTGCATTTAAAGAGTGTGGATATTCCAATCTGTCCTCATCATATAAATAATATGGGTATAAGGGTATTTAAGAAAATGGTTAAGTCTCATTTTGATTCTTTTCAAATTTATGGTCAGCAATTGAAAGGTTCATTATTTTATACCGTTCTTCGTTCTCTGGATATTTTAAATCTTCGTCTTAGGTTGTTTTCTCCATCATCAAGGGAGTTTTTTTATAAGGCTATGGAAATAAAAAAGGAAAGCCAGCTTAAGATAGAAGATTATATTATCAGGAGTTATATGATTAGACAGTGTCAAACACTTATTGCAATATGTAAGCGAAAATGAGGGTAAATTACAAATATATAAAGGCATCTCTTGCTGTAAGGAAAGCAGCTATTTATATACCTTTCTACATCTCTATCCTTCTATTCGGGATATTCATCAGTGATTTTTTATTAAACCTCTCTCTGAAAAAACTTGCATTTATCCCCATATCTCTCGCCGCTCTGATATTTCTATCAAAAGATTGGGAGAGGTCTATTAAATTATTCTTCTGTTACCTTTCAATAGAAGGACTTCTTAAGATAGTCACAAACTATCATCCCGTTATTCATATCGGTGCAGATGTTCTTTTATTATTGATATGTCTTAATTGGTTTTTTACCACTGTAGTAATAGGTTTCAGGGAGGCAAAATTCAAGAAGGCACCGATGACACTGCCAATTTTATTCTTTGTCCTCTGGATATTTGTTGAAATCGCAAACCCCTATGCAATCAGTCTTTATGCAAGCGCAGCCTCCTTAAAAGTGCATGTAACCATGATTCCTTTATATTTCTTTGCATATCTTTTTATCAATTCAAAAGAGCAAATTACAAAATACTGGAGCCTCTTTCTCGGTTTATGCTTCATGGTGTGTGCCTTTGCAGTTATTGAGTATATTCTTGGACCAAAAACACTCACATGGATGAGCTCAACCTATGCAGAGAAACTTGAGCGGTTTCAAGGGCTTTTATACCGTCCTTTTTCAACTACTGCTGTACCCGGTGGCGGTGCAATCTTTGCCCATATTGGTGCACCATTTGCAGTATCCTCCCTTTTCTTAAAAAACTCAATCTCAAAAAAGGTTTTTATTTATCTCTTGCTCTTTATTGCAACTATAACACTTTTCGTCTCTCAGGTAAGACAACTCTTTCTTGCATTCATGCTTATTATTATCATATTAGTATTTTTGATGAGACGTTATCTTTCTATTAGTATAGCTAATATATTAATCTTTAGTATAATTGGGCTCTTTGGTTTTCAGATTGCCGTTGGTTATGTCATGAAGCATATAATGCTTGTTGAAAGGTTTGATGTCCTTCTTAATATTGATACATACAAGACTGCCCGCATGGGCGGAATGGAAAGGATGCTGAAAGTTGCAATTAAGTATCCGCTTGGAGCAGGTTTGAGCCGCACTGGTTCTGCAGCTGCAAAATTTAAGGAAGATATAAAAAGTGATAGGACAGTCTCTCCATTGCTTGGTGCAATTGATAATTATTTTGCAGTAATGATGATAGAGACAGGAATACCAGGCACATTCCTTATTACCTTTATCTTTCTCTATTTTATTATAAAAGGTTATTTAATCCAGAGAGCTATGAAAGAGAAGGAGTTAAAAATAATAGCTGCATCTATTACTACATTTCTCTTAAGCCTTTTTATAATATCATTTGGCTCTCAACCAATTACAGCAAATCCATATCAATCCCTCTTCTGGTTCTTAGGTGGAGTGCTTTTAAAACTACCTAAGATCGAAAAAAAAATGGACAGAAATTTATAATTTCCAATGAAAATTGCTTTTGTTATTCATGATATAAATAAGACAGGCGGAATGGAAAGATACTCTGCCGAATTGGTTGAAAGATTTTCAAAAGAGCACGAGATTCATGTCTTTGCATCAACAATAGAAGGTGTAAATCCTCAGGGGCAAATTGTCTTTCATAGAATTCCTGTTATTGACATCCTTTTTCCTATTAAAGCAATAATGTTTTTCTTTTTATCATCATATCTGATTAAAAGATATACCTTTGACATTATCCATGGAAGCGGTGGAAATTGTATTGGGGCTAATTTTATTACGGCACACTATTGCCATAAAGCGTGGGATGAGGGGGGATGTTTGTTTATGCCGGATTCAAAAGGTATTTTAAAAAGATTATATCGAAATGTTGTAGCAACCATTGATATTGCTATGGAAAGATTTGTTTATAAAAATGGAAGATATAGGCTAATAATAGCCAATTCAATGAAAACCAAAGACAACCTCTGCAAATTCTATAATGTTAAAAATGAATCTGTAAAAGTTATCTATATTGGCGTTGATACTGAATTATTTAATCCATCAAATAGAACACTTTATAGGGAGGATATTAGAGATGCTTTTAAAATACCATCTGATTCTTGTCTTCTTCTTTTTGTCGGTGCTTTTGGCAGGAAGGGTCTTTCTTCCCTTTTAGAAAGCCTAAGATTTTTAAAATCTGAAAATATAATCTTAATTGTTACAGGGAAGGGAGATGAGCAATACTATCGGAGAGAAGCTGAAAGGCTTGGTGTTGATAATCTTGTGAGATTTGCAGGGTTTAGAAGGGATATATATAAATTTTATGCATCGGCAGATATATTTGTCCTCCCAACAATCTATGAGCCATTTGGGATGGTTGTTACAGAGGCGATGGCGTCAGGTCTCCCTGTAGTGATAAGCAGGCAGGCTGGCGCTTCTGAATTGATTGCGGAAGGGGAGGATGGAGTATTAATTGATAATCCTGCTGACCACAGAGAAATAGCCCGTCGTCTCCTTCCCCTCGTAAGAGAGAGGGATTTAAGACAAGGGATAGGGCAAAGGGCAAGATTGAAAGCAGAATCGCTTTCATGGGATAAGATGGCTGATGAGACTATGACACTGTACAAATCTATTTGAAAGATTAATAATTGAATATTGAAAATTTTAAGAAATGAGTATGAATATTTTAATGGTTTCTGATGGATATTTTCCTGAAAGGGTAGGGGGGAGCTACAGGTATTTAAGTGGCCTTTCTGGTGAATTGGTCAGGAGAGGGCATCAGGTTCATGTATTGGTCCCTAAAATAGAAAAGAGACTGCCTAATGTTGAAACGATTGATAGTGTGGTGATACATCGTTTTGAATATATCAGAATTTTGCCCTTGGTCAATTTTTTATCTCAGGTAGTTAATTCAAGAAGGATGTTCAGGAAGATATCAGGAGAAGTCAAGCCCTCCCTGATAAGTTTTCATCACGCACTTCCTTCGCTGGGGATTGCAACTTTAAAATCGACAAAAATGATACCGAAGGTATTTACATTTTATGGTCCCTGGGGGGGAGAATACAGGGCAAGAAATAAAACATTACTATTATCGGGTATCTATACAAAGGTGATGTCATTTTTGGAGAGGTTTGTAATAAACCGATGCCGCAGTATTCTTGTTTTAAGTGAATTTTCCAAAGGACAACTGAAAGAAATTCATGGGGTATCACCTGAAAAGGTATCTATTATTCCAGGAGGGCTGGATATATGCTCCTTTTCTCCCTCTGATAGAAGGAATGCAAGAAGAAGATTTGAGATTCCGGAAGATAGCAAGATTCTCTTCACTGTCAGGAGATTGGACCCTCGAATGGGACTTGATGTGCTCATCAGGGCTTTCAAAATTGTTACGGCAAAGTTATATGGGGTAAGGTTGCTTATCGGAGGGACAGGTCCTGCCATGTCATCCCTGATTAAATTAAGGGATGAATTAGGGATTACAGATTCAGTTGATTTTTTAGGGCATATCTCAGAGGAGGATTTGCCTTATTACTATAGGGCTGCAGATATTTCAGTTCTTCCTTCAAGGGTGCTGGAAGGGTTTGGGCTTATGACTATAGAATCTCTCTCATGCGGAACCCCTGTTATTGGAACACCTGTTGGAAGCACAATAGAAATTCTGGGGAAGCTTGAAAAGCGATTATTATTTCAAGACAGCAGTGCAGATTCTATGGCGGGAAAGATTGTTGATATTTTTACTGGCGATGATAAGGATATTCTCCTTATGGGTGACAAGTGCAGAAGTTTTGTTGAAGGAAATTACAGATGGAATAAAATTACCCAACTGGTGGAGGATTTTTATTTGATGTCAGTCAGAAAAAGGATATTGGTCATTGATTCTGCATCAGAAATTGGCGGAGCAGAAATCTTCCTTTTAAGGTTCATGGAGAGATTAGATAAAAATAAATATATTCCTCAATTCCTTCTTTTGCAGGAAGGAGGCAGGTTATCTGATGAAATCTTGCAAAGGGGGTATCAAATATCAAACACCTCAATGGATTTCTCTACATGGAGAAAGGGGCAGTCAAAATGGAATACTTTAAAATTAATTATATTGGGAATAAAAGCTACCCCCCGATTATTTAATACTTTTCTCAGTCTCAAGAGGTTGGAAATAGATATAATTCAGACATCCTGCAATAAGTCACATATCTCTGGAGTCATATTAGGATTTCTGACAGGTATCCCTGTTTTATGGACACTTCATGACTTCATTTCAAAAGAGCATTTTTCTTTTCCATTGAGAAAATTACTTGTCTTTTTCTCATTCTTTGCTGAGAGAATTATTACCTTTTCGGATGCTGCCCGCAGGCAATTTGTTTATGAGGGAGCTGCATCTAAAAAGATAGTTACAGTGCATCATGGAATTGATGCTGCACGGTTCAGGGCGGAAGTTAAGGGGAATATTCGTAAAGAATTGGGAATTGCTGAAGAGAAGAAAGTAATTACTGTTATAGGAAGGATTTCATACTGGAAAGGACAGGAGTATCTTATCAAAGGAATCCCGAAAATTGTTAAGCAATACCATGATTCTATTTTTCTTATTGTTGGAGATACACTTTTTGGAGAGACAGAAGAAAAGCAGAAGTTAGAGAAATTAATCAGAGATGAAGGATTAATGGACTATTGCATTATGACAGACTGGAGAACGGATATTCCAGATATATTAAAGGAAACAGATATACTTGTTCATACCTCATCCTGTCCTGAGCCTTTTGGTCTTGTCCTTATTGAAGGTATGTCAATGGGAAAACCTATCATAGCAACTGATGCTGGCGGTGTGCCTGAAATTGTAGTTAATGGAGTTACAGGTATTCTTGTTAAACCAGCGGACAGTAATGCGATTGCAGAGGCAGTAATAAATCTTTTATCCAACCCTGAAAAGGCAAAAAAAATGGGGAAGGCAGGACAGGAGAGGGTAGAGATAGTTTTTAATATTGAATTGATGGTTAAAAAGATAGAGATGCTTTATGATGAAATCAGTCATAAAGGTTTTGCACATCGGTAAGTTTTATTATCCCTATAAAGGTGGAATAGAGACCTTCCTGCATAATCTTTGTTCATATCTAAAAGAAAAGGTAGATGTTCAGGTATTGGCATCAAATACACACTTCAATACAATCGTAGAATATGTTGATGGAGTGAAAGTAACAAGGGCTGCCTGTGCAGGTGTATTTTTATCTACGCCGTTATGTCCGTCATTTTTAAAATATATCTATTCCTCAGATGCAGATATAATTCATATCCATTCTCCAAATCCAATGGCAGAAATCTCATTCCTTGCCTTTGCGAGCATGAAAAGGCTTATTGTTTCTTATCATAGTGATATTATTCGCCAGAGGAAAGCTGTATTTCTTTATTCTCCTATTCAAAAAAGATTTTTTAATCATGCTGATAGAATTGTTGTCGCAACTCCAAATCATATTAAAAGTTCTCCACTCCTGAATATATTTAGTGAAAAGTGCAAGGTTATTCCATATGGAATTGATTTGAATAGATTTAAAATCACGCCAAATATCGGTAAGACTGTCTCTGAAATAACGATAAAATATAGAAAACCAATTCTTTTATTTGTAGGGAGGTTAGTGTATTATAAGGGAGTTGAATATCTAATACAAGCTATGCAGAAAATCGAGGCGAGGCTTTTGATTGCAGGTTCTGGTCCTGAAGAAAGGAGGCTTAAAATTCTGGCTGAACAGCTTGGTATTTCTGGAAAATGTATTTTTCTGGGCGAGGTGGCAGAGGAACATCTCATCTCCCTCTACCATGCATCCGATTTACTTGTCCTCCCCTCTGTGGAAAAGACAGAGGCATTTGGGATTGTTCAGCTTGAGGCATTTGCTTGTAAAAAACCGGTTATAAGCACAAACCTTCCTTCAGGTGTTTCTTATGTGAATCAGGATGGTAAAACCGGGATTGTTGTTCAACCACGAGAACCACAAGCACTTTCAAATGCAATATTGACACTTCTTTCTAACAAGGATATGCGTGATATGATGGGAGAGAACGGGAGGCTCAGAGTTGAAAGGGAGTTTACTATTAATAAAATGGGCGATGGATATTTAAGCCTCTATAGGGAACTCGTTGAACTTTAGATTGGTTTTATAAACTTTAACAGATATGCTCTTTATCCTTTTAATTACTGCAATAACAGCATTCGTAATGACATATTTCTTTACTCTGATTGTTATTCGTATTTCTGAGAGATTTTCAATATTTGATGCACCACACAGCAGGAAGATACATACCGCACCTGTCCTGACACTTGGAGGACTCTCTTTCATTGCCACCTTTTACTTGATGATTATAGGCGGATTTATTCTTTACCCCAGCCTTGCCAATCAGATTTTATATCATAATATAGCAGCATTATTAACATCTCAGATTCTGATAATAGGAATAGGAATCTATGATGATATTAAGGGGCTTAAAGCAGGCATCAAATTCTTATTTCAGATTGCTTCTTCTATCATATTAATATATTTTTTGGGTTTCTCAATCAATGTGCTGACAAACCCATTCGGAGGAGAGATAGACCTCGGCATATTTTCAGTTCCATTAACAATTCTCTGGCTTGTCGGTATAACAAATGCTATTAATTTGATTGATGGGTTGGATGGCTTGGCAGCAGGCATTGTCCTCATATCATCATTCTTTCTGTCTATTGCATCTATTTATCAGGGACAGGAAGGAGTTGGAGTATTCTTTATAATTCTAACATTTTCAATGCTTTCATTTCTTAAATTCAACTTTTATAAGGCAAGGATATTTATGGGCGATACAGGAAGCCTCTTTCTTGGATTTACCGTAGCTACCCTATCCCTTCTGATAAGTAGGAAGACAACAGTATCTCTGGCATTATTTGTCCCTATTATATCCCTAAGTATTCCTATTCTGGATACATCGCTCTCTTTTTTAAGAAGGCTCTCAAAAAATAATAACCCATTCAGAGGTGACAAGGACCATATCCACCACATACTTCTTCGTTCAGGACTCTCACATCCTCAGGTGGTTATATTTATATGGTTGGTTACGCTCTTATTTAATATTATTTCCATTGCGTTTATGGTTATATCAGGGAGGTATTCCTTTCTTATTCTGATAATTGTAGCCATAATTGTTGCTATTGTTATATTAACGCTCCGTTTTCTGGAGGGGAAGAATAGAGACAATAGAACTGTAATATAAAGTAAACCCCTCTAATGGGGTAAATAACAGATATGAATAACAACGATCGCATAGAATCAAAAGAATGGCTAACCCTATTTGAAATTAGTCAGGCACTTTCATCAACAATTGTCTTGGATGAACTGCTGGAACTGATTTTGCGCTCTATCAGAAATGTGATTCATGCAGACAGGGGTTCTATAATGCTGTTTGACAAGAAAGAAAAGAGTCTTAGTGTAAAGGCATCATTTGGAATGGAGGACAAGAAAGAGGTTTTAAAAGATGTCCGCGTTGAGGGAGGAATAGCAACAAAGGTGATTGAACAAGGAAAACCATTTTTATTAAAAGGGGATATGAAAGAGATTCCCTTGCTTAAAGATATAAACAGGAGGACTGAGATTAAATCAGCCATTTCAGTTCCATTAATTGCTAAGGGCGATATAGTTGGTGTTTTTAACTTGACCCGCCTGACTATAGAGACAAGCTTCAGTGACGAGGATCTTGCCCTGATAACCATACTTGCAGGGCCAGTTGCCGTTGCTATCAGAAATTCTCAGCTTTACCACAGAATTCGAAGTATGGCTCAACAGGCTGAAAATGAGAGGGATAAATTAAAAACAATACTTGAAATTATATCAAACGGTATTCTTATATATAATAAGAGAAGGATTGTCTCCCTTTATAACCAAATGGCGGCTAAAATTCTAAGCATAGATAATAATATTATAAATCCAATAACTGTTGATGAACTTTTTAAGCAGCGTGAAGATATTAAACCCATTTTGAATCTTCTTGATAAATTTGATATTAGTAATGACAATCTTATGGAGCAGGACCTGAATATAAATATAAAGGGTGAAATTAAATATCTTAAAATAATCTGTATAAGATTATTCGGTCAGGATGAAAAAAATTCTATTACTATCCTAACTCTTGAAGACTATACCAAGATGGCTCAGACCCAGAAGATTGCTGCATGGCAGATGATGGCAAGACACCTCGCACATGAGATTAAAAACCCTCTCACACCTATCCTCTGGTCTGCAGAATCACTGCTTGACCCCGATGTCCGAAAATCTCCAACCTTTTTAATGGCAGTCAAAGAAAATGCCAACTCCATTATAAAAGAGGTAAAGCGGTTGCAAGGATTAGTTTCGGAATTTTCTTCGTTTGCGAAGATGCCAGAGGCAGTTCTTAAAACAGACCGCATAGAAAAAGTTTTAGAGGAAGTGATTTCTATGTATGATAAGGCAAAAATAAATATCAGGATTAAGAAGATATTCCAGCCTGATATTCCCTTAGTCAAGATAGATGAAGGAATGATGAAGCAGGTCTTCATTAATTTAATTAAGAATGCTATAGAGGCAATGCCGATGGGAGGGGATATTACAATTATAACGCTTTCATTAGAGGGGAAGGTCTTTATAAAAGTCACAGATACAGGGGTTGGAATTCCATCTGATGTCCAGCATAAGGTGTTTGACCCTTATTTTACAACAAAAGAATCAGGGTCAGGGCTTGGATTGACCATTTGCTCAAAAATTATTAATGACCATGGAGGACATATAAAGTTAATCAGCGGGGAAAATGAAGGGACAACAATTATAATCATCCTTCCAACAAATAAGAGTAAAAAGCCATTATAAGAGGATAACCTCATGAAAAAGATATTAATTATAGACGATGAAGTAAAGATTGCAGAAGGTCTTAAGGAGATGCTTTCTTCATGGGGATATTATGCAGAGTGTTTTTTTAGTGGCTTGAAGGGTGTAGCATTTCTACAGTCTGAACAGGTTGACCTTGTTATTACTGATTTAAGAATGCCTGATATTGATGGAATTAAGTTGCTAAAGAGAATAAAGGAGGTAAGCCCGGGAATTAAAATTATTGTCCTGTCAGGCTCATTGGGCGAAATAAGCGTTACAGAACTCAATCAGCTTAACATTTATAAATTATTAGAAAAACCGATTTCCAAAAAAGACATACAATCAGCAGTTCGGGAGGCATTAGGCATACCTGAAAGCATGACAGAGAGCAAAATAGAGAAGCAGGCTGTTGAATCTGTTGCTAATATTGCTGTTGAAAAAGAATCTGGCGGCAGATTTTCCAAAGGGGATATCCTGGTAGTAGATGATAATGAAGATTTAGCAATTACAATGAAAAATCTTCTGTCATTTAAAAGCTATAATGTCACTACTGCCTCTGATGGCAGGATAGCATTGGAAAAAATAAAATCTCAAAAGTTTGACCTTATTTTAATGGATATCCACATGCCAAATATGAATGGAATAGAGGCAGTTAAACATATCAAGGCAATTAATCCAGATTCTTTTATAGTCATGATGACAGGAGAGGCAGGCGATGAGGAGGTAGAAAAAGCTATTAAAGAAGGAGGATATGCAGTTTTACGAAAGCCATTTTCACCTGACAATCTTTTAAAGAGTATTAGCTGGTTTCAAAATGCTGAGGAGACTATCAAATTAAGGGAAGAAATACATGAGAGGATGAGAAATATCGGTGCATGGCACAGATTTAGACTCAGCATTAGGAAAAAAATTAAAGATTACAGGATGAATATACTGACAGTCTCTTTAGTTGCTATTTCAATTGTAATAGGAATCTCGCTGATATTTTTTATAGAGAACATCAGAACAGGCCTAATCAGTTACTACACAAAACTCTCATCAGGTTATACAGATTATATGGATAAGGTTATAGGTTATCTGGAGAGGGATGAGCGGCGGGAGCTTAAGCGAAAATGAAATCTTTATAGATGTTCAGGTTTTTGCCTTTTGAGGACTTTTCCACCACGATTTCTTTTCTATCTTTACCGTGTCATCTTCTCCGTAGTAGTAATCGCTTCCGTAATAATGCTGGTAATACCCAAGGTTTTTCTCTTTAATCATGCTTATAATACATCCAAGAATATTAGACTGTGTATGCCTTAATCTCTCCACTGCGTTTTTCGCAGATTCAATTGCGACAAGTCGGCTTCCTACAACAAAAACAACGCCATCTACTTCATTTCCTAAGATAGTTGCATCAACAACAGGAAGCACAGCAGGCGAGTCTATATATATAATATCAGCTTCATTTTTCAGCAGGGAGAGCAGTTCACGCATTCGCGGAGAATGGAGTAATTCAGCAGTGTTTGGAACCCTTGTCCCTGCAGGGATTATTTTCAAGCCCTCAATTTTCGTCTTCTGGATTATATCCTTCAACTGCACCTCTCCGACGAGATAATCTGATAAACCTGCCTTCAGGTTGGCTCTCTCTCCTGCATCTCCGTCTTTCCGATTTATTCCAAAAAGCCGCGATAAAGACATTCTCCTCATATCTGCATCTATGAGAATTACCGATTTGCGCTGCAAAACAGCTGAGACTCCTAAATTCCTTGTTATGCAGGTCTTACCCTCTTTTTTTTGCGAGCTTGTAATCATAATGACTTTATTCTCTCCAAAAAAAGAGGTGTATCGCAGATTATTTCTTAGAAGGCGGAAGATTTCAGAGATAATTGAATTTGGCTCTTCAGGTTTTATGAATAGATTATCTTCCGAAAACTTTGGAATAACTCCCAGAATATTCAGCCCGAGGTTAGCCTTAACATCTACAGGTGTTCTTATGGTGTTATCCAGATATTCAAGAAAAAAGGCAAGCCCTATTCCTATAGTCAGACCAACTAATATGCCAAGGAATGACAGCTGTTTCACCTTGTCGCCGATTGGATATGCTTCAATAGCAGGTTGTATATGATAGAGATTACCACCTTTCCCTTCTTTTATAGACTTAAGCTCATGATATTTAGCCTGCAGTTGAAGATAGACCTGCTCTATACTCCTTTTCTCCCTTTCCAGCCTTTCTAAGATACCCGCTCTTTCAGGAAGCCTGACGATTTCTTTCTTTAATTCGTCATAAAATTTTTCCAAACCTATAAGCTTTGCATTTACAGATGCCTTTTCTGTTTCAAGGCTTGTCAATTTTGAGAGCAGATTATCCCTGATAGGATTTCTGCCCATGGTTTCAACCTTCACACCTTCTTCAAGCCTCTGCCTTATAAGGTTTTTGATGGAATCTATATTCTTTTGTATTGCAATTATCTCTGGATGTTTGGAGGTTCTCCGTGTCCTGGTTGTTGCAAGCTCTATTTCAAGCTGGACGAGCTGGTCATGGAGCGGTTTATTTATCTGTGTTTCTATAACAAGGGTCGGGCTTTCCACCTCAAGCTTCTTTTTAACAGATAATATCTCAGATTCTATTCCCTTCATTTGTAATTCGTATCCTGTTCTTGTGTTTTCAATATTTGCAAGCTGTCCAATTTTTATATTAACCTCTTGGGAAGGAGAGGCAGACCCTTCCTCTTTTAAAAATTTTTGTATCTTCCCATCAATCTTTTCAATCTCGTTTTTGTTTTCCTTAATCTGCAGCTCTGCTGTTTCGATTGCATGAGTTGTTTCTTTCTGACTAAGCTCGAGATTGTATTCTATAAATAATTCTGCGAAAGTATTTGCAACTTTAATCGTATCCTTAGGGTTATCAAAAGTCACGCCAACTTCTAATATATTTGTATCGTGTTTAGGTGTTATTGCTATTATTTCAGAGAGATGTGAAGGGGATATATCCATTTTAAGCTTCTGAACTAACATTTCAAGAAATGGAGTTGTCTTGCCTATTACTGACAGGGTATCAAGGGATGACTCACTTCCTTTAAGCCCTACCTGGACAGCCATGCCTATCCCTTTATCTATACCCTCCTTAAGGAGAATCTGTGTAGATGTGGTGAATGTTATTTTTTCTGTTAATGCCTTGTATAGGGTTGGCACAAAAATAATGACAGAGACAAAAAGAACAATCCATTTCCTGTGAAGAATGACCTCCCAGTAATATCTGAGGTCAACAGTATCGTCATCTTTATCGTTAGATGGCATAAACGGAATTGGAGTAATCTCCTGAACAGGCTTTTCGGCTTTATTACTTGAATTGGCATGTCCAGAGAGTGCCTTCTTTCTTTTCTCCATCTCTTTCAAGGAGAAATGAATATCTTTATTTTCTTCTGTCATAGATTAGGGTGTTCCTCTCATGATGTCTTTGCAGAATTCAAAAGGGATATATTATTACAGGCTACACATTTCATGACTGCTGGAAATTTCTGGCTTGCAATGTTTATGCGATACTCTTTTTTGCACCAGGGGCATTCAAAAATCCCTGATTTCTGAATTACTATATCGTCTGGTGATGCGAGTGGATTTTTTGCAATCTGTTCGGTCTTCTGCAGATTAACAGATGATGCCTCTTGAATATTAAAATCCTTGATAATAGCCTCAATTACAGTGCTGTCAATCGTAACAACCTGCCTTGAAAAACCAAAGTCAAGAGCCATTTTGCAGATTCTATTTATAGACCTTGGTATGCCGCCGCTATGCAAATAAATAAGCTCTGCAGCATCCCTATTAAAAAGATTGCCTGTTTTATGTCCTGCCGTCTTTAGCCTGTGAATTATATAATTGTTCGTGTTTGTTAAATCAAGTACCTTGATATGGTATCGGAGGCTGATTCTCTGTGATATCTGGGGCATGGAATTTATTGTTGCCTTTAAAGAAGGCTGCCCTATCAGTATAATGGTTATATAATTTTCAGATTCTGATGATATATTGGTTAGATTCTTGACTTTGTCGAGAGAGTCTTTTTCAATCTGTTGCGCCTCATCCATAAGTATAACAATGCGTCTGCCTCCTTCAATTACCACTTTAACAAGAAGCTCCTTCAGGGTGGTGATTAGCTGGTATTCATTAAGGTGTGATTTTTCAGGCTTCTCTCTTTTTATCTGGTTTACAATCTCTGTCAGTATATATACATAAGGAAGGTTGGAATTTTCAATACTGACAACCTGAAAACCCTCTTTTTCAAGCTTATTTTCAAGGACAGTTCTTGTAATAGTCTTTCCGCATCCTATCTCTCCGGTTAATAAACCGAAGTTCATATTGCCGTCTCTGCAAATATAAAGGAGTCTCTCCAGCGCCTCCTCATGAAATTTGCTTGGATAGAAAAACCTGCTGTCTCTGTTCCCTTCAAAGGGTTTATCTGACAATCCCCAGTATTCAAGATAGTTCATAAGAAATTATAAGATATTTAGACAGGATTTACAGGATAAGCAGGATGAATTACAAAACAATCTTTTATCTTTGTTAATCCTGTGTATCTTGTCTAATAATTTTGCTTCTTTGTTCTTATCTCTTTTTCTGCCCCCTTAATATTACAGAAGCCTCATCCCATGAAATGATATTTGAAGCTGCCATATTGGTGACAGTTAAAAAGGGGAAAATCTTATCAGATATATCCTTCCATTTTTTAATAGATGTTGAAGTGACATAAATAATATCGCGGTGTTTCAACTGAATGTCCTGTGTCAAATCACCTACAAAAACCTTCTTAAAATCAGACACAATAACCTCTGGATTTTTGATATTGCCTCTTACAACAGCAATAGTGCCTGCAGAGTAGTTCTCCTTTGGAAATCCGCCAGCCCTCGCAAGAATCTCTGAGAGCCGTGCATCTTTTTTGAGAGAGATGCGTCCTGGCAAATTTACTTCACCAAATAAATATACCTCGCTGCCCGGAGAGATAGCCGGCGGCACATAAATTATATCGCCGGGCTTTAGAGAAATATTTTGTCTAACATTATTCTCTCTTAAAAGTTTTCTAAAGTTGATATCCAGAATTGTATTGTTTCTCGATACATAGGCGTTTTCAATATCGCCAATCTCTTCACCTGTGTATTTATCTATGGCGATTCCTCCCGCCTGAGTAATCGCCTCAAGTAAAGTTGTCTTATGGGTCAGCTGAAGCACCTTTGGATTTTCAAAGGCGCCTAATAAATAGACCCTCTGGCTTTCTATGGTCTCAACCTTAACAAAGACAAGAGGTTGAACAATATATTCCTTTAATCGGATTGTTAATTCCTTTTTTAATTCATCTGGAGTCATGCCACTTACATAAACATCCCCTACAAGAGGAAAGGATATTTTTCCATCAGGTCTTACCTTGACACTGGCTGTAAGTTCAGGCTCCTTCCAGACTGATATATACAGGACATCAGGTTCTGCAATTGTATAATCTTTAGCAGATATCTCTAATGGTTCAGGTTTCTCAAGAGGCGATATTGCTTTTTCCTCTTCTTTTGTCGGAGAAGCAACCTGAGTTGCAGGCTGTTCAGTTTTTAAGGGGAAATGTGAAGAAGAACAGGCACCTATAACAATAGAGATTATTACAAAAATAGTGTATCTTCTTAAATAGTTATTCAAGAATACCATACCTTTTCACCAAATAAATAATAACAAAAAATATTTACACATACAACTATTTATTTATCTTTACATAACCGTTTGGCATGGTTATTTTCTCAGAATAGTCCAAACCCATCGGGAGCTCCAAGCCATAATCTTAACCCACATTTGCAAGTATAACACAATACCTGTTCGATGAGTATTATGATAGGAATGAAAGAATGCCCTTAATGCACCCGATGCCGGAAACAAAAGCTCCTTGAGATAAAACAATTTATCGCTTAAATTCTCAAATATAAAAAAGGTGAGTGCATACCGAAGATTCGGTATGCACAAATGTGATACTGCCATGTCCCAGCATTTTTTCTCTATCCATGCATATCTTCTCGGCTTGAGCTGATTCAGGATATGATGAGGAACATTTATAGATGTGACCTGCTGAAGTTTGAGTAAGGTGAAGTATATAATTTTTTCGGCACGCCATTCTTTTGCCCTTTCCAATACCTTATCCCAATTGAAATGTTTTGAGCTTGAAATTTGTGCTAAGTCCCAGAGCCACATCGCATGCTCCATTCCATGATGGAGAACAAAATGTGCAGAAAGATATATAAAATGGTCTTCATCCTGTGGAACCCAAATATTTACTCCTTCAAAAACTACATTACATATAGAAAGATTTGAAATTTTTACCGGTAAATACCTTCTTGAGGGAACACGGTCAATACTTATCAGTTCAGTATGAATATCCACAATCAGGTTTCCATATAACAGATTTTTCGTAAAACTTGTTGAATAATAAAGGGATTGCACAAATTGAAAATGTTTTAGACATAATTTCAACTGCTCTAAATGTCCTGACTGAATATATATATCCACATCACAGACCGGTCGAACTCCTAAATTTTCTCTGTAAATACTAAAGAACAGAGCAGTGCCTTTTAATAAAAGCGGTTCTATTTGATACCTCTGAAAAACTTTATATAACTCAACAAGCTCATGAATCAGGAGTATATTATAAGAAGCTGTAGATAGATAAGTTTGCCGCCAGCGTGAGAGTATTTTTTCATCCATTCTTTGGTGAAAATGATGGTATGCCAACCCCACCAACCCTTCTTTTTCCATAAATTGATAAAATGAATCGTCTGTAAGATACATTTCCCATTCCTTCAAATCTGTGCTTGAAGGGGACAAGACTTTTTTTATCAATTCAAGGGGTGGTGGTTTTATTTCCAATCTTGGTGCAGAGGCATAGTGCATATTAATCAACCTCTTTTCTTATCGAATCAAATGCCCTGTCATCGGGTGTAAAGATGAATTCAAAAGAAGGGATAGAAATTGCTATATCTTCGCATAACTTTAAGGCAGAAGAGATTCCCTTTTTATTCCAGAAAGGCGGAAAAGAGCATTTGAACAATCTTGAAACAGTATCAGAGAGCGATAGCTTTTGCAGATAATTATTAGCCCCTTTCTTAAGAAAAAACAATCCTTTCAGAGGTGTTTTTTCCGGAGAGACAAATCCAGCTGTGCCGTGCCATGGTGTGCCGTAGATATAAAAATGACCATGCCTTTTTCTAACAACAATCCTGTCATCACTTAATATAGTTCCATCCTTGTTTTTCATAATAATATTTGCCATAGTGCTTTTTCCTGTACCTGATGAGCCGATAAAAAGATAACCCTTATTTTTATATGCAAAGCCGCATGAATGAACCAAAATGCCCTGCTTTTTAGTGAGAAGAGTAATTGTTAAAACCTGGTCAAGTGGATATGAAAATGGATTTTGCAAGGCCCCATTTTCATTACCTGAAAGTATCTCCCCTGTTTTAAAATCAGAATAAAGCACAAGTCTTCGCTGTGGACGCTCATTCTTGGAAGAATAGGAAAAATTAAAGATATGCCTTCCATCTACCTGACAATAATCCCATATAGCGGCACTGAAAATATATTTTTTATGCTTGATACCTGAAGGGGTTTTCCTAATAGTTTTCAGGACAATTTTAGGCTCTTCATCTGTCATAAAAGGTATATACTCTTTATCAAGAGAGAATCTATTAATATCCTTAGCTGGCAGAATAGAAAAGACAATATCTGCAATCTTTAGATTTAATCCTTTTGTCATTCCTGTTTACCCCGTTAGAAAGTCTCATCCGTAAGCCCAGTTTGAAGCCTATGTATCTGGAAGCCCTTTCCTTCTATCAGGAGAGTATCTCTGACAGAGAAAGCTTCTAACGGGGTTTATGAACCTACAGCTTTATTAGCATGTCCTGGGGCACATTTCTTATGAATACAACTCCTGTGGTGCTTTCCTGCAGCTGTTTTACAGTTTGTCAACACTGCCTCCTCAGGTACTAATTTTACCTCCTGAAGCTGTGGCTTTTTATAGTGTTTCTTTTTATTTGCTTCCATATTCCTTAACCTCCTTATTTGAAATTGCCTTCGCCCTGATATGTGTAATTTCACATATATATTCTACAATTGCATCTTCTTCTTCATATTCCATCATTGACCAGCCCGGACATATATTGCAAAAATGTGAAAGACTGCATATTGAACATTTGTTTTTACCATTTTTTTTGCGGGACAATATCGCAGGGAATAGATTCCATCCTTCATTAAAAGACCCGTGCTTTAAATCGTAGTTTATATATCTAACCATATTGCATATTTGAAGATTCCCACGGGAGTCTATATTAAATAAATTCTTACCCGCACCACAGGAAAATAATAGTCCCTGATTTGAATACTGCTCTATATCCTTTTCTATGAAAGCCTTTTCCCATTCTCTTCTCAATTCTTCATCAGCCATTTCCATATTGACACCTTCTTCAGGTGAAACCCTAACATCACAGGGGGTCTTCTCTCCGTCAATCCGAGGGTTAATTAAAAAATCAAATCTGAAATTCACACCAAGTTTTTTTGAAAAACTTTTCATCTCAAAGATTTCATGTTTATTTTCTTTTATCAGCACGCTTTTTAGCTTGAATAAGACATTTCTCTCCCTAAAAAGCGAGATTGTATCCATACATCTGTCATAATTATCTGCAGAGCCTGTGACATTTTTATAGGTCTCACGGCTCATACCGTAAAGGCTTATTTCAAGGTAAAAGGGCTTAAATTCTTTAAGGTAATCGGCTATCTCTCTGGTAATCATGGTGCCATTGGTGAAGATTACTATGAGTAAACCCTTCCTTTTGGCATAAGTATAGATATCCAGAAAATCTTTACGAATAAAAGGCTCTCCACCGCTAAATGTAAGCCATAGACAACCTGCATCTGTTAGCTCATCAATGATGCGGCAGCATTCATTAAAGGTCAATTCATCTTTTATAGAGTTATCTTTGATATAACAGTGTTTGCAGTTTAAATTGCAGTGGCTTGTAACCTCTATAGCACCTTCAAGAGGGAGACGCTCAATCTCCTTTTTAAAATGAAATTGCCTGCTAAAATTACTATATCTTAATTCAGGTATATTTATACATTCCATGATTACCCCGTTAGAAAGCCCCATCCGTCTTTAATGCTCCAGAAATGTCAAAAGGGATTGCGAGGGTCAAGTCGAAATACCTTTTCTCAGATAGATATGTTCTCTAAACCCCGTTAGAAATTCTGTCATCAGATAGGATAACGAACAGTTTTGATGTTCTATTTCTAACGGGGTAAACCCACAATTATGATTATCGCCAGCAATCCCAAAACCGAAACTTTTATACAGGTTAATTGCAGGTATATTTAAAGTTAAGACATACAGTCCAACCTCGCCCGAATCTGTTTTTTCCAAATAACCAAGCATCTCTTTAACCATTCTCTTCCCGATGCCGACTTTCCTGTAACTGTAATGAACCCACAGGCTGCTCATAATCCATACTGGTTTATGAGCTTTCTCAAGGGGTGTGGATAAATCAACATATCCAATAATCCTCTTACCTTTTTTAGCAGACCAATTCAAAACAACTTCACCACTCTCGTCTTTCATTGCCGACTGTTCAATGTTCACATTTTCTGGTTTCATTTATAATCTTTGCAAATATACCGTATAATCTAAAAACCTGCATACGTCGCAGGATTCCGCTTAGAATATGCCTGATATTCAGACCTTTACTTTCAACCCCGATTACCTTGCCCAAAACCTGCTCACTGGTAATAGGGCTGTCAAAAATTAGAGATGAATCCCCTTTTGTCAATATGCCTCCACATGCATTATTTTTTATGACCCTATGAACAACAGGTGTATTTTCTTTACTGCGATATAATATAATATCTCCTGTTGTTATATCTTCTATGGCAGGACTTACCTCAATTATATCTCCATTTCTTATAGATGGCGACATGCTGCCGCCTTCAGCCCTGAATCTTATGCGATTTCCCTGTTTGAGTATTGTTTCGGCAAGACAGAAAAAATCATCTTTATTGCAGGAAATGATATTAGTGGACATTTACCCCGTTACACCCAGAATGATGATATATTAAATATTCCTTTTAAAAAGCCCCGTCACTCAAGGTGTAACGAGGTTTGCTGCATCAATTGCCTTTATTTTTAATAGCTGATTAATAAAAAATATGATGTCATCTTTCGCTGTTCCTTCATCCACATCATATACCGCCGTTACCCCTTTCAATATTTTCTCAATATTACTCTTGCCATCAATCAATTCCCATATCAGGGCACCAATTTCATTTAATATATAGATACAATTCAGGTCAGCCACCTGTTGTTTTATTGGCACCAGGATGTATTCATTGGCAATTCTGCGATAAACGATGTTAGAGTCTTTTTTATAAATGTTATCCGAATAATTCATTCTATCCCCTTATAAAATAATAATATAACCCCATGGAGGAGTCAATCCTATTCTTAACCTGTATAATTATTGATACATTTGTCGTAATTGATTTTTAGCAGGAATCCTTTGGTCATATTTCAAAGTATGTTAAAATAATCATAATGCCAGAGTCATTATATGCAGTAGAAACAGTTGAGCTGACAAAATATTTTAAATGCGGAGAAGTTAAGGCACTTAATAATATAAATCTGAAAATTAAGCATGGTGAGATTATCGCCTTGTTAGGCCCAAATGGGGCAGGTAAGACAACCCTTCTCAAAATACTATCTACATTAGTCCTTCCTACAAGCGGGACAGCCTATGTAAAAGGGTATGAAATTGTTCAGTGTGAAGATGATGTGAAAAAAAGTATAGGGCTCGTTACAGGTGAAGAGCGGAGTTTCTACTGGCGTCTAACAGGCAGGCAAAATCTGGAGTTTTTTGCCACTCTTTGTAATCTCAAAAAGAATCAGATTAATGAAAGACTGGATTATCTGTTTAACCTTTTTGAAATAGAAAATCCTGATAAGAGGTTTTATGAGTATTCTGCAGGAATAAAACAGAGGTTCGGACTCATCCGCTGCATATTGCATGAGCCTGATATCCTCCTGATGGATGAGCCGACAAAAAGTTTAGACCCATTCTCTTCAAAAAACTTGAGGGAATTTATAAAAGAGACGCTTGTAAAAAAAACAGGTAAAACAGTATTGTTCACAACACACAGACTGGAAGAAATCAAGGATTTTTGTGACTCTGTGTCGCTGATGTCAAAAGGGGAGATTATAGCCTCCGGAAGATTAAGCGAAGAGGATATATATAAATGTTTATCAGAAAGGCATTCGCATTCATAAAGAGAGATTTCCTGATTGAGACGAGTTACAGATTTTCTTTCTTCATTGAGGTTTTTGGAATCATAATAACCCTATTAACCTTTTATTTCATAGGCAGACTTTTTGACGGAAGGGCAGTGAGTCATCTTGCTCCATACGGAGGAGATTATTTCTCCTATGTGCTGCTCGGACTTACCCTCTCAAACTATATCGGAATAAGCCTTTCAGGTATTATGGGGCAGATAAACAGTGAGCAGTCAATGGGAACTCTTGAGTCGCTCTTTGTTACTCCCACAAAGATATGGCATCTGCTGCTCTCAATGAGTTTATGGGGTTTTGTTTATAATACTATTCAGGGTGTTTTTTATATTCTCTTTGGAATAATATTCTTTGGAGTGGATTTAACAAATATAAATCTTTTATCCTGTTTCATTATCTTTTTTTTAACTATAATTACCTTTAGCAGCTTAGGGCTGCTATCCTCAGCTTTTATACTATTATTTAAAAGAGGAGACCCTGTAAGCTGGGCTGCAGGAACATTAATGAGCCTTCTGGGCGGAGTATATTTTCCTGTGAGTGTCTTCCCATCTTGGCTAAAGGATATTTCATTCTTTTTGCCAGTAACCCATTCTATACAGGCAATGCAGCAGGCTGTATATAAAGGACACTCCCCGACTATGCTGCTCCCTCAAATCGGCATCCTTGTTCTTTTCTCATTAATCCTTGTACCTACAGGTTTTATAAGTTTTAATTATGCGCTGAAGAAGGCAAAAAAGGATGGCAGTCTAATCCAATATTAAATAAACAGGAAATTGCTTTCATAATATGTAGTATGGCTATGTAAAAAAGAGGCTGTCAATGGAAAATCTGGGACATCAACACATAAAACACAACAAACACATCCATCAAAATCATTGAAATTTTATAGAAAAATGGCATAATTACTATAATGGAAAGAGATAAAATTATTATTTATACTCCGGATAGGTTTTTACAAATTGGGTTTTTAAATCAGTGGAGAGAGATGTTTTTAAGCCTGTTTTTAAGTCGTGAACTTATTTGGAGGCTTTTCCTCAGAGATTTTAGTGCTAAATATAAACAGACCCTATTTGGGGTTTTATGGGCAGTTTTGAACCCAATAATAGTTGTTGGTGTTTTTGTTTTTCTAAACAAGTCAGGGATTCTTAACATAGGAGAAACAACCGTCCCATATTCTGTCTATGCATTAATTGGCATATCTATCTATAGCCTTTTTTCTACCGGTCTTTCTGTTACTGCTAATAGCATTATTGGTGCCGGGTCAATGGTTGTTAAGATTAATTTTCCCAAAATAAGTCTTGTAATCTCATCCTTTGGACAAGCACTTGTTGAGTTTGCAATTCGTATTGTTCTTTTTGCAGTAGTTTTTGTTATTTTTGGCGTTACTCCAAAATGGACAATGGTTTTATTACCACTGGCAATTATTCCAATAATTCTATTCACCTTAGGAATTGGTTTTTTCCTTTCATTGCTTACAGGTATTTTTCGTGATACCCCCCATATAACATCATTGTTCACAAGCTTTCTTTTATTTCTAACACCTGCACTCTATCCACCACCAAAAAGTGGTGTCTTTGTAATTCTTAATGCATGGAATCCATTAAGCCATTTAATCATGGGGTGCAGAGACACAATATTAGTGGGTGGTATTAGCAATGTGTCAGGTTTTTTATGGTCTTCTATCTTTGCAATAATTCTCTTTTTTGCATCATGGAGGATTTTTTATCTTGCCGAAACAAGAATTGCTGAGAGAATCTAAAAATGTCTGAGAACATCGTAATAAAAGTAGATGATGTTTCAAAAAAATATTCCCGGGGTTTGAGACATGTAATGTTATATGGCATGCAGGATATCGGAAAGAACATGCTCGGGCTGAGTTCTAACCCAGAGATACTTCGCGATGGTGAGTTCTGGGCTGTAAAAGATGTATCCTTTGAGGTTAAAAAAGGAGAAACCCTTGGGATAATCGGACCTAATGGTTCAGGGAAAAGCACGATGCTTAAAATGTTAAATGGAATCTTTATGCCTGATAAGGGAAAGATTGAGATAAAGGGTCGTGTGGGTGCATTAATTGAGGTTGGAGCAGGTTTCCACCCCATGCTTACCGGGAGGGAAAATATTTATGTTAATGGTGCTATTTTAGGGATGGGGAAAAAAGAGATAGACAAAAAATTTGATGAAATAGTTGAGTTTGCTGATATCGGTGATTTTATTGATTTGCCCGTTAAACATTATAGTTCTGGTATGTACGTAAGGCTTGGTTTTTCAGTTGCTGTTCACTCTGAACCTGATATCCTGCTGATTGACGAGGTGCTGGCAGTAGGAGACTACGCATTTCAAGCTAAATGTTTTGACAGAATAAATTATTTAAAAGGCAGAGGTACATTAATAATTATCGTATCACATGACATGAATAAGATAGCACAGTATTCTGATAATGTCATAATGCTGCATGAAGGTAAAATCAGTAAAAGAGGGGATACAATGGAGGTTATATCTTTTTTCAGGATATTTATGGGCAAGCAATATATAAAAACAAGCAGGGTCAATTCTGCTGATTTTGTAGGACGTTTCGGTAGCGGTGATGCAGAAATTGTGGATGCCGTTCTTTTAGATGAAAACGGTCAGCCAGCTGATGTTGTTTATGCAGGCAACAGGTATATCTTTAATGTCTCAATTGTTTTTCATAAAGATGTAGATAATCCTATTGTAGGCTTTATTCTGAATTCTTCATCAAAGATAAGACTATATAATACTCATAGTTTTTCCAGGGGGAAGAAGTTAGGTTTTTTTAATAAGGGACAGCGAATTGAGGTGAGCTATAAATTTGAGGCAAATTTATTAAGAGGTGTATATAGTTTAACCCCAGCAATATCTTATTCCGATGGGTTTAATTTTTATGACTGCAGGAATAATTTAATAACATTTCATATTGTTGATAATGGTTATGCTGAAGGACTTGTTGATTTAAAGGCCAATATTGCAGTGAAGTCTGACCAAAAGTATGAGGAATTTTAAATGTTAGACTCCAAGATATGCTGTTTGTGTGGCAGAAAAGGTCAGAATGTTTATGCAGTTGATGGTGATAGGCAAATTGTTAAATGCCATTGTGGTATGTGTTTTGTGTATTTAGAATACAGCCCTGAAGAATTGTATTCAATATATGGAACACATTACTTTGAAAGTAAAGACCCAAAAATCGGTTATGCAAACTACTTATCTTTATCACCTATTCTATATTCAATAGCAGAGATGCATCTCGATATAATAGAAAAACTATCCGAAAAAGGGAATCTATTGGATGTAGGGTGTGCAACTGGAGAGTTTCTTGAGGTAGCTAAAAAACGGGGATGGACTTCCTATGGGATAGAAATATCAGAATATGGCAGTAATATTTGCAAGCAAAAAGGTTTGAATGTAAGCAGGGGAATATTAGGCAAAACTGATTTACCTGAAAATTATTTTGATGTAATTACAGCAGTGGATGTCCTTGAGCATACACCTGACCCATATACAGAACTTTTAATTGTAAATCGCTTTCTCAAAGAAGGTGGACTTATGTGTCTTTCCCTTCCAAATTTTGGTAGCCTCAGAGCTATGATTGAAAGAAAAGACTGGTGGGCTTTTTATTCATCCCGTGAACATCTTTATTTTTTTACACCAAAAACAATTACAGCATTATTGAAGAAGGCTGGTTTTACTGTTATATATCTAAGGACAGCCTCTATTGACATTACTTTATATTTTCTTTTGAATTTCATAAAGAAAATTATTATTAATAAAGCCACACATGATACTCCTAACATCTCCTACTTTCCATCTAAGAATATTCTAAAAAGGGCATTAGAAATAATGAAATTAGGTCATGTGCTTCTGGTAATTGGAAGGAAGCAGGCATGACTTATTCTAAAAAAAGAATTCTATATATATCAAACGATTCAAATATTGGAGGCGCTACAAATGTCCTGTACACCCTATTAAAGCATATAGACAAAGAGAAATTTGAGCCAGAAGTTATTTTTCCTGAAGAAGGACCGATGGTTGGTTTAGTAAGAGGGCTTAACATACATACAATTATTTTACCATTAAAATGGTGGATAGCAGATAGAGAATCATGTTTTTATGAAACATATAAAGACCTTATAGAAAGAAGTAAAAAGCTTGCCTCCATAGTTGAGACTGAAAAAATAGATATAGTACACACCAATACATCTGTAGTTATTGAAGGTGCCATTGCTGCCAGAATTACTGGACGCCCTCATATATGGCATATTCATGAAATTCTGTATAATCATCCAACGCTTACCCCTTATCTTCCTCTATATCTATCAGGTATGATGATAGACATGCTTTCAGATACCATTGTAGCAGTATCTGAGAGGGTCAGAAAGGGTCTTGTCGGTGCCAATCTATCAAGAGTCAGGGTTATTTATAATGGTATAGATATTAAACCTTTTGACGAAAATAAATCTATAAGGCGTGAAATTGGTATTCCGGCAACAACATATATTATTTCAACTATCAGCGGAATCTTAAAAGAAAAGGGTTATGATTCATTAATTGAAACTGCTGCCCTAATACTGTCAAAGAGAAAGGATATTGTTTTTCTTGCGACAGGCTCAAAACAAAAGACTTATCTTTATGAAGAATTGATTAAAAGAGTTTATGAGCTTAACATAGAAAATAATTTTCATTTTTTAGGATTTCGTAATGATATCTCTAATATTATTCGTGAAACCGATATAGTGGTTGTCCCTTCAATAACTGAATCATTTTCCCTGTCAGCGGTAGAAGCAATGTCCTATGAAAAACCAGTTATTGCTACAGCGTGTGGAGGATTGGAAGAGATTGTTGTTGATGGGGAGACAGGTATTATTGTGCCTGTTAACAATCCGCATAAAATGTCAGATGCTATTTTAAATCTATTACTTGATGAAGAAAAGCGGCTGGCCATGGGAAAGAAGGCTAAACAGAGGGTGCAGGAATTTTATCTTGCTGAACGATATGTTAGTGAGTTTGAAGAATTGTATAAAACCTTAGGAAAAAAGAAACTATTATCAACACATGATAATCTTATATTGGATTCATTAATTGATGTATTCTGTGAGATACGAAGTTTAAAATCAAAAGAGGCATATATGAATTCAATCCTTAATTCAAGAAGCTGGAAAATAACCGCATTATTGAGGTGGCTCAATGGCATTTTGATGAGTTTGAGAAGAGGTATATGGTAAAAGAAACACCTTTAGTATCTGTAGTACTTCTGAGTTATGAGAGACCGCACCTTCTAAAAAATGCCTTAGAATCCCTTGTAGGACAATCATACAAAAACCTTAAAATAATAGTGGTAAACAATAAAGGGGATTCAAGTGACAGAATAGCAGAGATTGTGAATGAATATTCCAAAATTAAATTAATCCGGAATGAAAGGAATCTCGGTTTTAGTGGAGGCATGAATAGAGGAATTGATGAGGCATCAGGTAAATATGTTTTTCTAACTGAAGATGATATTATTATTGAAAAAAACTGCATAACCTATTTGGTAGATTATATGGAAAATAATACTTCAACAGGATTTGCCTCTGGTATTATGTATAATAAAAATAACGGTACTATTAGATGTGCGGGGGGTGAACTTTCTTTGGGAACTGTTTATAGTCAAAAGTTTTATGGTGCAGGGGAAAAGGATTCAGGGCAGTTCTCGCTCTCTTTCAATGTGACATACATTCCAGGTGCAATGATGTTCTGCCGTCAAGAAATAATGAAAAAGCTCGGAGGTTTCAGACAGGAATTTTTTATGTATTACGAGGATGCAGAGCTCTGTCTGCGAGTCTTAAAATCAGGATATAAAATTACTATAATACCTCAGGCTAAAACATTTCACTATGACCCTCCTGATGTCAATTTATCTGAGGAAATGAGGTTTTATGGTTTAAGAAATCTATTCTCAATCTATATACTGCACGCCCCATTTTTTACATTTCTTGTTTTTATTATTAGATATGGTTTTATAAATCTATTTAAGTTTGGATGGCAGGAAAGAAAAGATTTTTTAATCCTGCTTAAGGTATGGTTCTGGTTTATTAAAAGGATGCCGTCTCTATTTATTGAAAGATATCAATATGAAAATACTTCATATCAACAATTTTCATCATAAGGCTGGCGGAACAGAAATATATATAGATAGAGTGTCAAGGCAATTAGTAAATCTTGGCCATCATGTTTCAGTATTATACGGTGTTCCACCTCCATTTAATACTGAGATTACTAGTTATCGTGGGATATTCGTACCTGATATTCACATCTCAGATGACTATAAAATAATATATTCTACAATAGAAATAATAAAAAATGAGAACTTTGATATTGCATATTTGCACAATATATTTAATATGACTCTTATAGAAAAAGTATTAAAGATAATGCCTACGCTTAAGTTTGTTCACGACCATTCTTTCTATTGTCCAGGCGGTGCAAAATATCTCTCAGCAGTAAAAAGGATTTGTCCGTTTCCGTATCATCCATTACGTTGTTTTCTTATGGCATATCTTACAAATTGTGTGTCAAGGCATCCGATTAGGTTGTTAAAGAGGATTTTTCAATGTGGTAATATTTTATCTTTGAGGGAAGATTTTGATGGTATTGTGGTTTTCAGTCAGGTTATGAAAAAATATCTTAACGATAATAAGATTAATAATAAAGAGATTGCTGTTATGAGTTACTTTCCAGGTTTAATTTCTTTAAGAGCGAAAAAAAGAGATACTTCTATGCTTTTATATGTAGGCCGAATTTCTCGTGAAAAAGGGGTTAACTATTTACTCAGAGCAGTTTCAGGATTAGAGATTGATTGCAAACTGGTTATTGTTGGAGATGGATATTACTTGCCGTATATTAAAAAACTTGCAGACAGATTAGGGATAGCTAAGCGAATAGAATTTACAGGCTGGCTGACAGAGAATGAATTAAATTATTATTATAATGTGGCTTCTGTATTGGTTTTTCCTTCCCTCTGGCCTGAGCCTTTTGGAATATCAGGAATTGAGGCAATGGCACATGGTTTGCCAGTTATTGCCTTCAATTCAGGTGCAGTTTCAGAATGGTTGATTGAAAAAGAAACAGGTTTCTTAGTTGAGACAGGGGATATTATAGGCATGAGAAAAAAAATAAAGTTGCTTCTGCAGGATACACAGCTTGCCTCTGATATGGGAGCAAAAGGGAAGATGAGGGTGGAAAAATATTTTACAATTGAGAGCCATGTCAGTCACTTGCTTACTGTAACTTCAAAGGCTATGAAACGCTATTATACCCGTATGGAGAATTAAGATTCTTTGTATTTATTAAATAATGAAGATAATTATTATATCTCCGGCATTTCCACCTGATAGAGGTGGAGTAGCCGACTACAGTTCTCTGCTTGCCGATGGTCTTGCCGAGAAAAATGAAGTAATAATCGTTACTTCAAAATCAGAAGAGGCAACAACAGAAGGGGAAAATAGATTTCAGATAGTAAGAGAGATTAAAAGTTGGGGAGGTTTAGGCCTCTTTCGTATTATATCACTCATTAAAAGATTTTCTCCTGAGCTCATAATAATTCAATATGTATCTTTTCTGTATGGAAGAGGAGGGATTAACCTTGCCTTTCCATTGCTATCAATTTTACTTAGAATCCGTTACAGAGTTTTTACAATGGTTCACGAACCCTTCACACCTTTTGGACATTCTATTAAAACATTTCTTATATCCCTTGTTCAGAGATTAATGCTTTTCTGTATGATTCTGGGAAGTGATAAAATTGTTGTTTCAATTCAGGCATGGGAGAGGATGCTGAAACGGTTTTTTTTCTGGAGGAAAATGGATTTCAGGTGGATTCCTGTTCCCTCCAATATTAAAATATCTACAAAAACCCATATTCCAGAGAAACTTCATGGATTTAATAAAAAGCCATTGCTTGTATTCTTTGGCTCTCTCCATTTTTCAAAAATGGTGGAATACATGACAACTTCACTGGACGCACTAATTAAAAAAGGCTACGATGCAGGATTGCTGATAATCGGGCAGGATGAAAAGGCAATATCTGATTATTTAAAGGAATTGCCTTATTATTTAAAAGAAAGGATTTTCTGTACAGGTTACTGTAACAGTGATGATGTATCACGATACCTCTCAGCTTCGGATATATTTTTACTTCCCCTCATTGATGGGATTTCCTCGCGAAGGGGGTCATTGATGGCAGCCCTCAAGCACGGGCTTCCTGTTGTTACAACAAGTGGCTTCCTGACAGATGATATTTTTGAACAAGAGAATTTTACTCTGCTTTCACCATCTACAGATAAAAGCCTATTTATAGCAAATGTGGTGAGAATGGCGGGTGATGAGACCTTAAGAGATACCATTGGAAAGAAGGGGAAAGAGGTTTATGAAAGATATTTCTCTGTTAGACTTTTGATAGAGAGATATATAGAACTGTATTTAGAATCAAAAGATTAGAGATAAATTAGATGAAACCTATTCGGATATTGTATATTTCTCCTGTTGCTGAGAGAGGAGGGGCTGAGCGGGCTCTTTACAACCTTCTTAAATTTCACAATCGCAAGAACTGCGAGCCCTATGTATTTTTTTTGAAAGAGGGACCTTTCGTAAGGGAAATCCGTAATTTGGGTATCCATGTTTATATTTATGATGCAGGAAGGCTAAGACAGATATGGAGATATTTACAGGCAATTTATGAAATTGTCCGCTTTATTCAGAATAATGAAATTGATATAATACATGGAAATTCCAGTATGGGTCATATTTATGGTGGATTGGCAGCATTGATTGCAAGGCGTCGAAAGGTATGGTTTCAACATACATGCTCTCAAAAATTCGAACTGATTGACCAGATTGCAACATTGATTCCATCTGATGCCGTAATCACCAATTCATTTTTTACAGCCTCCCTTCAAAAAAAATATTTTCCATACCGTAAAAACATTATCGTTATTTATCCCGGGATAGACCTTTCAGAATTCAATTCAGATACTGTTAAGGGTAAAACGGTAAGAGAGAAACTTGGTATAAAACCCGCTGGAAGGGTAGTTGGAATTGTGGGAAGGATTCAAAGGTGGAAAGGGCATAAATATTTCATTGATGCTGCATATCGTGTAAAAAAAATAATCCCGGATGTAAAATTTCTCATTGTTGGAGATGAAATGTTTAATATAGAGACTGGCTACAAAAATGAATTATTGAGCATGACAAAGGATTTGGGATTGGAAGATTCAATTATTTTTACAGGTTTTCATGAAAATGTTCAGGACTATATTGATGCCATGGATATTCTTGTTCATGCGTCGATTCATCCTGAGCCATTCGGTTTTGTCATATGTGAGGGTATGGTCCTCGGAAAGACAGTTATTGCCACAGATGCCGGCGGCCCTCAGGAAATAATAACCGGACCTGAAATGGGGTACCTCTACCCTCCTGGCAACTCACTGAAGCTTGCTGAATTGATTATCAACTTTCTCAATAATCCCGAGGAAATGAAGGCAGTAGGCTTAAAGGCAGAACAGCGGATTCGTGAATATTTTTCTATGGACAAGATGATAGAGAGGGTTGAAAGCCTGTATGAAGCGATATTTTATGAAAATAAATCAACATGAAAGATGAAATAACTATTTTATTATGAGAGTTATCGCATGCACGGCGCCATATGGCATTGGTGGTCTCGGACAGATTCTATCTCACCTTGTTGAAGATGCAAGATTGCGTGGAGAGTTACATAAATATTATTCCACAATGCCCAAGACTGAAGATGCTGTAGGGGAATCTGTATCCATAAAATCCTTAGGATGGCTTCATCGTTACACCCCTTTCCGTTTCAACATGGGCTGGATGAATTATTTTAATGTAGAGATATTTGACCGCGCTGTTGCAAGACGGCTTGTTCCAATGGATACTTTTGTTGGTTTCAACGGTCAGTCCTATCATACATTTAAGAAGGCACGCAAGCTGGGCTATAATAAACTTGAACTCATCTCTGCTAATTCTCATGTAAAAAATATAATG